>Ga0209450_10000929_pt1 | contig 14723 bp, 12 predicted proteins | sample FrelakmetLWP11LW_FD_187149 | JGI IMG/M metagenome (GOLD analysis project Ga0209450, IMG submission 187149) | Freshwater lake sediment microbial communities from the University of Notre Dame, USA, for methane emissions studies - LWP11 LW (SPAdes)... | ecosystem: Environmental > Aquatic >...
ATACTACGTCGGCAACCAGTCGGCGTGAGCAGCCGGCCACAACGCGGGTGCCGGCCCGCTACGCACAGCCGCAGCGGAGGACACCCGCCTGAACGCCGAAGCCACCAATGCCCCGCCACTGCCTGATCGCGCCCGGTCGGACGCCGAGGGTAGCGTCGCGCCGCCGCTGACGCGGGCCGCCATCGTCGGCTACGGGGCCGTCGCCGGGCCCTTTGAGATGCTCAGGGCGCCGGGTCTCGCCATCCTTCCGGCGCTCTATACCAAGGAGTTTGGTCTGAGCCTGACAGCCGTGTCGCTCGCGCTGCTGCTGCTGCGGCTGTCGGACGGAGCGACCGACGTGATCGTCGGCGTCCTATCCGACCGCACGCGCAGTCGTTTCGGTCCACGCAAGCCCTGGCTGCTTGCGAGCATCCCGCTGGCCGTGCTGTCGGCGTGGGGTCTGTACGTGCCGGGTGACAGCGCGTCCATCTGGCAGTTCTCGATCTGTTACTTCTTCTTCTACCTCGCCTGGACGATGTTCGAAATTCCGTATACGGCCTGGTCGGCCGAACTCGCGCGCAACTATGAGGATCGCTCTCGTCTCGCACTATCGCGAGGGCTCGGTACTAATATTGGTCTCATCCTGCTGAGCCTCGTGCCCTTGCTGCCGTTTCTGCCCTCCACCGGCATGACCTTCGATACGCTGTTCGTGGTGTTCTGGATCGTGGCGATCGCGTACCCGCTGGGCGTGCTGTATGCCTTCTTCCGGGTACCGAAGGGCGAATTCGTGCCGGCGATGCAGGGTATCGGCCTGCGTGAGACGCTGCGGGCGATCAAGGACAACCCGCCACTGCAGATCTTTCTGGCGATCGCGCTGTGCTCCGACCTTGCGCTCGGCATCGGTGGCGCGATGTTCTTCCTTTTCCTCGACACCTACCTCGGTATCGGCGCGTCATTCTCTGCCATCTTCCTCACGGCCATCGTCGTCTCGACGCTGGCGTTGAAGCCCTGGCAACTCCTGCTCGCCCGGACCTCGAAGCGCACCCTGCTGATCGCGAGCACGGCGGGTCTCGTGGTGTGGGGGGCGTTTATCTTTGCCCTGACTCCGGGTGAGCTGGCGCTGCCGCTCTACATTGCCTACATCTCGCTCTACTACGTCCTCTCCGTCGGACGCGATGTCGCGCTTTACGCGGTGGTCGGGGACATCGTCGACTACGGCGAGCTGCGGACGGGCGCAAACCGCGCAGGGCAGTTCACTTCGGCGTGGATGGTCATCCGCAAGCTGACCTATGCGATCGGGCCGGCGATCGGGTTCTTCGTGGCGGGGATCGCCGGCTTCGACCCTGCTTCGGCTGAAAACGACGCAACCGGCATCCTTGGCCTGAAGGTGGCAAACGGCTACCTGCCGGCGCTGCTGTTCGCGGTATCGACCGTCCTCGCGATCCGCTTTCCGCTCACGCCGGAGCGGCAGCAGATCATCGGCCGCAGGCTCGCACAGCGGTCTGCTCGGCTTACTCGACAGGCAACGGCCATCCGGGACATGAATGGAGGCAATGGGTGATCAAGGTAATGTGGTTCCTGAGGAGGGCGGAGCACCTGACGCTCGAGGAATTCCGCCGCTGGTGGCTGCAATCGCACGCACCCGACATCGCGGCCGACCAGAGGCCCTACCTCAAGCGTTATGTGGTCGACGCGCGCATCGACGACGACGCACCGTTCGCCGGCCGTCCGTCGGGCGAGTTCCGCTGGGACGGCATCGCCGAGCAGTGGTTCGAGACCATCGACGACTACAACGCTGTCTACGGGCGTACCGACCGGCCGACCCGTGCCGACACCCTCGCCCATACCAGTGCCTTTCAGCGGCTCGTCGTCGAGGAACATGAGATACCGGTGTGACCCAGCCTGACCACACCCGAATCCCGGAACTACGACGCGCGGCAATCTAGGGCACGGCCAGGCTGAACCAGTCGACGTTCAAGTATCGATTGGCCTGAAGCGCGCCTGAAAGAAGCGCAGGTAGCGTGGCTCGTAGGTCATCTCGAGGCCGTGCGCCTTCTCGCGTGCGTCGTACACGGCCGCGGCCGACTCCGCGACGATGTCCATGTGCGCCTGCGTGTAGACGCGCCGTGGAATCGTCAGCCGCACCAGCTCCAGCGCCGGGTAGTGGTGCTCGCCGGTGGCCGCATCGCGGCCGGCCGACACCACTCCACGCTCCATCGCGCGTACACCGGAGTCGGCGTACAGGCAGGCCGCCAGCGCCTGCGCCGGAAACTGGTGCTGTGGGATGTGGGGATAGAAGGCCCTGGCGTCGAGGTAGACGGCGTGCCCGCCGATCGGGCGCACTACCGGCACGCCCAGCTCGATCAGGCTGTGGCCCAGGTACTCGACCTGGCCGATGCGGGCGTGGATGTGGTCATCCTGCACGGATTCGACGATGCCGCGTGCCATCGCCTCCATGTCGCGGCCCGCCATGCCGCCGTACGTGTGCAGCCCCTCGTACACGACGACCAGGTTACTGGCCTCCTCGTACAGCTCGCGCTCGTTCAGCGCCAGCCAGCCGCCGATGTTGACCAGCGCATCCTTCTTGCCGCTCATGGTGCAGCCGTCGGTGTAGCTGCAGTACTCGCGCAGGATCTCGGCGACCGGCTTGTCGCGATAACCCGCCTCGCGCTGCTGGATGAAGTAGGCGTTCTCGACCGCGCGCGTGGCGTCGAGCATCACGCGGATGCCGTGGCGGGCCGTCAGCTCACGCACCGCGCGCGTGTTCGCCATGGACATCGGCTGGCCGCCGGCCATGTTCACCGTGCCCGCGATGCAGACATAGGGGATGCGCCTGGCGCCCACTCGCTGTATCAGCGCCTCGAGCGCGTCCAGGTCGACGTTGCCCTTGAACGGGCTCTCGTCGGTCGGGTCGTGGGCTTCCGGCACGATCACGTCGACAAACGTGCCGCCGGCCAGTTCCTGGTGCAGCCGCGTCGTGGTGAAGTACATGTTGCCGGGCACGTAGTCGCCGGGCTTGATCAGGATGCGCGACAGCAGGTTCTCGGCGCCGCGGCCCTGGTGGGTCGGGACGATGTAGCGGTAGCCGTAGTGCTGCTGGATCGCCGCTTCCAGGTTGTAGAAGTTGCGGCTGCCGGCATAGGCCTCGTCGCCCATCATCATGCCGGCCCACTGCCAGTCGCTCATCGCGCTGGTGCCACTGTCGGTCAGCAGGTCGATGTAGACGTCCTCGGAGCGCAGCAGGAAGGTGTTGTAGCCGGCTTGCTCGAGCGCCTGCTGGCGCTGTTCTGCCGACAGCATGCGGATCGGTTCGACGACCTTGACCTTCCAGGGTTCGGCCCACGAGCGGTGCCTGTTCATGTCGCGTCTCCGGGCCTCGCTGGCCGCGTCGGTCTCATTCGGTTGTCGCAAATTCCCGGCTGTGCAGCCACGCGGCTTGCCTGACCGTGCGATGGGTGCGGCTCCACTCGTCGAGCATCGCCGGTGCCACCTCGCGCAGACGCGTTAGCATGTCGGGCGTCGATGTGTCTGCAGCGAGCTCGACGCGGTGGCCGTTCGGGTCGAAGAAGTAGATCGACTGGAACAGCTCGTGGTTGGTAGGTCCGATAACTGCAATGCCGCTGGCTTCGAGGCGCGTCTTGGCTTCGAGCAGGCTGGCCACGTCCTTCACCTTGAACGCTATGTGCTGCACCCAGTCCGGCGTGTTCGGGTCCCGTCCCATGGGCGGCGAGTTCGGGATTTCGAAGAACGCCAGCACGTTGCCGTTGCCCGCGTCGAGGAAGACATGCATGTAGGGGTCCGGCTGCCTGGTCGACGGCACCCGCTCTTCCGAGATCGCAAGGAGGAACTCCATGTCGAGATGATCGCGGTAGAAGTCGACCGTCTCGCGCGTGTCGCGGCAGCGGTAGGCAACGTGATGGATGCGTTCGACGAGCATGGTGGTGGTCCTCTCGTGGATCGATGCGGCTGTCGGCGCGTCCTTACAGGGTGCCGCGGCGTTCCTGGTCCTTCTCGAGGCTGCGGAACAGGGCGCCGAAGTTGCCTTCGCCGAAGCCCTGATGATTGGCGCGCTGGATGATCTCGATGAAGATCGGTCCGATGATGTTGCGCGTGAAGATCTGCAGCAGGTAGCCGTGCTCGTCGCCGTCGATCAGCACCTTGTGTGCGGTAAGCCGGGCGCGATCCTCGCGCACGGTCGGCACGCGCGTGAACGCCTCCGCGTAATAATCGGCGTCGATGTCCAGCGTCTCTATGCCGCTGCCAGCCATCGCGTCCAGCGAGGCGAGAATGTCGTCGGTGCGGAACGCCAAGTGCTGTACACCTGGGCCGTGGTACTCGTTCAGGTACTCGGAGATCTGGTCGACGCCGGACTTGGGCTCGTTGATCGGAATGCAGAAGCTGCCGTCCGGCGAGCGCAGCGCATAGGAGGTCAGGCCGGTCTTGGCGCCGCGGATGTCGAAGTAGCGCACCTCGGTGAATCCGAAAATCCCTTTGTAGAAGTCGCCCCAGCGCTGCAGTTCGCCGGCCGGGACGTTGTTGGTCAGGTGGTCGACCTCGAGGAAGCCCTTGTCGGCGCGCAGTTCAGGGCAGTCCACGGCGACGAAGTCGCGCTCGAAGATGCTGCCACGCTTGCCGAAATGGTCGATGAAGTAAATCAGGCTGTCGCCGATGCCGTAGATCGCCGGGTAAGGCAGATCGGTCGTGCCGGACTCGACGACGCGGGCGCCGCGCCGTACGGCCTCCTGCTGCGCGAACTGCGCGTCGTCGACCCGCCAGCCCATCGAGCAGATCGATGGGCCGTGCAGTCGGGCGAACGCTGCCGAGAAGCCCTGGCGCCCGGCATTGAGCAGGAAGTGGATGTCGTTCTGGCGGAAGTACGTGATGTCGCGCACCGGGTGGCGCCGCAGCTTCGAGAAGCCGAAGGCGAGGAACAACTGCTCGAGCGCCGCGACGCTGGGTCCGCAGAACTCGGTGAATTCGATGCCGCGCAGGCGCAATGGATTGTGACTGGTCACGACGAACCGCCCTCTCTGGTGTTGCCGAGGGACAGGTTAGGTTTCCGGCTCAATCGAAAAAAGCATATGATTTAGATAAGAATAGTCAAAATATTAGATATTCATGCGACTCGACCTGGATGGCCTCGAAGCTCTCGATGCGGTGGTGCGCTGCGGCGGGTTCGCCCGCGCGGCAGAGCGGCTGCACAAGGTCCAATCCGCAGTCAGCTACCAGGTGCGCAAGCTCGAGCGGCAGCTCGGTGTGCCCATCCTCAACCGCTCGGGTTACCGCGTCGAGCTCACCGCAGCGGGCGAGGCGATCCTGGCCGAGGGACGACGGCTGCTGGCCGAGGCTCGCCACGTCGAGTCGCTGGCGCAGCAACTCGCCGAGGGCTGGGAGGCGCGGCTGCTGGTGATCGTCGACGGCATCCTGCCAACCGAACCGACCCTGGCGGCGTTCAAGACACTCGCTGACGAGCGCATCCCGACTCGCTTCCAGGTCAAGGTGGAATTCCTGCGAGGCGTCCAGTACTGCTTCGAGCGCGACGACGCGGACTTGATGCTGGTGAAGGACTACGAGCCCAAGCCCACGCTGCAAACCGAGGAACTTCCGGAGATCGAATGCATCCTGTGCGTGGCCCCGGGGCACGCGCTGGCATCGTTGAAGTCGGCCGGTCTCGAGGAACTGCGCCACCACATCGAGCTGTCGGTGCAGGACTCCAGTGGGCGCCGCGACGATGCTCACGGCTTCGGCGGTGAGCGGGTGTTCCACCTGTCAGGATTCATCGCCAAGCGGCAGGCGCTGCTCATGGGACTCGGCTTCGGCTGGATGCCGGCCTACCTGGTCGGTGATGACCTGCGTTCGGGCCTGCTGCGCGAATTGCCCTTTGCTGGTGGCTCACGCTACCGGTTCACGCCACGACTGGTGTATCGCGCTGACCGACCGCTCGGCCGGGCCGGGCGGAGGCTTGCGGACCTGCTCAGGCAGTCAGCGTGGCCGTCTCCGCCGCCCGCGCGCCGTCGCCGGCGGGCGTGACGGCGGACTCTGCGCGGACCGCGGCGATGTCCCGCGCGGCGAGATAGCCAAAAGTCAGTGCGGGCCCCAGCATCGCGCCGGCACCCGGATAGGTCCCGCCCATCACGCTCGAGGCGACCGTACCGACGGCATACAGGCCGGGGATCGGCTGGCCGGCGGCGTCCAGGGCTCGTGCCTTGGCGTCGACCTTCACACCGACGAGCGTGCCGATGTCGCCAGGGACGATGCGTACCGCGTAGTAGGGGCCGGAACCGAGTGGTGCGACGCAGGGATTGGGCGTGACCTCCGGATCGCCGGCCGCGCGCTCGTAGGCCGTCTCACCCTTCCTGAACTCCGGATCGACGCCCCGGCGAGCATGTTGGTCGAAGTGGCCGATGGTCTGCTCGAGGCCATCGGCGTCGATGCCGAGTCGTTCAGCGAGCTCACGCGGAGTGCGGCCCCTGACCAGGTATCCGCTGCGCAGGAACGGGCGGATGCGGCCGGGGAATCCGGGCACGCGGCCAAGGCCGTACTTACGCAGGTGATGATGGCTGGTGAGCACGTAGCACTCGGCGTCGCCGCGTTGCGCGTTCGTTTGCAGCATCGCCTGCGCGAAGTCGTGGTAGTTCAGCGCCTCGTTGGCGAAGCGCCGGCCCTGCCAGTTGACCACCAGCACCCCTGGCTTGGCGCGGTCGCCGAAGTGCGGGGCGAGGCCCTGGGTGCCGTCACGCAGCTTCACCACCGACACCGGCGTCCACGCGCCGGGCTGGGCGAGGTGCTGGTCGATCACGCCGCCGCAAGCAGTGACCAGCCCGAACGCCGAACCGTCATTGCTGGCTGGCAGGTGCGAGTAGTGTGCCTTGCCGGCCTGCACGTGGGGGTAGAAGCGGGCCTGCATCGCCGCGCTGCCGGAGAATCCACCGCAGGCGACCACCACGCCGCGCCGAGCACGAATGCGGCGGACCTCCGCCCCCTGGCGCACGCGCGCGCCGGTGACGCGGCCGGCCTCGCGCGTGAGCTCCAGAGTCATCGCGCCGAGCCACAACGGCACTTTGCGCTCGAACAGCGTCAGCGCCAGTCGGCCGATCAGCGCGTTGCCCATCACCATGCGAGTCCCGCGCGCATGGCCCGCAAGCCGGTCGCGGCCATGGCGCAGCAGCATACCGGCGACGTGCATCGCAGAGCGGACCGAGCGGGTGAAGCCGGTGAAGTGCGGCAGGTCCTCGCGGCCGAGCGCCATGCCGCCGAAGATCATCGACACTGGCAGCGGCGAGCGGATCTCCGCGAAGCGCCGTCCGAGTCGCCGGCCGTCGAAGGGCATGGCGCCGAGCGAGCGCACACCGCAGGTGGCGCCGGGCAACTCGGTGAAGTAGTCGACGACACCGGGCAGCAACTCGTACTCGACGTGGCTGTGGTCCTCGAAGAAAGCCAGTGCCTCGGCGGCGCGCGCCACATAGGTCTCGGCACGGACGCGGTCCAGGTATGGACCGACCACGTGCTCGAAGTAGGTCAGCGCCGCCGCGGCACTGTCCGCCGCCACGCCGCCGGCCTGGCGGTTCATCGGGATCCAGACCTCGCCGCCGGAGATCGCGCTGGTGCCGCCGAAGCGATCGGCGTGCTCGCAGACCAGCACCTCGAGACCAAGATGCGCCGCAGTGACCGCAGTGGCCAGGCCCGCGGCGCCTGAACCGATCACCAGGACGTCGCAGTCGTATGTCTGTTCTTGCATGGAACGATGCGCCAAGGAAGGACCGCAGGCCGGGCGTCACGATTGACGTCGTGCAATCGTCAGCCTACATTCACAATGTACGCATCGTGCATACAGCGTGTCAACAAACTAGATTCGGTGGTGGAGCACAGATGGTCAAGGTTGTCTGGTTCCTGCGGAAGGCGGAGCACCTGTCCATGGACGAGTTCCGCCGCTGGTGGCTCGACGGCCACGCACCGGTCATCGCGGCCAGGCAGGGCGCGCTGATCGCCCGCTACGTCGTCAACGTCCGCAGCGAGCCGGACACCCTGCCAGGCGCCACCGGTACGCCATTCGATTGGGACGGCATGGCCGAGGAGTGGTTCGAGTCGGAAGAGGCGGCGCGGCAGGCGTTCTCGCTGCCGTCGGCACCGGAGACTCGCGCCGACGTGATGGCACATGTCAGTGCGATGTCACGCCTGATCGTGACCGAGCACTGCGTGCTCGACTGGCCGGATCAGCGCGGCGGCTGATCCCGTCCGGCACGATTCAGGACAGGACGAGCGACTTCAGTTCCTCCATCGTGCGCAGCAGCTCGGCGGCGACGCCTGGCTCGCTCGCCAGGTGTCCGGTGTTCGGCAGCAGCGCGAGGCGCGACCCCGGCCAATTCTGGTGCAGGCGCACCGCGGACCACGGCGGACAGACCCAGTCGCACTGGCCCTGGACGATGAAGCCCGGGAGGTGGTGGATCCGCCCGAGATCCCCGATGAGCTGGTCGGGCGCCAGGAAGAAGTCGTTCATCACGTAGTGACACAGCAGGCGCGCGTAGGTTAACGCGAACTCTGGCGTCAGCTCCGCATCGATGGCGGCCTCGTCCGGCGCGACGCTCGCGCAGAGCCACTCGAACTTCGCCAGAGCGGTCGCCGCCGCCACAGCGGTTTCCCGGTCGTTCCCCATTACCCGCGCCCTGATGGTGGAGTGCAAGTGCTCCTGCTCGGCCTCGCTCATACCCGTCACGCACCGCTGCCATTCGAGCGGGAACAGCTTGCGCATGCCCTGGTTGACCCAGTGCATCTCGTCGCGGTTGCCGAGGAATACGCCGCGCAGCACCAGCGCCGAGCAGCACATCGGGTAGGCTTGGGCATAGGCCAGCGCGAGGGTCGTGCCCCACGAGCCACCCGACACGGTCCAGCGCTCGATGCCGAGGTGTCGGCGCAGCAGTTCGATGTCCTCGATCAGCAAGTGTGTGGTGTTGTTGCGCACATCACCGGGCGGGTGGGATGCGCCCGCGCCGCGTTGGTCGAACATCACGAAGCGATAATAGTCGGGGTCGTGGAAGCGTCGCATAGCGGGTTCCATGCCAGCGCCGGGACCGCCATGCAGGTACAGCACCGGGACTCCGTCCGGCCTGCCACTCTGCTCGAAGTACAGGTCGTAGCCGTGATTCAGCGGCAACCGGTCGCAGCGCGCAGGCGCCTGATTGTCGTGGAAGTCAGCCATGGCGCAGTGTCCCCGGATCGGCATGTGGAAGCCCGCATTGTAGCTGTTGTAGACTCTGTGTATGCAAAATGGCCCGACAGCCTCCGCGCGCCTGTATCCGCAAGCCCAGCTCGTACGCTCCGGCCGTTTGGCACTCGATGGCCTGCACACCATGTACTTCGAGGAATCAGGCAACCCCGCCGGGATTCCGGTCGTCTACCTGCATGGCGGACCCGGCGCTGCCATGGAGCCGGGAATGCGCTGCATGCACGACCCAGCGGCCTATCGTTTCGTAATGTTCGACCAGCGCGGCTGCGGCCAGTCGACGCCGGAAGGAGAGCTGCGCGACAACACCACCTGGCACCTGGTCGCCGACATTGAGCGTCTGCGCGAGCACCTGGGCGTCGAGCGCTGGATCGTGTCGGGTGGCTCGTGGGGCACAACCCTCGCGCTGGCTTATGCGCAGACTCATCCAGAGCGCTGCACGGCGCTGGTGCTGCGTGGCCTGTGGCTGGGCACCGAGGCGGAGGTCCACTGGTTCGAGAACGGCGTAAAGATCTTCTACCCCGACGTCTGGGCCGCCACCATCGAGGGTCTCGACGAGGCAGAGGCAGCGGGTTACCTGGCGCGCCTGCGCGACGCGCTCTTTGATCCCGACCCGGCGATCGCTGGCGCCGCCGCGGTACGGAAGGCGCGTTACGAGTGGCTGGCCTGTGAGGTAGACCCGCACGTCGATGCCATCATCGATGAGCTGACGCCGGAGTATTGCCTGCCGTACCAGCGCATCGGCGCCCACTATAGGAGCAACAACTTTTTCCTGGCGCCCGACCAGCTGATGATCGGGCTGGCGGGCATCCGCCACCTTCCCTGCTTCATCATCAATGGTCGCCTCGACATGATCTGCCCGCCGGCAACCGCCTATCGGCTGTGGCAGGCTTGGCCGGAGGCTGAACTCCACTTGGTGCCTATGGCTGGACACTTCTGCAGCGAGCCGCCAATCGCCGCGGTGTTGCTGGCGGTGATGGAACGGCTGAAGCAGACTTCCTGAGCCGAGTGGTACGACCCCATGCGCGTATTGTTCGTGATGTTCGACACTCTGAACCGGCGCTCGCTCGAGTTTCATGGGGGCAACACGGTCAAGACGCCGAACTTCGACCGCCTCGCCATGCGTTCGGTGATCTTCGAAACTCACTACGTTGGCAGCCTCCCGTGCATGCCGGCGCGCCGGGAGATGATGACGGGGCGCTACAACTTCCTGCACCGCTCGTGGGGCCCGCTCGAGCCGTTCGACCACGCACTGCCCGAGCTCCTGTTCCGTGCCCGCGGCACCTACAGCCATCTCGCCACCGATCACTTGCACTACTGGGACGACGGCGGCTCGACCTACCACAACCGCTTCGACAGCTACGACCTGATCCGCGGCAACCAGGGCGACCCGTGGAAGGGCGTGGTCGAACCCGACGAGACCGCGTGGCGCAAACGGTATCATCCGGTCCAGATGCAGCCACAGCGGCGCCGGCCCTGGCGGCGAGACATGATCAATCGCGAGTACATCCGCGAGCCTGAGGAGTACCCGGCGGCGAGGACCTTTGAGGCGGGGCTGGAGTTCCTCGCTCGCAACAAAGACGCGGACAACTGGCTCCTGCAGCTGGAAACCTTCGACCCACACGAGCCCTTCGACGTGCCGGCCATGTGGCGCGCGGATTATCCGACCCACTACCGCGGGCCGACGCTCGACTGGCCGAACTACGGACCAGTGCAGGAGACCCCCGATGAGGTTGCTGAGCTGCGTGCCAACTATGCTGCCACGCTTGCGCACTGCGACTACCAGCTCGGCCGGGTGCTGGACTTCCTGGACCAGCACGAAATGTGGCAGGACACCGCGGTCGTGATGACCACGGACCACGGCTTCCTGCTCGGCGAGCAGGACCTGTGGGGCAAGTGCATCATGCCGGTCTACAATGAGGTGGCGCACATCCCGCTGACGATCTACCACCCGGCCTATGCGGCGCGTGCGGGGCAGCGGCGCACGGCGCTGACGCAGACGATCGACCTCGCGCCGACCTTCCTCGATATGTTCGGCGTCGATGCGCCGGCCGAAGTGCAAGGCCGATCGCTGCTGCCGCTGCTCGGCGATCCGACGGCGACGGTGCGCGAATTCGGCCTGTACGGCCAGCACGGCTGCGCGATCAACGTGACGGACGGGCGCTACACGCTGTTCTACTATCCGCCGGACATCGACGGCGGCGACCTTTACAACTACACGCTGATGCCCACCCACCTGCGTCGCATGTTCAGCGTCGAGGAACTGCAAGGCGCAACGCTGGCCCCGCCTTTTGACTTCACCCAGGGCGTGCCCCTGCTCAAGGTGCCCTGCGACGAGAAATCGCCGGTCTACAACTTCCTCGGTTCCGGCGTGCAGCTCGACTGCCGCACGCGCCTGTACGACCTGCAGACGGATCCCGGGCAGATGCACCCGATCGAGGCGCCCGAGATCACGGCGCGACTGCTGCAGAAGCTGGTCGAGCTGATGCAGGCCAACGACGCACCCGCTGAGGCCTATCGCCGCTTCGGACTCGTTGCGCAGACGCGCGTGGTGTGATCCCGCCGGTCAGGCCCCGGCGGCGATTGGCAACCTCAGCACCGACTGCCGCCGCGGTTCGTGGTGCAGCAGCACCGTGCAGCAACGGGCGTCCTCCGGCCCTTCGTCGGTGACCGGCTTGCCGGAATTCTTGTTCTTCTCATACTGGATGGAGGCGGGTGCGCGCACCACCAGGCGCAGGCGTGATCCCTGGCGCAGCCGGCGCGACATGAACTTGGGCATGCCGAAGCTGAACTGGAACGGCTGCCCGGGCTCGACGAGTTGCGGCTCGCGCCAGCCCTTGCGGTAGCGAAGACGCAGGAGATCGGACCACAGCAGGATGGTGCTGGCGTCGTCGGGCAGCACTTCGTAGAGCAGCGCCACCACGTCCGTATCGGGCGTATCGATGGTGAGCCAGAGCGACAATTCGGGCGTGCCGGCGATCTCGAGATCCGTCGGCAACGCCTCCGAGTGGTAGACGACCCCCTGGCCGCGCAGGTTGTAGGCGTAGGCCTGCTCGGTGGGATCCTCGCCCGCGAGCTGCCACTGCAGGCCGCGTAGCGGGTCCGGATACTGGATCGTGGTGTTGCCCTTCGAGGCGCGGTCGATCGGCCGCCGGAACAGCTCCATCTCGATGATGCCGATATCGAAAGGATCGTTGACGTAGCGGTCGGCCGGCGTGGCACGCTCGTCGTCGTGCAGCCGGCCGGAGTGGAACAGGTCGTTGGCCGCGCCGTCAGAGCTCATGAAGAAGCTCTTCTTCGTCGAGAAGGCCTCCTCCAGCGTATCGCAGCCGCGCCATTCCTCGGCGCCGGCCATGTAATACATGATGCGGTGCTGCAGGAACGCTGGCTTCTCGCCCATCCCGAAGGCCCACCTGAACCACTCGTAGCGCACGGTCGCCATGTCCACCTTGGCCTGCGGCGCGAACTGCAGAGCGCCGACGCTGTCGTTGCCATCCATGCCGGCGTGCTGCCAGGGCCCGATCACCAGGAAGTGCTTGCGGCGCGCCTGCTCCGAGGCGTGTTGCTCGAAGCGCTGGAAGTGCCACAACGTGCCTGGGTGGGTGGAGTCGTAGTGGCCGGTCGAGGAGAGGATCGGCATGTCGATGTGGCGCAGTTCCTCCTCCGTCGGCAGGAACGTCATCGCCTTCAGGGCGTAGTACGGGTCGCGCAGGCACTGCTCGAACTTCGGCCGCCGGATGCCGGCGAGGCGCGGCAGCTCCGCGGCGGATCGGTTGTCGCGGTAGAGCGTCGCCAGCAGGTCGGCCCACGTGCCAGAGTCCGCGCCCATCTGCCAGTAGGTATCATTGCCGCTGGTCAGCAGGTGCCAGGAAACGTGGCCGATGAACGGGATTCCGCCGCCGTTGATGTCGACGCCCGGGCAGCCGGCACCCCAGGGCGTGATGGTCTTGAGCGCTGGATGGCAGGCCTTCGCGGCCGTCCACTGGTTCGCGCCAGAGTACGAGCCGCCGTACATGGCCACCTGGCCGTCGCACCACGCCTGGCGCGACAGCCAGTCGATCGCGTCCACCGTGTCGTTGACGTCGACCTCGAACATGTCGAACACACCGCCCGAGTCGCCGCGGCCGCGGCTATCGATGAGTACGAAGTTCAGGCCGTGGGCGGCAAAGTCCTTGCCCCCCGCGTAGAACGCGTCGATACCGTAGGGCGTCATTTCGAATACGACGGGACCAGGGTCCTTGCGGCCCCGCGGGCGAAAGACCATGGCATTCAGACTGACGCCATCGCGCATCGGGATGCGTACGCCCCATTGCACGTCGGCCGGCAGGCGAATGCGGGCGGAATCCTGCTGGTTGTCGCTGATGATTGGCATTCGCACGGCTCCTCTGATCGCGCTAGCATACAACGTGTCGGCAAAAACCTGGAACAACTCCATGAGCGTCCTGCGCAAGATCTTCGGCCTGTCATGCCTGGCGATCGCCTGGAACGCCTCGGGCGCGGCCGCACCGGATGCCGCGGAGCGCCCGAACGTGGTGGTGCTGCTGGCGGATGATCTCGGCTATGGCGACCTCGGGTCCTACGGCCATCCGGTCCACCGCACGCCGCACATCGATCAGCTCGCAGCCGAGGGTCAGCGCTGGACGGACTTCTATGCGGCGGCGCCGGTGTGTACGCCGAGCCGCGGGAGTCTGCTGACCGGCCGCCTGCCCATCCGGCTCGGACTCGAGGCGCCAGCCGGCAAGCCAAATGTCTTCTTTCCGTTCTCGACCAGCGGACTGCCTCTCGCGGAAGTCACACTAGCGGAGCTGCTCAGGCCGGCGGGCTATGCCACGGCGCTGATCGGCAAGTGGCACCTTGGCTTCCCGGTCGCATACTCGCCCAACGCCCAGGGCTTCGACTACTTCTTCGGTACGCCCGGCAGCAACGACATGAGTCCGGCAGGCCCCTGGAGCATGGGTCTGTTCTTCAAGGAGCCCGACTCCAGGGATTGGGACGTCCCGCTCTATCGCAATGACAAGGTAGTCGAGCGACCGGTCCGGCAGGACACCCTTACGGCTCGCTACACCGAGGAAGCGGTTGCGTTCATTCGGCAGAATCGCGATCGGCCGTTTTTCCTGATGCTGTCGTGGAACATGCCGCACGTGCCGCTGTTCGCGACTGACACGTTTCGCAAGACCAGCGGTGGCGGCCTATACGCCGCGGCGGTCGAGGAACTCGACTGGAGCGCTGGCCAGGTGGTTGCCGCGCTGAAGGAACTGGGTCTCGAACGGAAGACGCTCGTGGTCTTCACCTCGGATAACGGTGCGATTCCGCTGTTTCGGGAGCGCGGCGGTTCCAACGGACTGCTGCGTGGTGGCAAGGGAACGACCTGGGAAGGTGGCCTGCGCGTGCCAGGAATCTTCTGGGGTCCGGGTCGGGTCGAGCCCGGCGTTGTGCACGGAATCGGCTCGCAGCTCGACCTCCTGCCGACGGTGGCAGAACTTGCATGTCGTCAACCAGCGGCGGATCGGGCGCTGGACGGAGT
>Ga0209450_10000930_pt1 | contig 14712 bp, 12 predicted proteins | sample FrelakmetLWP11LW_FD_187149 | JGI IMG/M metagenome (GOLD analysis project Ga0209450, IMG submission 187149) | Freshwater lake sediment microbial communities from the University of Notre Dame, USA, for methane emissions studies - LWP11 LW (SPAdes)... | ecosystem: Environmental > Aquatic >...
GAACCGCCCGAGCCGCCGTACTTGCTGGAGTTGACGATGACAAGTACCTGATGAGTCTGCGGCAGCTTTGCCAGTGCGTCGGCGCGTGCGCGTCCCGCAGCCACCGTCAGCAGCCGGTCGAGATTGCTCCCACCCCAGGCACTACAGAATGTGGCGTCGTAGAAGGTTCTCGGAGTGGCCCCGGTACCGCCTGCGCAGGTCGCCGGGTCGTCGGCGCCGCTTTCGGCGGACGTGACATCGACCCGGTAGACGTTGATGCCGCACCAGAGCTCGTCATAGGGAGGCGTTCGGTACATGGTATCGAGAAAGTTCTCGACATCCGTGTGAAATTTTTGCAACTCGGACGCGCGGTAACCGTCGCCGAGGATGACAAGGTTCCAGCGCGCAGTGGGCGGCCCATGGTCGACCACCTTCACCAGCGCACCAACCGAACCGTCGGCCGCGCTCATGACGACCTCCGACCGCGCCGAGGTGTCGGCGTACCGGGGGGCTGCGTTGAATCGGAGCGCGGCGATTCGGCGTCCGCGTCCGACTTGCCGGGTTCACTTTCCCCCGCCTTCTCGCGCAATGCAAAGCGAGCAACCTCCTGGGCGGGTTCCGTTGAGCGACCGTCTTTCAGCGGGCTGGATACCAGTACCGCGCTGCTTGCGTCCTTAAGCGCCGGCACAACGACCTCGAATTCGCCTTCACCCGGCGGCCGGGTGAGGACCTCGATCGAGCCGTCCGGACTGTGGTGTTCAGCAAGCGTTTGAAGTGGGTTGTACAGGCGGCGGACGAAGAGAAGCCGATCCTCCTCGTCGCGCAGCTCGAGCCATGTACCGCAATGCTTGCCGGCCTTTGGCAGCTCCCCGGCCGATGCTGGCGACAGCATTTCGACCCTCTGCCGCCTAGCGAGACGGACTGCCTCACCGCTGAAGCTGAACGTGAGCCGCCAAGAGATTGGGTGGTCACGGGGATTGACTGGCGCGATCTGATGGGACTCTTTCATGTCTGCTCCTGGCGCGAAACCGGCTGGCGCTAGCGCGCAACCGGGAACGATTAGCACGCTGCGCAAACTATGCGCGCAGCCGACAGGGGGCGCTACCGAAGATTCGACGGCGAGCTAGCCTGTTTGCGCTAAGCGCGCCCTAGAGTGTCTTGCACTAGCAGACCTACCGGACGCGCGCTCGACGAGCGGCATTGCCCGAGGTCGAACGATTCGTCGTGCCGATGCAGCTCCGGGGCGACAGCCAAGCCGCAACTCATGCGAGGCCATCTTGATCGGCTTCTTTGCCTCAGCGACAGCTCGCAGTGGCGGCCTGCCCGGTGTCGACAGTCACTCTGCAATTCGGCCCCCAACTGCTCTGCATGGCGGCGATCGCAGCTTCAAGTGTCGCGCCCATCTGCCGTTCCTGGTGGCACTTAACGGTCGCGCCGGGGCAGATGGCAATGAGGTCGAACGTACGGCACCGCCCGCCCGTGGTGAAGGTGCAACCCGGATTCGCACGCTGCAGCAACATCTTGACGTCACCTTCTTTCTCGCAAGTGATCGGCAGCTGAATATCCGTGCACTGTCGGTTGCACTGCTGCGCGTAAACAAAAGACTGCGGCTGCGGGCAGGAGAGCCCTGGCCCCGGCAACTGCGAGCAGCGCACGATTTCGAGTTTGTCGCCCTGCCGCAGCGGCTCGCCCGGCGGGGGTCGTTGCTCCTCGACCTTCAAGGAATCGGTAAAGCCGATGCAGCTGGCACCGGACGTGTACCGGACACCCGCATTGCGCAATAGGTCGTCCGCATCCTTGAGGGTCTTGCCGACAACGCTTGGAGCCGGAGCGGTCGGAATCGGCCCACAGATCAGCCGGCCGTACTCGTTGGCGATGTCCTGGGTGCAGCCGGCTAGGTTCAGGCTGCTCCATTCGTAGCTCCGCCGTCCTCGGCACTCCGACCAGAGAACGCCATGCTCGACGAAGCTTTTCCGGCAGGAGGCCTCGTAGGAGCCGCGTGGCAGCGGCGCACGCGAGCACAGCAGCGTGGTCCAACCGTCTTTGATGGCGACGAAGATGTCGCCAACACAGGTTGAAACGTTCGTCAGCGGCTTCGGTTCGATCGGTCCGCGGCTCTGCGACCACCAAGAGAGTCGATCGCAGGATGCGCCTAGCGTGCCGCCGTCGAGGTCGCGGTCGTACCAGACAAATCTGCATGAGCTGCGATACGACCCCTGCGGCGCCGGTGCGCCCTTGTCGCAGCGCAGGGTGCCGCTCACGTTGGCTATGTCTCCCACGCACGCCGAGACGTTGGTAAGCGAGGTCTGCCGCGCCTGGTTGTCCCACGTCCTGCAGGTCGCGGTCAACGCGTCACCGGCGAAGGTAGTGACAATGCAGCTCTGCAAATACGATCCTGGCGGGAAGCCCAGTTGCGGCGGCACGCCGCAAGTCGGGTCCGGTACATCGAACTTGCCCCAGACCCGACCGCCCGCCCACGCGCAGTTGCGCGAACTACGCGCTGCGCCGTCGATCGTCACAGTGGTCTGACGACAGGCCCGGACCCAGTCTGGGGGAGAGGCGTCGCCGGTGATGATGGCCGCGTACTGCCGCATCCCGATGAGACCGGGACTGCAGCCCTCCTTGACCGGCTCGAGGAAGCGCAGGTTCCAGTTACAGCTCGCGTCCGGCACATCGAACTTGCCCCAAACGCGGGTCCCCGCCCAGCGACAGTCGCGCGAAGTACGCGGCTGCCCGTTGATCGTTGCCGTTGTCCGCCGGCAGGCCTGCACCCAGTCGCCGAAAAAGCCGCGGCCGGTGATGATGGCGGCGAACTGTCTCGTGCCGTCGCCGATGCACTGCTCCGCTACGGGCGTTTCAAAAAACAGCGTCTGCCCCTGGGCCGGCATTGCGCCCGCCCACACCACCATTCCAGTCAATGCGACCAGCCAGGAACGCCTGTTCATGTTTTACCCGCCTTTAGCGAAGCCCGACGAATAGTGCGCGCTTCCTCAGCGCATGGGAAGTGAATTCTCGGCTGCGATTCGTCTGAAAGTTCGGCAACGCCGGCGTTCGACGGGTAGTCGCACACCGCTGCTCTTCGCGAAACGACCACACCCGGTATGTGCCTGGTGACGTTTCCAACTTTATTAAGTTGTTATCGACTTCATTTGTACAGAACAGTCGCTGTTCTCAGCAAATAAAGTCGGAAACGCGCCCCACGCAGCCGCGCGGGCTTGCGGGCAGCAGTTCGCAGACCGGCTGTGCCTAAAGTTGAAAACTCACGACTCGGCCCTGTCCCAGAAGATCGCGCCCGTTCGGTAATAGAACGACCGACATGATGACGACCCGACGAGGGCGAGCAGCTTGTCTTGAGAAAAAGCAAGCACACGGCGCGTGCCCACGCGCTCGTCCGGCCTGAGCGCTTCTACCGATAAACCAGCCCCGACAGCCGCCACGCCCGCAAGCGCCGCCAGGCAAGCAGCGACAGCAGCACATTGCGCACGCCACGCAGCGCGCGCGGTACGGTGACGAGGCGCGTCAGGCGGTCGGCGAAGGCGACCACCTGTTGCGCGATCGGGCGGCGCGCCGCGCCATAGTGCGGGTGCTGCTAAACACTGACCGGCACGCCGGAAATCGACAGCCAGCGGCGCCGGAATCTTCGACCGCGCCAATAATGTGCCCCCTGAGGCGAGTCGGCATGGCGTGCCACGACCAACCCGACAAGCCGAAAGCGGACGCTCAGGATGACTCAGTTCGAATCGTTGCTGCCAATCGACACGGTCGCGCGAAAGTCAGCTTTGCAGCGGTTGCGGTCGTTCGCGGCCGGCATCCGAGCTCACACTCCGTGAACCGAACTGGTCGTCGGTGCGCGATAGCGGCGCGAACAGTGCTTGAGCTACGCCTGTTGACTCCTGATCCGAACCTCAGCGCGCCGCCGGGCGGGCGCTCGAAGAGCGGTCGGTAGACTTGGTCACTGGGAGCGGCTAGGGAGACGGCCCCGAACGACGCGCCGCGCAACGAGGTGAGGCTCGATGGCAAGAACACGGGAAATGGAAACGGTTGTTCGCGACGCGGCAGCGAAGAGCGAGTTGCTCCCGGTCGCGCGTCTCAACTTCGACCGCAACAACCCGCGCTTCCCGCCAAAGATCGCGCAGGGTCCGGTGGAAGACCTGCTGCAGCGGTTCGTTCGCGACGAGCGCCTGCTGGAGATTCTCGAGTCCATCGGCAACCATGGTTTCTTTCCTGGCGAGCCGCTCCTGGTCGTGCCTGAGGGCGAGGGCGACTTCCGCGTGGTCGAGGGCAACCGCCGTCTCGCCGCGCTGAAGCTCCTTGTGCGCGAGTTGGAGCCGCCGAGCGGCCGGACCTCGATCGAGGAAGCGGTCAACGCTGCCAAGTACCGCCCGAAGAAGGTGCCTTGCCTAGTCTTCGACCACGAGAACGAGATCCTGCGCTACCTTGGCTTTCGCCATATCACAGGCATCAAGGCGTGGAGCGCCCTCCAGAAGGCGCGCTACGCCGCGCGGATGTACGACAAGTACCGGAAGCTGCCGGAGGACGAAGGCCTGCGACTGCTTGCCCGGGAGACTGGGAGCCGTCGCGACACGGTGGGTCAAATGCTCACAGCTCTTGGGCTGTACGACCGCGCAGAGAAGGAGAACTTCTTCGGGCTGCCGATCGAGCCGGAGCAGATTGAGTTCTCGCTGCTGGGTACTTCACTCAGCTACTCCAACCTGACAGATTTTCTCGGCCTCGACTCGCGAACCGACCTCGGCGTGAAGGGTCTGGACGAGCGCTCGCTCAAGGACCTGTTCGACTGGCTGTTTGTGACCGAGGGCCGGGCAAAGCCGATCGTCACCGAGTCTCGGAACCTGCGAAAGCTCGCCGCGGTAGTCAAGTCGCCGACCGCCATTAAGGAGCTGCGGAAGTCCGGCAACCTTGATCAGGCCTACGAACTGAGCAGCGGCCCGGAGCAGGCGCTCGCGGAAGGGCTGAAGACTGCGCTTCGCAAACTCGAAACGGCCCAAAGCCTGGTCTCAAAGGTGCCGAAGATCGGCGAGGAGCACGTGGCGCTTGCCGAAGGCATCAGCGAGGCGGCGGCTGCAGTCCAAGATCTGATCGAGGGCGCATACCGCAGACAGCGCCGCACAGCCACGAAGTCACCGCGAGGCTGACCACATGGCCCGCGCACCAAAGAAGCCGAAAGCGGCTGAGCCAATCCTTGATAACAGAATGAGCCGCCCCACGGGGAGCGACCTCTACATCTGGTGCGACTACATCGAGCTGCGCTGCCTCGTTGACAAGGACCGGCGGCTGTCGCGCGGTCGTGTGCTGGAGCTGCTGGACGACACTGCGCAGATGAACGGTGAAGAGACCGACGCCGATGTCGTCAACCCGAGTGATGGTTTGGTCGAAGCAGACGTTGACGACGACGACGTGGACGCGCTTGACGGTGTGCCGCCCGGCGGCGGACACGTCGGAACGCGCAACGAGATGCGCGTCGCCGACTGGTTCGCGAACCTCGCGTTTCGGGCAAAACTGTTTGGTGACGCCTACCCGTTCAAGCTGTCGGATGACCGGAAGGAACTTGAGGCTCTGGCGGCTGATACACCGCTGCGCGTCATGTACGTGCAGATGCTTATGTCGTCCTCACTGCGGCTGGTGCCGAAGCGCCGACGCGACGAGCTTACCGAGTCCTTCGAGGAGACCTCACACGAGATCTTCAAGCAGCTCATGCCCGCTGGCTGGGAGGTGCATCGCTTCGGCGCGAAGGGAGCGAGCCGGTACGAGGGCCTGCTGTACGACAAGCTCGTGGCGCTGACCAAGGACCTGCGCGGCAAATTCGGTCTTGAGCGACGGCACTACAAGGCGAACGATCGCGGTGATGGCGGCCTGGACCTCGTGGCCTGGCATCCGCTGGGCGATGACGTTCGTGAGGGGCTACCGATCGCCTTGGCTCAGTGCGGCTGTACGTCTGACGGGGATGCGTGGAGCATGAAGTCGCTGGAGGCTTCACCGTCAAAGCTGTCGGGCCACTTGCGCGTTCATCACCCGTGGTCTACCTACTACTTCATGCCTCACGACCTGACAGAGGCCGTGGGCGCGCAGATCGATTGGCAGCAGAAGCCCAACCTCACTTCAACGATCGTGATCGACCGCTCGCGCCTGATCGGGCTCGCCAAGCTCTACGGTTCAGTTGATCGGTGTGTGACCGCGAAGGCGACGGTCACTGAGGCCGTCTCGCTGACCTACTGACCCGGCCCTACCAGATCGACTTCGGCAAAGCCTTGGCCACGGCAGCAAACAGGGGCGGCGGCACTGCGTTCCCAACGACCTTGTAGCGCATGTCGAGGCTGCCGTTCTCCGTGTTGGGGAATTTGAAGTCCGAGTCGAAGCCCTGCAACCGCGCTGCCTCGCGGTATGTGAACCGCCGCGCTGGACCGTCGCGCTCGAACTCCCACACGTTGTGACGAAGCTTTCGTAGCTGCGGGCTGATGGGATGCAACGGCATGTGACGCGGGTTGGCCACGATGGTCTTCGACAGCTCGTTCCAATCCCGACGACGATCACGAGAGAGGTAGTACCAGTGGAAGTCGCGCCGGTAGTACTCGTCCTCTGACGGCCAGTGCCGCATGTAGCGCAGGGCGTCCTTGATGGTCTGGTACGGCTTACGCCTATCTTCACCGTGAGTGGCCTCAGGGAACTGGAAGTCTGCGCCCAGGTCGTTGCGCGTGCCAACGATCAGGATGCGCTTGCGCTCCTGCGCTACGCCGTAGTCCGCCGCGTTCAGCAGCGCGCTCTTCACGTCGTAGCCGATCTCGGAGAAGACCTTGATCTGGTCGAGCAGCAGGTGCCGGTAGTTCTTCCGCACCATGCCTGACACGTTCTCGACGATGAAGGCCCTAGGCTTCATCTGCGCGAGGGCACGCGCGAACTCCAGGTAGAGGGTGTTGATGCGGCGACTTGGGTCCCGCACGCCGCCTTGGCTGAACCCCTGACACGGGTAACAGCCGATCAACAGGTCCGCAGAGGGGAAAATCCTGATCTTCTGAACGTCGCCGAGGCGATACTCCGTCTCTGGGTGGTTGGCCTCGTACACGTCCTTCGCGTATGCCAAATTATCGTTCGCCATCAAGACGGTGAAACCCGCCTGGAGGATGCCCGCATCTGAGCCCCCGCAGCCGGAGAAGAGGGAGACGGCTGTCTTCATGTTGTAAGCGTACTCATACCGCGCGAAAGTGTATCCGCAGCCCACAAGCCAGCCCAGCGTGGCGAGCGACCTCATTCGCTGGCATCTTTGTCGCCCGTAGCCCACGGTCGCCTATGGGAGCGCCGCCGAAAGGGTCCTCCAAGTCCGCAGACAGCCCGACGCTCGGCGACGTGGGCACCTTTCCCGACCGAGCCGGAAGGACGCTGGCCTAGTGCTTTGCCGGTTCGCTCTCGAGCAGAGCGGACGCTCGTCGGGACCTCGCTGAGTGACCGCCTCCAGTCTGAAGCAGCCACTCGATCTATGAAGTCAAGCGTCCGTTCGTGGCCGACAGCGTGAGCCCGACCCCCCGCCAGACAGCAGCCAGTCTAGTCCCGCCGCTTCGACGCTTGGGCCGGGGCGGCGGGACACCGCCCGCGTCAGATCTCCGTCTGCTCCGAGATCTCCAGCGCGTCATCGACCTCGATGCCCAGGTACCTCACTGTCGACTCGAGCTTGGAATGCCCGAGCAGCAGCTGCACGGCACGCAGGTTCTTGGTGCGCCGGTAAATCAGCGTCGCCTTTGTGCGCCGCATCGAGTGCGTTCCGTAGTCGGCGCGGTCCAGACCGAGCTCCTCGACCCAGTGCCCGAGGATCCGGGCGTACTGGCGGGTTCCCAGATGAGGCGAGCCGTGCAGCCGGCTGGGGAACAGGAAGTCGTCCGGCTTCAGACCGGCCAACCTGATCCACGCCTGCAGGGCGTCTCGCGCAGCCTGCGTGATCTCGAACTGCACCGGGCGCTGGGTCTTGTGCTGCATGACGATGGCGCGGGTCGCCACCTGCTCTCCGTGACACACGTCCCGGACCTTGAGGGCGACGAGGTCGCATCCTCGGAGCTTGCTGTCGATGCCCAGGTTGAAAAGCGCCAGTTCGCGCACCCGGCCCTCCATCTGGAGGCGGACGCGCAGGGCCCAGATGTCCTTGAGCTTGAAGGGCGCCTTCTGTCCGACGATCTTGCCCTTGTTCCACGGCTCCCCTTGAGCGGTTTGGCATACGGTTCCCATGATGGTCTCCCATCGAGTTGAGGGCCTCGCAGGATGCAGCGTGCGGTGCTTGGGAGCCCGCTTGCTGCCAGGGCAGGCGGGGCGCTTGGTCTTGGCTGAGAGGCAGCTTCTGGGTGCGTCGGCGGATCCACACTTCCGGTCACGACCTGCCATTCCGTTGCGCCGCATGATTCGCCCGACAGCGGACTTTTCTGCATCCCAACCGCGCGCTAGCTTGCGGTCATTGGCAAGGTGTGGCCGTCGTCTACAAGAGGTAGTTCTGCATGCTTGAGGTCGTTCTCTTGGCTCTCCTCTCGGATCGGCTCTGGACAAGGCTTTCCGGTAAAGCGCAAGATTTGCTCAACGCGACCAGTTGGTCTGGCCGCCGTTCAGAGGCCCAGAGAAGTCACTTTAATTGGTAAGGACCGCAGTGGAGCGCTACAAACACGCGCCTTGGTCATCGGCCCAGGGCGCTGGTCGCTTTATCTCCTGCTCGTGGCGCCTTGAGCCCGACAAGGCGGGCGTCGAGGACCCTTTGCACACCGGGTGAAGCCTGAACCCGACGCCGACAACCATCAGGTTGTAAACAAGTGACTGCAACTACCGGATACCGATCGATGACGAAACCGGAACACCTCGCCCGCAACAATGTCATCCTCCTCGTGTGCCTGCTGATCCTGATCCTGTTCTACCCGCTCTTCGAGGCGGGCAGGTCGCTGGTTCGCGATCTGCTGCTCTCCGCGGTCTTCCTTTCAGGGATCTTCTCGCTCGAGTTTTCCGCTCGGGTCCGGACGTTCCTGGTGCCACTCGCCATACTGACGGTTGGAACCACATGGATACATCACTTCATCGAAGGTCGCCTGCTGTACCTGATCGACTTCGGGACGACCTCGGTCATGCTGGCCGTCATCGTCGTACTGATGATTCGTCACATTGCCCGCAGCAGGCTCGTGACGCCGACCATCATTCTCAGTTCCGTCAACGGCTACTTGTTGCTCGGCGTGCTCGGCGCGGTATTGCTGAGCATCGCTGATGCCGTTCATCGCTTCGTGAACGGGGCGGAAAGTGCCGGCATCGTGATTCCCGGCCGCGGTTCACTTGAATTCAGCGACTATCTTTACTTCGCGTTCATCACACTGAGTACCGTGGGCTACGGTGACGTGACGGCCGTATCCCACCTGACCCGATCCGTGGCGATTCTCATCGGCCTTGCCGGCCCGCTGTACATGACCATACTCATCGCCATGCTGGTGGGTAAGTTCTCCGCCGACCAGGACGGAAAGTAGGTCTGTCGACAAGTCGCGTCCTGTTGAAAACGGCGCGTCCCGGCTTCACGCGCGGCCGAGCCGCGAGGGCGTCACCCCAAGCCGAAACCCTGGCGGATGCCGTCGATCACCAACTGGGCGGAAAGGGCGGCAAGGACTACACCTAGCACGCGGCCGATCACGTGCGTGCCGGTCTTGCCGACCACGAGAGGTACCAACGCTCTACCAGCGCAGCGGCTCAATTTGGACGTTGACACCAAAACTCTCGAATGATCGGCTTGGCAGATCAATGCCCGCCTGCGGCATGAAATCGACGGCCGCTTTCAGAAGTCGTCGAGGACCGCTTAGGGTCGGTAGCGGGCGATCAGTGCTCCAAGGTTGCTGTCCTGCAGAGGACTTTGGCGTCAGGGTTGGCGGTGCAGCAGTTGCGCCCGGCTGTGCTGCTGGTCCCGTCTTCACGATTCCCACCACTGGTCCCGCGCCGTGGCCCAGCAGGCAAAGGTCACGATCCTAGAACGAGGCAAATCGGCGATGCGGTAACGGTATCGCCCGCAGCGGGTCGAACTCTGCTGGGTGCGCGGCAGTGCAGGTTGCCCCACCACGCCGACAATTAAAGTCGAAAACGCCTTCGACGCAATAGCGACAGACCTGCGGCAGCACGTCCAGCGATGCGCCACGACCGAGAGCGCAAAATCTGCTTGAAAACAAGCAGTAACAGCGATCAGCTCGCGCGCAAGCCTGAACTGCTGCTTCACCTCACGAAACGTCCGCGCCCAGTAAGTGTGTCGCGGCGTTTTCGACTTTATTGAGAGTCCGGTAAGTGGTTGACGGCCAGTGCGCCCTCACCCGGCGCCTTCGGCGCTACCCTCTCCCACTGATGTGGGAGAGGGTTTGCTCCCCTCGCCCGCATCAGCGGGAGAGGGGCCGGGGGTGAGGGTTCGTCAACCATTTAGCGAAATCTCAATAATGAGCCGTTTTCGACTTTAATTGTTGAGAACAGTCGCTGGGCTCGGGCCAGAGGCTCTCACTCCACCGTCACGCTCTTCGCGAGGTTCCTCGGCTTGTCCACGTCGGTGCCGCGCGCAACCGCGGTGTGATACGCGAGCAATTGCAGCGGCACCACGTGCAGGATCGGCGACAGGTCGCCGTAGTGCTCGGGCAGGCGGACGACCTGCACGCCTTCGCCGGACTCAATGTGGGTGTCGGCATCGGCGAAGACGAAGAGTTCGCCGCCGCGGGCGCGCACTTCCTGCATGTTGCTCTTGAGCTTTTCCAGCAGCGCATCGTTGGGTGCCACGGTCACCACCGGCATCGCCGCCGTCACCAGCGCGAGCGGGCCGTGCTTCAGCTCCCCGGCAGGGTAGGCCTCGGCGTGGATGTAGCTGATCTCCTTTAACTTCAACGCGCCTTCGAGCGCAATCGGGTAGTGCAGGCCGCGGCCGAGGAAGAGTGCGTGCTCCTTGTGCGCAAACTGCCCGGCGACGGCGATGATCTGCGGCTCCAGCGCCAGCACCTTCTGCACCGCCGCCGGCAGGTGGCGCAGCGCGGTGAACGCGGCGGCGGCCTGCGCGTCGCCGATCTGCCCGCGGGCGAGCGCCAGCGTGTTGGCGAGCAGGTACAGCGCCACCAGTTGCGTGGTGAAGGCCTTGGTCGAGGCCACTCCGATCTCCGGCCCGGCGTGGGTGATGAACTGCGCCGCGGTCTCGCGCACCATGGCGGACGTGGCGACGTTGCACACCGCGAGCGTGCGCTCCATGCCGAGCGACTGCGCGTGCTTGAGCGCGGCGAGCGTGTCGGCGGTCTCGCCCGACTGCGAGACGACGACGACCAGCGTGTTGGCGTCGGCCACCGAGCGGCGGTAGCGGTATTCGCTGGCGATTTCCACGGTCGTCGGCACTTGCGCGATGGACTCGATCCAGTAACGCGCCACCAGCGACGCGTAGTAGCTGGTGCCACAGGCGAGGATCAGCACGCGGTCGATCTTCGGCAGCCATTGGGCCGCCGCGTCGCCAAAGAGCCGGGGGTCGATCGTGCCGACTGACTCCAGCGTGTCGGCAATGGCGCGCGGCTGCTCGAAGATCTCTTTCTGCATGAAGTGTCGGTATGGCCCCAGCTCCACTGCCTGCGCATGCGCGGCCACGGTGCGCGCGGGGCGCTCGACGCGGCGGCCGGTGCGGTCGACGATCCACACGCGGCCCAATTGCACGTCGGCCACATCGCCTTCTTCCAGGTAGACGATCTGGTCGGTGGCGCCGACCAGCGCCATCGCATCGGAGGCGAGGAAGTTTTCGTTCTTGCCCAGCCCCACCACCAGCGGGCTGCCGGCGCGGGCGCCGACCACGCGGTGCGGCTCGTCGCGCGCGAACACGGCAATCGCGTACGCACCCTGCAACTCGCGCACCGCCGCCTGCACCGCCTCGAACAAGTCGCCGTTGTAATGGCTGTCGATCAGGTGCGGCAGCACTTCGGTGTCGGTTTGGCTTTCGAACACGTAGCCGGCGGCTTGCAGGCGCGCGCGCAGGGCTTCGTGGTTTTCGATGATGCCGTTGTGCACGAGCGCGATGCGCGCGCCGCGCGCAACCTTGACCGGCCCGCCCGAGACGTGCGGATGCGCGTTTGCGGTGGACGGCGCGCCGTGCGTGGCCCAGCGCGTGTGCGCGATGCCGGTGAACCCGGCCAGTGCCGCGGCCTGCTCGTGCAACTCCGCCACGCGCGCCACACTGCGCGCGCGGACGACCTCGCCGCCGGCGTGGATCGCCACGCCGCAGGAGTCGTAGCCGCGGTACTCCAGGCGGCGCAGACCTTCGATCAACAGGGGGACGATGTTGCGCTGAGCAACGGCGCCGACGATTCCGCACATGATGTTTGCCTCCAAAAAAGCGATGGGCGGATCGTATTCGTACCGGTGAGAAATAGGCTTTCGATCTACGCACATTTTCGCAATGTTTATTGCGTAGCTAGACGGCACGCAATATTCTTGCATCATGATCGCCATTGACGACACCGACCGCCGCCTGCTCGACCTGCTGCAAACCGACGCCTCGCTGACCAACCAGGCGCTGGCCGAACGCGCCGGCATCTCGCCCGCGACCTGCCTGCGCCGGGTGCGGCGGCTGGTGGAAACCGGGGTGATCGAGCGACAGATCGCCATCGTCGCGCCGGAAGCGCTCGGCGCCGGGCTGACCGCGATCCTCGAAGTGACGCTCGATGCGCAAAGCGCCGAGGCGCTGGCTGCCTTCGAAGCGCACATCGCGCCCGAGGCCTGCGTGCAGCAGTGCTACCGCGTCTCGACCGGGCCGGACTTCGTGCTGGTGGTCTATGTGGCCGACATGGCGGGCTACCACGACTTTGCGCACCGCGTGCTGACGGCAGCGGCCAACGTGCGCAACGTGCGCGCGTTCTTCGTGGTCAAGCGCAGCAAGTTCGAGCCGCGGGTACCGCTTTAGCGAGGCACGCTACGCCAAGCCAAGCCCGTCGAGGAACGCTCGCAACCCGACGATCCGGCAGCGGCCGTGCTTGCGCAACGCCAACAGGCCGCGCTTGTCGCCCGAGACGAGTACATCGGCCTCGCCGGCCTGCGCCAGCGCCAGCAGAAAGTTGTCGAAGGCATCGGGCGAGCGTTGTACGGGAGGCAGCGCTTCGACCCAGACCGCAAGATCGCGCAAGCGATTGACGAGTTCGCCGGCCAGCGCCGGCTTGAGCAGCGCCCGAACCTGCGGACGCCGCGTCACTGCGCGCACTTCCTGCAACTGAAGCTCGCAGGTCAACAGATCGAAGGCGCCGCGGCGCCAAGCGGTGAGCAGGCGGGGGGCAGCGCCGTCCACCAGCAGCGCAGCGATCAGGACGTTGGTGTCGACAACGACACGCACGCGCGCTCACCCCGAACGGCGTTTCTGCTCCGTCCGCGCGGGGCGCGCCAGGGAGCGTGGCCGGCGCACCGCCTTCACAGGCTGCGGCTTGAACGCGTCGTAAAGCCCGGCGGCCAACCCTTCCGCTCGCACTTGCGCCAACGCCTGGCGCAGCAGCGCCTCGGCGTCCTCGGCTGGCAGTTGCGCCAGCGCCGCCCGCGCCGATGCGGCCGTCTGGTCGAAGACCCGCCAGCGCACCGCTTCTTCGACAAACGCGGACAGGTCGCCTTTCTTGAAGCCGCGCTGGCCGAGCAGATTGCGTACCGCGCTGTCGGTCTGGGCGGAAACGACAAGATTCCAACGGGTCGAAGCGATAGCCATGATGGCTTGGGGATTGGGTGTTTATGTGTTTAAGTGTAGTCGAAGGTAGGCACTGCCCACGTCGCTGCCTCCGTCAGGCTACCGCCCAAGCGTAGATCTGCAACTGGTTGCCCGCCGGGTCGCGCAGCGTTGCGACGCTGCCGCCCCAACCCTGAAGCTCGGGCGGTGCGTCGAACGCGACGCCGCGGCGGCGCAGGGTCTCGTATGCCGCGTCGATGTCCGCGACCTGGAACGACAAGCCCGTGAAGCGCCCCACCAACTGCCGATCTTCGGGCGGCGCGTCGGTCGCGACCGCTTCGACCACCAGCGTGCAGCCGCCGGCGTCGAACACGCAATAGCCGTGCGCGCGCGCATCGGCCTTGAGCGGCAGGCCCAGCGCCCGCGCATAGAAGTCGTGCGCCGCGTCGAGGTCGAATACGAAGAGCCGCGCGGTGTTCAGGTTCATGGCCTTGCTCCAGATCGCTCCGCTACCGCTTCTTCACCGGCCGCTGCCAGCGCTCCACCGTCACCGCCTTGCTGCGCGCCACGGTGAGCTTTCCGGCCGGCACTTCTTTCGTGACGACCGAGCCGGCACCGACGGTGGCGCCGTCGCCGACCGTGACGGGCGCGACCAGCACGGCGTTGCTGCCAATGGAAACATCGGCGCCGATGTCGGTCTTGTGCTTGTTCACGCCGTCGTAGTTGGCGGTGATGGTGCCGGCGCCGATGTTGCTGCGCGCGCCCACGCGCGCGTCGCCGATGTAGGTCAGATGATTGGCCTTGGCCCCGCGCTCGATGCGGCTCGCCTTGACTTCGACAAAGTTGCCGATGTGCACGTCGTCTTCCAGCACTGCGCCCGGCCGCAGTCGCGCGTAGGGACCGATGCGCGCGCCGGCCGCGACCTGCGCGCCGTCAATGTGCGAGTACGCCTGCACCTCGGTGCCGGCGCCGAGGGTGCAGTTGCGCAGCACGCAGTAGGGGCCGACTTTCACGCCGGCGGCCAGGCGCACCTCGCCCTCGAAGATGCAGCCGACGTCGATGGCCACTTCGCC
>Ga0209450_10000931_pt1 | contig 14712 bp, 8 predicted proteins | sample FrelakmetLWP11LW_FD_187149 | JGI IMG/M metagenome (GOLD analysis project Ga0209450, IMG submission 187149) | Freshwater lake sediment microbial communities from the University of Notre Dame, USA, for methane emissions studies - LWP11 LW (SPAdes)... | ecosystem: Environmental > Aquatic >...
CCGTATCAGGGAAAAGTTCCGGGTACTGAACATCGTGCTTTTCGTCATATGGATTGCTTCGCTATGCGCACTTGGAGTATTTCTTGGCCTGCAGCTTTCAGTCTATTCGAACAGGGAGAATATTGAGAAAAGGATTAGTCTTGACCCTGCTCCGCAAACGCTCTGGATAGCACCCGGCGCAAGACTGTCGGAGATAACCAACACCGAATCTGCTTCGGTTGACAACTTCAAATTCTTCCGTGACACCCATAATGAAAGGCTTTATGCCTCTGCTGAACTGAATATTTACGGAAGTGACAGCAGTACGGGATTTATCTCGGTCGACAGGTGGTCATGCAGTAACTCGGACACTGAAGCGCGTGCCAATGCCAGAAAGATCGAATACAACTGGAGGCTCTCCGGTGACACGCTTTACCTTGATGAGTACTTCTCACTGCCGGCAGGCAGCAGGTGGAACGGCTCCCTCGTAGACATAGATGTCAGCCTTCCCGAAGGAACAGAGGTGCGGTGCGTTCCGGGTACATCCCTATCCACATGGCTGCTGCGGAAGAATTATCCCGAAGTGACCGCCTGGCGTGTTGTGGATGGAAACCTGAAGGAATTGGACGATTAAACAGGCGCAATATTACTGCTCCCGCTTTTTTTTACTCTTCATTATCCCGGTCTGAACAGCCGGGATTTTTTTTGCACGGCGGCCCTGAATTTCTATCTTTAGGGCCTAAACATGCCGGCAGGTGACAGTAACCACGGAAAATATCCTCCTCGTTGGCTCGGTTTTGATATTCATCAGCGTACTGGCCGGCAAGACCTCGCTAAGGATAGGCGTCCCCACACTGATATTTTTCCTCGTGATAGGCATGCTTGCCGGGTCGGAGGGAATAGGAGGAATTCATTTCGATAACCCGGGTGTTGCCCAGTTCATAGGCATTGTAGCTCTGAACTTCATCCTCTTCTCCGGCGGCTTCGAGACTGACTGGAACTCAGTCAGGCCCATCGTCTGGCAGGGCATAACCCTCTCAATAATGGGTGTGCTTCTCACGACCATCGCCGTGGGACTGTTCGTCTGGTGGGTGACTGACTTCTCCATCTATGAGGGACTTCTTCTCGGAGCAATAGTCTCATCAACCGATGCGGCTGCAGTCTTTTCAATACTCAGGTCAAAAAGCCTCGCACTAAAGGGAAATACTCGCCCCACGCTGGAGTTCGAGAGCGGCAGCAATGACCCGATGGCATACATTCTTACCATCGTCTTCATCGGATTGATACAGAACGGGGACAAAACCATCTGGTCAGTCCTGCCCATGTTTTTCCTGCAGCTTGCCCTCGGTGGCGGACTGGGATACCTGTTCGGGCTGGGGAGCAGATATGTTATCAATAACATCAAACTTGACTATGAGGGACTGTACCCGGTGCTCTCGATAACTCTGATGTTCCTGACCTACTCTGTCACCACGGCAGTGGGAGGCAATGGTTTCCTGGCCGTGTACATTGCCGCGCTTTACCTCGGTAACCATGACCTGCTTCATAAAAAAACCATCATGAAGATGTTTGATGGCCTTGCCTGGCTGATGCAGATTATTCTCTTCGTAGCGCTCGGACTGCTGGTTTTCCCCAGTGAGATTGTGCCGGTAATTGGCATCGGGATGCTGATTTCAGGATTCCTGATATTCGTCGCCCGGCCTTTCAGCATATTCCTTACCCTGACCCCGTTCAGGGTCAATACCCGGACAAAGGCCTTTATTTCATGGGTCGGACTTCGCGGGGCAGTGCCGATAGTCTTCGCAACCTTCCCCCTGATGGCCGGACTGGCAAAAGCGGATATGATCTTCAATATCGTTTTTTTTATCTCCCTTACCTCCGTTTTATTGCAGGGCACCACCATACCCGTGGTGGCAAGATGGCTCCATGTATCACTTCCTGCACGAGTCAAAACAGTTACTCCGGCTGACATACTTCTCTCTGAATCAATTAATTCAGAGATGGTCGAGTTCACCATAGCACCTGACAGCAACGTTGCCGGCATGAAGATCGTCGATCTCGGATTCCCGCAAAATGCACGCATAGCCCTGATAAAAAGAGACAACAGGTACCTGATACCTCACGGCATGACGGTGTTGGAAACAGGCGACATACTTATTGTGCTGGCGGGTAATAAGAATATCCTTGCGGCAGTGACCGAATGCCTCCTGGCAGAAAAGCCTGTCTGCACTGAAAAAAATCCTCCCTGAAAAACTGCGGGATTTCATATCTTTAGTGCCACAACAGCACTGACAACATGGAACTGGGTGTCCTGAAGGATATTGTCATCATCTTTGCACTGTCCACCTTTGTGAATTTTATTTTTACCCGGATAAAGGTACCTGCGCTCATCGGGTATCTGATTACCGGCATTATTGCAGGGCCTCATCTGCTGGGACTCATAAACTCTCCGGACAATGTTGAGGTGATGGCTGAAATAGGCGTGATCCTCCTGATGTTCACCATCGGACTGGAGTTTTCACTGAACCATCTCCTGAATATCCGCAAGATTGTTTTTTTAGGAGGATTCATGCAGCTTTTGCTCACTGCGGGGGTTACACTGTTTGTTGCAAAAGCCTATCAGTTCGGCTGGACCGAAGCTGTGTTTGTCGGTTTTCTTACTGCCCTCAGCAGTACGGCAGTGGTCCTGAAACTGCTTCAGGAGAGGTCGGAACTGACCACTCATTACGGAAAGACAATCGTAGGGATACTGATCTTTCAGGATATTATCCTGATACCGCTGCTGCTTATCACACCGTTGCTGGGAGGTGAAAGCGGAGAGGTGGGAAGCGAGTTGCTGATACTTATGCTGAAGGCTGTCGGCATAATGATATTCATCTGGGTTGGAAACAGGTGGCTCATGCCCTGGTTGCTTCACATAATAGCAATGACCCGCAGCCAGGAGCTCTTCCTGATGAGCCTGCTGCTTATCTGCCTGGCCGTGGCGATGCTGACCAATGAGCTGGGCATGTCGCTGGCCTTCGGTGCTTTCCTGGCAGGACTGATGATCTCTGACTCAGAGTACAGCCACAGTGCCTTCGGTAACCTGATACCCTTCAAGGATGTCTTTACCAGTTTCTTCTTTGTTTCAATAGGCATGCTGCTTGATCTTGGCTTTGTGGCCGAACATCCCTGGCTTGTGATTGCCACTGTAATTATGGTCATACTTATTAAGGCAATCATTGCGGGATTTACGGCTTTCACCCTTGGCCACACTTTCTTCGGAACGGTGGTGGTAGGCCTTGCCCTGGCACAGGTTGGTGAATTCTCCTTCATACTCGCCAGGGTGGGCTTGACTAATGAAATAATAACCCCCTACCACTATCAGCTCTTCCTTGCCGTAGCCATCACCTCAATGGCTCTCTCTCCCCTGCTGATACAGGTCTCCAAACCGCTGGCCGGCCTGATCCTCAAGCTTCCTCTCCCGCCTTTTCTGGTTAACGGCCTCTTCCCGCTGAGACAGGTTGAAATCCCGGAAATAAGCAAACATATCGTACTGATCGGCAAAGACTCCAGGGCCATCAACCTGGCTGCCATGGTCAGAACAATGGAGCTGCCGTTCACCGCAATCATATTTGACCCTGACCGTGCCCGCAAAGAGATGGAGAAAGGCAACCTGGTTGTTTTCGGGGATGCTACGTATGAACCGGTGCTGCGGCAGGCATACGTCCACACGGCCGAGATGGTGATACTGTCAGTGGGTGACCTCATAACGGCGATGTCAGTTGTGGAACATATCAGGACAATGAACAAACATGCACACATAATTGTACGCACAAGGCATGTTACTGATATCGAGGAGCTTTACCGTCTCGGAGCAAACCAGGTAATACCGGAGGAGTTCGAAACGGCGATCGACTTCTTCGAAAGGATTCTGGGGAAATATCTCATCCCCAGGATGGAAATCGAACGTGCGATAGCGCGAACCAGGGAAGACAACTACGGTATATTCAGGGATAAGGGAACAATGGGCGGATACTCTCTGCTCAAGGAAATACCCGATATTGAAATAGCATCTGTAAAGGTTGGTGAAAAATCGGTCTTCGCCGGAAAAACAATAGCCCAGACAGCTCTCAGGAAAACATGCGGAGTAACCATGGTTGCAATCAGACACGGTGATAAAACCATTCCAAATCCGGAACCATCGACCGTGATCTATGAGAATGACATTGCCTATCTGCTCGGGAAGCCTGAGATGATAGCCATTGCAACGGATCTTCTTTCAAAGGAGATCCAGCAGCATGGATGAATATGATTGTGTCTAATTCTTTCCGCCGGCCAGGCCAGCCGCGCCGGCCAGAAGGTCCGGCCTTATTTCCGGATCAGCCGGAACAATACTGACAGGATATTTGTTGATTGTTAAGACACTTTAAAAATATAATTTTCCCCATCTTTGCGTTATGCAAATCTTTACATATAGAAACTAAGCATACAATAATGAATAATGCCATTTATTCTATCCAAACCCCTGATAATGAACCAATGATGAGCTATGCTCCGGGCTGTCGGGAACGGATGGAACTTGAAAAGGAACTGAAAAGGATCTCTTCCGAAACCGTTGAGATTCCTCTAATTATCGGCGGCAAGCCTGTAAAGACGGGAGTAACGGGAAGGGTTATCATGCCGCATGACCACGGACATCTTCTGGCCACATACCACATGGCCGGTGAGAAGGAGGCCGCAGATGCCATAGAGGCTGCCCTGAAGGCTAAGGAGGAGTGGATGACACTTTCGTGGATTGAGAGGGCTTCGATAATGCTTAAGGCGGCAGAGCTTCTGTCAAAGAAATACCGGTATACAATCGTTGCTGCAACGATGCTCGGACAGAGCAAAACGGTGCACCAGGCGGAGGTTGAGGCTGCATGCGAGACGATAGATTTTCTCAGGTTCAATGCCCATTTCGCCGGGCAGATATACCAGGAGCAGCCCCGATCGGGAAATGACCAACTCAACAGGGTTGAATACCGGCCGCTCGAGGGTTTTGTCTACACCATCACCCCGTTCAACTTCACCGCCATAGCATCAAATCTAAACATGGCAGTTGCCCTTATGGGAAACACAACAGTCTGGAAACCCGCAACAAATTCGCTGCTCTCCAGCTGGATCCTGATGAAGGTGTTCATGGAGGCGGGTGTGCCTGCAGGCGTTATCAACTTCCTGCCCGGTCAGGGATCGGTCATCAGTTCCGTGGTGATGAACCATCACGATCTCGGAGGAATCCACTTCACGGGATCCAACGGCACATTCAACTCGCTCTGGAAGACCGCAGCGGCTAACCTTGACAAATACAGGTCGTATCCCAGGATTGTGGGCGAGACAGGCGGCAAGGATTTCATCGTGATACACAATTCAGCTTCCCCGCTGGAGGCAGCAACTGCCATAATAAGGGGATCATTTGAATACCAGGGACAGAAATGCTCGGCATCATCAAGGGTCTATATCCCGTGGTCGCTGTGGCCCGAAATATCAGGTCACCTAAGGAGACAGGCCTCTGAGATAAAGGTGGGTGACCCGGCCGATTTCAGCAACTTCATGAATGCGGTGATAGATGAGAAGTCGTTTGACAACATAATGAGATATATCGGGCTGGCTAAGGCATCTCCCGCATGTGAGATATTTCACGGAGGCAACGGCGACAAGACAAAGGGATACTTCATCGAACCGACAATCATTTTGACTGAAGATCCGGACTTCATTACGATGAAGGAGGAGATCTTTGGTCCGGTAGTGACACTTTACATCTACGAGGACGAAAAATACGAGGAGACTCTTCATCTCTGCAATGAGACCTCGCCGTATGGTCTGACAGGCTCCATTTTTTCAAACGACAGGCCGGCGACGGTCAAAGCCTGCCAGGTTCTTCGGTTTGCAGCGGGCAACTTCTACATCAACGACAAGCCTACTGGAGCCATGGTGGGACTTCAGCCCTTCGGCGGCGCAAGGGCCTCGGGCACCAACGACAAGGCCGGGGGCAGGCTCAACCTGATCAGGTGGACCTCACCGCGTACGATCAAGGAGACCTTCCTCCCCGCCACGGACTTCAGGTATCCGTATATGGATTAAAATCGCACTTAAGACCCTTCGGCTTTGCCGGGGGTCTTTTTTCTCAGGATATTGTAGGCGCACAGGTAACCCCCGTAAATGGCGCCGGAGAAACCGCCGCCCGTCTTTCCCCAGGCAGAGGCAAAGTGAAGATTATCAACTGACTTAAGCGCATCAACGCCCTTTTTTGAAGGCGTCTGCGCAAACCCGTAGACTGCACCGCCCGGATTCAGCGTATACCGTTTCACTGTGGCGGGAGTTCCAACCTCATAGTATTCAATGGCCTGGCTGATGCCGGGAATCATCTTTTCAAGCCTCCCGATAAAAATCCGGGCCACCAGCTCCTTCTTTTCCCTGTACTCTTTCTTTCCCAGTCTTTCCCAGTCAGCAAGGTAATCAATGCAGCAGATGGCTCCCACACTCTTGCCCGCGGGCGCCAGAGTTGAATCAACCTGGCCGTAATCAACAAAAGTGAAGCTGCGCCTTGAGAAGTCATCCATGTTGTTGTGCAGGATGTCTGCCTGTGTTCTTACAGAGTCGCCATATACAAATGTCGAATAGTAACGGTGTCCCAGTTCTGACAGGGGACGGCGGAATCCCAGGTATAGGGTAAGCAGTGAAGCGCCTGCCCTGAGAGCGCTGTATTCATTCCTGAGCTCATTGCCGGGACCGGCGGGAAGCAAATCCGACACATTAGGAATTGCATTGCCTGCTATGACCTCATCAGCATCCACTTTCAACGGTTCATGGCTGCGCTTCCCGGCACAGGTCACTCCTGTAGCCCTGCCGTCAGTGACACTGATGCCTGTCACCTTATGGCCGAGCATGACCTCTCCATTGTGATTCCGGATAAATGCGGCCAGGTGATCGGAGAGCCTCTGTGAACCTCCCTTGATAAAACTGGCTCCGCCTGAATAGTAACTCCCCTGGGCAATGGAATAATAAGCCAGTGAGAGCGTATAGGGATCATCATGGAAATACCCGAGGTTGCCAAGCAGAATGAGCTTCAGGTCATCATTTTTAATGATTGAATCGAGGAATTCACCTACGCTTATATCCCTGGTCTCATTTTCAGCCGGTTTCTTTCTCGTAAGTATCTGTTCGAAATAGGCTTTGATCCCTGCGGTTTCATCCGGGAATAATTCAGAAAGCCGTTCTGTTGCAAGTGAAGGGTCATGTGGTATCGTAACCTCAAAGCGGTCGTTTATGAACCTGTAAAACTCGGGTACAGGAATGAATTCAACATTACTGAATACATCCAGATCATTGAATATCCGGGTTTTCATGTCGCGCGGGGCCGGGCCGTCCATCTCGTGCAGCCCGACTTCCAGCGTGAAATCCCCTCGCTGAAAAGTTGTGGCACAACCTCCCGTCTGGCTATGCTGCTCCACGAGAAGAACCTTTTTCCCCTCCTTTGCAAGTTTCGCGCCGGCGGTAAGGCCTCCCAGTCCTGCCCCGATTATAACTACATCATATTTCATTTGGTTTCCGGTATTGGATAACGCCTGAACTCTTTTGTTCTGTCAAAAAGGTACCTGTAAGTGATATAGTTCTTTGCAGGCACACTCCCAACTGAGATAAATATCTTTCTCATCTTGGGATTGAAATCCGCCACCCATGAGAACTCAATCTCAGCGTAATGCGGTTTTCGCCTGAAAACATCTATCAACTTATAAATGAACGCCGATTCGAGCCCCAGTCCCTGGTAACGGGGTATAACCCCCATCAGCAGCCCTTTCGCCCGGGTCATTGCCTTTCTGTTCTTCAACCAGACAAATTTCAGCATGTCGACAGGAGTCAGTTTGCCATTAAGGTGCTTCAGTATCATGTTAAGATCCGGGAACATCAGGTATATCGCTACCGGCTTATCTTCAAAATAGGCAAGCCAGATGAATTCCTCATCGAGAATCGGCTTTGCCTTTTTCAGCACCTCCTTTATGTACACAGCCTCAAGAGGTTCAAAATTGATTTTGAATGAAGCCCATGCCTCGTTAAACACTGCGGCAAAATCTGTGACAAATTTATCCTGTTCCTTCCAGCTGAAATGCCTGAAGCTGTATCCGGGTTTATTTGCAACCCACTCCGCAATTTTCAAAAACCTTTCAGGTATAGGTTCGGTGAGGCTGAGATGAAAGCCTTCCATTTTATAATATTCCCGGAACCCATAATCTTCAAACAGTTTTTGATAGTAAGGATGATTGTACGGCACATCGAATGAGGGGTGGGTAAAGCCTCCCACAAGCAATCCCCAGTATTTGTCGGTCTCCCCGAAATTTATCGGTCCGTCCATGGCTTCCATCCCCTTCTCCTTCAGCCACTCTCTTGCGGTGTTGAAGAGAAGCGAGGCAGCCTGATGGTCATCAATGCATTCAAAGAAACCCATCCCTCCTGTAGGCTGATCATACGTACCGGCCAGATTAAAATCTATGAATGCCGCTATCCTTCCGATCAGTTTCTTTTTTCCGTCAGTGAGGACCCATCTGTCAGCAGCACCGTGTTTGTAGTACGGGTTCTTCCGGGGATCAAAAATTGCCTTTATATCATTGTCAAACGGGCATACCCAGACCCTGTCATTTTTGTAGATGACCCTTGCTGTATCAAGAAACATCTTCTCTGTTTTCCGGTCAGAGACCTTAACCAATTCCATAGTAGCGGTGGAGTATCTTTCTGAGAATAATGCTATTTCTTGTAGATCTGATCGACAAGAGTCCTGTACTTGTCATGCACATATTGCCTCCGGAGTTTCAGAGTGGGAGACAGTTCACCTGTTTCAGGACTCCATGCATCCTTGACAAGCCTGAACCTGTTGATGCCTTCAAAGGAGCTCAGGCGTTTGTTCAGCTTGGCGATCTCTGATGAGAAAAATGAGAGCACCTCTGGCAGCTGAATGAGCTCTTCAGTGGTTGAGAATGATACCTTGTTGACCTTCTTCCAGTCATCAAAATATTTAAAATTCGGCGAAATAAGAGCACTCGCAAACTTCTCATGCTCCCCTATCACCATTATATGATCAATTATTGGAGATTCCTTGAAGACATTTTCAATTATCTGCGGCGCTATGAATTTCCCGTTGGAGAGTTTGAAAATCTCCTTCTTCCTGTCAGTGACCATAAGGAACCCGTCCTTGTCAATGTGGCCGATATCACCTGTTTGGAACCAGCCCTCGCTGTTAAAAGCAGATTTTGTCAGCCCCGGATCATTGTAATAACCCATCATTACATTTGGTCCTTTGCACAGGATTTCGCCGTCATCAGCTATTTTCACCTCCACTCCCTCAACGGGCAGGCCCACTGACCCCAGTTTCACCCTGCCCTTTTCAGTTCTGTTAATCGTAATAATGGGCGAGGTCTCGGTGAGGCCGTACATATTAACGATTTTTATCCCGGCTGCCCAGAAGACTCTTTCTAGCCGTGGCTGAAGGCTTGCACCCCCGCACCCGACAATCTTCACATTACCGCCCAGGGCCTGGCGCCATTTGCTGAAGATAAGCTTGTCTGCAATCCTGAGCTTTCTTTCATAAAACCATCCGTTCTCCCCGAAAGGCTTATACTTCAATCCCAGGTTCACTGCCCAGAAAAACAGGGTTTTCTTTATCCCGGTAAGGTCCCTGCCTTTGGAGATAATCACGTCATAAAACTTCTCAAGCACCCTCGGAACTGCATCAAAACCGTCAGGCTGTATCTCCTTCATGTTTGCAGCTATCGTGCCCATACTTTCAGCGTAGTATATGCTGCTGCCGCTGTACTGTGTCTGGTAATTTCCCAATCGTCCGCCCACGTGGCATAACGGCAATATGCTGAGATATTTATCGGAAGGCTTCAGGTTGAATACCGAAGCGGCTGAAATGAAGTTGCTGACCAGGTTTCGCTGGCTCAGCATAACTCCTTTGGGCGTGCCGGTTGTTCCCGAAGTATAAATCAGTGTCGCAAAATCCTCAGGTGTTATCCCTTCCTTTTCTTTTTCAACTGCCTGCCTGGTCATTTCGGTGCATTGTTTTCCCTTCTCTACAATCTCAAGCCAGTTCCGGGCTCCCGGGATATCATCAAATGTAAAGACCCTGGCAGTAATGGTGCTGTCTGACAATACCGGGGCAATCGTTTTGTAAAGCTTCTTGTCAGAGATAATGACCATCCTCGCTCCGGAGTTCCTTATGATATAATCATATTCAGCGGCCGAGAGGGAAGTGAAAACAGGCACGTGCACAACTCCGATCATCGACATCCCCATATCGACAAAATTCCACTCAGGCCTGTTGGCTGAAACCGTTATGATTTTGTCGCCCTTCCTGAAACCTGAATCGTAAAGACCGTAGCAGAAATTGTATGAATACTCAATGTACTGCAGGGCGCTGAATTTTGTCCAGACGCCATTCTGTTTGAAACACAGGGCATCGTCCTTGTCATACAATTCCCTGTATCTCTCCAGCAGATCAAAAGTGCGTAAAACAGTCATAGCTCAGTTTTTTTATATCTCCGATGGAGATCATGTTACTTTTGGCAATATAAAAAATATGTTGGGAAAGGATGTGTTTAGCATGAGTTTTTTGACGGATGGCAAACCCGGTTCACCCGAGATACCTTCTGATATAATTGTGTCTTATTTCATTGATATTTACCATCTTACCTTCTCGCTTTACATACCAGTAGTCCCAACCGTTCTGTTTTTCCTTTCCCGACACCAGGGAACCGACACTGTGAATTGAGCCTGAATTACCTTCCCATCGGATGGAGGCATCTGCCTGCACCTCGGCAGCATATTTCATGTCTGCCGACCACAGGAATTCCCCTGCCATGATGAAACCGGACTCCAGCAGGTTCCCGAATGGTACCCGTGGAATGCGCCGCTCTGTCCGGTATTCAAGCAAAGGTCTTGTCAGCGGAGTGATGGCTCCTATCCTTTCCCTGGCAAGGCTGAAATATGACAACTCGCGCTCAAATGCAACATAATTTCTTCCCAGCCTCTTTGCCACCGCAGCTGTTGTGCCGCTGCCGGCGAAAGGGTCAAGCACCAGGTCACCGGGATTGGTTGTTGCCATTATTATCCTGTACAGAAGCTCTTCCGGCTTCTGTGTAGGATGCGCTTTTTTCCCCTCCTCCCTGATCCTCTCAGGTCCCTTGCAGACCGGAATCAGCCAGTCGCTCCGCATCTGGAGGTCATCATTGAATCCCTTCAATGCCTGATAATGAAAAGTGTACTTCGATTTCTTTGATTTCGATGCCCATATCATCGTTTCATGTGCGTTGGTAAATCTGGTTCCCATGAAATTGGGCGTCGGATTGGTTTTAATCCATATGATATCATTGAGTATCCAGTATCCCGTATCCTGTACCATAGCCCCGATCCTGAAGATATTGTGGTAGGTTCCTATGATCCAGATGCTGCCGGTATCCTTCAGCACCCTCCTGCTCTCCAGCAGCCATGTTCGGGTGAAATCATCATAATCCCTGAACGAATCAAATTTGTCCCACCCGTCATCAACTGCACCGACAAGAGATCTGTCCGGGCGAAAGAGATCTTTGTTGAGCTGGAGATTGTATGGCGGATCGGCAAAGATCAGGTCAACAGAACAGTCAGGCAACTGCCGCAACAACTCCAGGCAGTCGCCGTGATGGATCTCATTTATTTCAAGACCGTCGGTATTCATGGCCCATTTTCATCAAATTTACCGTAATAAATCATACCCTTATCTCAAAATACGGAATGATGATCAAAAGAACTTCTTTCGGCTTGTATTATTAATTATCTTTGATTATTACAGACAGTGAGCAGGGTTCGGGAGTTTTGATGCAGAGCAGTTATTATTCACTGTCGCGGCGTCCTTAAATTATCGGACCGTTATGAAAACACTCATTTCATTTTCCATTCTCCTGGTATTAATTGCCACATCCCTTACACTTGATGCACAGAAGACTTACAAGGCAGTATGTGATAAGAGCGACGGTACAGTCAAGATTGTTGACGGGGAGAACCGCTCCCCAAGCCTTGTGCCTCTCAAGGGCGGCTTTCCCTTTTACCAGGTGGCGGAAAATTGGGTGAAGGAGAATTTCCCAAACGGCAAATGCGATCCTGCAGCTGCGCAGAAGCAAAACCAGTCAGCCGCTGATGTGGTATCACAGCAGGCTATTCCACAGCAACCGACAGCCCCCACCCAGACAAAGCCGGCGATGGACCCGAACGCCTTCTATGGTGTCCCTTCAGGGCAGAAGCCCGTTCAGGCGCCTGCTTTCCGCTATCGCAACACCTCCGTTTTCTTTTCCCTGGTCTTCTCTGACCTAGGTAAGGTTTACAACCTTGACCCACCGATGATTCCCGGTATGAATTTCGGCATTGACCAGGTTTTCGGTAAAAAAATCTATGGCGGCACCGGTATTCATTTCAATACCCTTATAGGAGCCACCGACGAAGAGGCCGGAATAAGTTCTTTTTACTTTTTCCGGGTACCGCTGTTTGCGGGTTTCCGGCAGGTCACCGGCAAACGGCACTGGGGAGCCGATCTGGGCCTGGCCGTGAACACCATGCTCCGACCATTGACATCTGACTCAGACCTTTCCGGGGAATATGCTGCCGACTACTCCCTGAACACCATCACGCGTGCAAGATTTGGAAATGAGAGGTCGTCTCTTGAGTTCGGAGTCGATGTCTGGCTGAATGATATATTCTCTTCCTATGAAGGTTTCCAGATGACGGTAGTATCCGTTGGCTACCGCTATTCTTTCTGAAACAAGTTAACATCTGCCGTATGACACTTACGATAAAGTCTATTGCCCTGACCCTTCTGCTGAACATGTCAGCTGTCGCCGTAACCATGGCTCAACCACTCACCCCTGCCTATGCGAAGCTCACCGATGAACAGAAGGAGATGCTCAATGACGCTCTTAGTGATTCGAAAAACATGGTGTCGGAATCTCAGGAGAAACTGACTGAAATGCTAAATCACTGGAATATCCTGAAAGATAACTTCCCCCAGCTGCCACGGGAGCTGCAGGATGCTATAAATAAAGTTGAAAATGATGGTTTTACATCAAAAGTCAATTACACCCTTGAAAAGCTGGAGCAGTTTGAAGGCGGGCTGAAGAAGGTGACCGAGACCAAGGAAGATCTTGAAAAAGCAATTGATTTTTATGAGCGTTATGCCCCGGATTCAGAGAACCCATTCCGCTCCCTTGAAGTATTGAGCAATTTTTTCAAGGATGTTGAAAAAATGCTGCCGGAAGAGCAGAAATATGAAGCCATCAAGTCTCCGGTGACGTTCATGGTCCGCACAGGCATCAGCTATTTCAGGGATGGCATTGACCTGGCACTCGGCGGACTGAAAAACATCCAGAAACAGATCAGGGACCGGGCAGGCAACTGCATCGGATACATAGGCGGTGATGGCACAGCTGACCGATCAGACCCGAAACGGAAGGCTTTCACTGATCTTGGCACCGGAAATGTGATTTGTTATTCCGGCGTCCGGCCTGTCGGTGGAGAGATCTGGACCGATGAAACAGGGAATGCAGTTTATCTATGGAGCTCAGATAAATGGACGGAATTAAGGGCCGGCTTCGGACTTGCTGCCGAGATCTTTTCAAACTGGAGCCTTGCAAACGGTTCTGCGATCACAGCTGAAGAGATGATACGCTGGTGCAATAGTAACCAGGGGCTTTATACCGAGGCACGTAACTGGGGCCAGCAGGAGTTCACCCGGCTGAATGCAATGGATGACTGCCGTGAAGATATCCTGAATAAACGCAACAGCTACAGTGACTGGATGCGTTTAATGGAGTCGGTAAATACTGACCGGCGGACGTTCGTGGCAAAATACATATTCAACAAAGATGGCATCCGCGAATCAACGAAAACCCTTAACGGGATTATGTACGATAATGTCCTTTTCAGGGGATTGGTGGAAAATTACAACGGTCAGAGAATCTCAAATGCATCAGTGACAATAAAGGCAGCCGGAAGCGTAGGTTCCGACGAAACATCAGGAGGCGGGTTCAATATCCTGATGGAGATTGCTGAAGCAAGCCGTAACGGCTCTCCGATTGAAATAACCGTTACGGCAAGCGGTTACCCTGATCTGAAGGTTACCTCGAGGATATACACGCAATGCCAGGACCTGGGAGTGATCAGGTTTGAGGAGGTTGACACAGTGCAGAATCTGAGGTGTGGCCCTAATGAGATATATGACCCGGTTGCACAGGTCTGTTACTGCATCGATGGTTATGCCAGGAATGCACAGGGGATATGCGTTAAAGAGTCCACATTGCCTGATGTTCAGGAATTACTCAATAATTCTGATTGCTCTTCTTATCCTAACACTCATCCGGTTTGGGATAACTCGAGAAATGAGGTTTTCTGCGACTGCCTTCCCGGGTACTCATGGAAACCCGATTACTCGGGCTGCGAGGAGACAGGAAAGTTACTGGCCTCACAGGCCGACTGCTCAGGATATCCGAATACCCAACCGGTCTGGGATGATGTCAGCAAAACAGTTTTTTGCGACTGTCTCCCGGGTTACGTATGGGATCAGAATTTTACTCAATGCTATCCTCAATCGCTGGCCCAGCTTAACAGTATAAACTGCGCTGTCTTGCCAAATACAATGGCTTTGTGGGATCCGGTACGGCAACAGGCTTACTGCGATTGCATACCGGGATACAAATG
>Ga0209450_10000932_pt1 | contig 14710 bp, 17 predicted proteins | sample FrelakmetLWP11LW_FD_187149 | JGI IMG/M metagenome (GOLD analysis project Ga0209450, IMG submission 187149) | Freshwater lake sediment microbial communities from the University of Notre Dame, USA, for methane emissions studies - LWP11 LW (SPAdes)... | ecosystem: Environmental > Aquatic >...
GATTAAAAAAAATATATAGATATGGTTTATGAAGAATTAAAAAAATATAACAATGCATTTGGTAATATACACAATATTATTAAAGAAGAAGTTAGGTATTTTAGATAACCATTTAATAAATATATTTTTTAACTTTTTAATAAATATATTTTTTAACTTTTTAATAAATATATTTTTTAACTTTTTAATAAATATCACTAAAATTTATACCTTTGTATTCATTTACATATATAGATTTCACATTTATACTATCAACTTCTTTTATATTATAATCGTGGTCGTCGAAAAATACAATATCATTTTTTGTTAAATTTTTATGATTATTTAATATTTCTAATATCATATCTTTTTTACTAGTATATTCCGTTATACTATTAAAGCTAGGATGAACATCTCTTGTTTCCTTAATTATACCATTAAATAATAATGGTGGAATATTTATTTGATTTAAATAATTACTAGGTTTAAAATTATGAGTAGCTATATATAATATTTTATCATTATCTTTTAAATACATTAAAAAATTTTTAACCTTTTTATGATACATCTCAGCATAATTTTCGTCTACTTTATGTAAATATAATGTATTATCTAAATCAAATACAAAAATCTTATAGTCTTTTAATTGTTTATCTGTATTAATTCCTATATCAACTGTATCAATTGTGTCAACTGTATCAATTGTGTCAAGTGAAATTCGTTTTCTTTTAACTGAAATTAGTTTTCTTTTAACTGAAATTAGTTTAGTCATTTAAGGATGAACATTTTTCAGTTAATTTTCAATTTTTAAATTTTAAAATCACGTACCGAATTTTATAATCAAGATGGGTTTTTCATAAACATAGGCATTCTAAAATTCTTTGGTCTAGATCTAGGTATTGGTCTAGGTATTGGTCTAGATCTTGGTATAGGTATTGGTCTAAGATTAGGTCGTTGTTGACGTGGGGGAATCGGAATATATCTTGGTCTATTTGGTATCTTTTGTTGTTTATTACGACCATTGTGACCACCACCATTGTGATCACCACCACCACCACCACCACCACCATTGTGATCACCACCACCACCATTGTCGTGTCCATTGTCGTGGTCCCAATCGTGCTCATTGTCGTGTCCATTGTCGTGGTCCCAATCGTGCCCATTGTCGTGGTCCCAATCGTGGTCTGAATAGTCCCAATCGTGTCCATTGTCGTGGTCCCATTCGTGTCCATTATCATACCAATCGTGGTGCCAATCATAATAATGATGATAATACCAAGGATAATGATAATATTGTGATGGCCAATAGTAGTAGTCGTCATCGTATCCGTTTATAGGGCGGGGTTGGGGTTTGTAAAATTTTCTATTCATATGTTTATAATTAATCAATATATATTATTTGTATATTTTATACGCAATAAACACAATATAAGAAATAGATGTTTAGTTTAAAATTATTTTTAATTAAGATATTAATGAATATTGAAGAACTGTTAGAAAGTTATGATAATGACGGTTATGTATATTGTCTTATGACGGGGTTAAGTGTGATGGATGTGTCATTAGTTAAGATAGGTAAGATCGGAATGAAGAAAAATGAGAATGAACAGCAAGTGATTGATAAGTTATTAAGACGTTACAATACGTATTATCCAGATTATGATGTAATTCATTTTATGAGAATGGGTAATTGTCATAAAGCCGAGTTAAGTATATTTGAATCATTAAAGCATCTTCATTATAAGAGAGAGATATATACATATGAAATAAATGATATAGCGAGTGCGTTTGAAAAGGCTGGGAGAGAATATCCGAGTATTCAGGAGAGGTTAGAGAATACTGATATATCTATTATATCAGAATTAAATAAGATACTTAGAGAGAGAGAGTTTCTTAATTAAAATTGAATTTAATTTTAATTGTAAGAATTTTAATTAAAAATGTCATTACAGTACACATTAAATCAAATTAAATCAAGTAATTTAAGAGAACACGATCCTGTATTATTCAATAATGTCAAAGAAATAATGGATTCAAGAGATCCAGAGTATATCAAAGAATTATATGAGTTTATTAGAAATGATTCAGAAAAAAGAGCAAATTCTATAACAGACAATTCTTTCAATAAAAATCTAACTGATAATATTCATCATTTTTGGAATAATTACTATTCATTCTTCGTTGGTGATTCTAATACATTGTTTTTTAAACATTAATTTAAATCGAAATAAACGCCCAAAGGGCGTTACCGTTTATTCGAAATATATATAAAAAATAAAAAAATTGATTTTTATATATTTTTTATATTGTATATATTCTATATTAACAACAATATATGGTTAGATGCGAAAGAATGAATAACGCCAACACCAACACCAACACCAACACCAACACCGACACCATTGATTCAGCAGTAATTAGTGATGTTGAATATCAAAAAAGAAAAATTTTACATAAAATAAGTGATATTATATATTTTGGAACATTTAAAGAGGACATTGACTTGGTAATTGATGATTGTTGTAAATTGAATACAATACTTGTGAATCAATATTTTTATGACTTGATTTCCAATTTACAATCCAATGATATGTATTTAAATGATGATATTTATATATTAGAAGAAATATTAAAAATACGTAAATTTATAAATGCAAATTAATTAAAAATTAAGAAATTTAAAACTAAAAATTAAGATATTTAAAATTAAAAATTAAGATATTTAAAAGTCACGATATTATAAATGGACATTGAGATTAATTTTGTGGAAAAGAATTCTATTGCTATTCAAACAGAATCGTCTTATGAAACTTTTAATATTGACATTAGCGAATTAGAATTGGAATTTGAAACAAAACATTTTTTTAAACACTTGGCGTTTGCGAATCAAAGTTATTTTCAACATTTTCGTGATGCAATAAAGTATAGTTATATGAGTTTTAAAGCATCTTTTTGTTTTTTTGTTCATTCAATTTGGCCAGATATATATATAAAATCAGGATCAGAAATTGTTCACGAATTAAGTGGAATTATAAAAGAAAAATATACAAAGAGAATAAAAGAATTATTAATTAATTAAAAATAATTAAGTATTAATTTTATCTTGGTCTAAAGATTAATTTTATCTTGGTCTAAAGATTACTGATCTGAAATCATTCATTTGTTTATCTGTAATTATATTATTTGTAATCGTTTTAAAATTAAAATTTAATAATCGTTGAATTAAGAAATAAATAGCATATACACCACATTCGCTGTTTTCAGATTGATGTTGTTTTTTATTATATAATTTTTTATAATTGTGTCCTTTTGATTTAAGATATTTATAAACCTTATTTATAAATGTTTGGATATTTTTATTAGGTAATTTACCAACTGAATCGTAATATTCAAGTGTTTTTGATTTGTTATCTATTAAAAATGCAACCCAATGGCTACCAGATTGGTTATGATTATCCAAGTTAAAAACCATACCTACTTTTTCATAATTAAAAATTTTGCGATAATCTACATCCGTAACTTTGTAAAAATCAGCAGGTAATGCTCCTAAAAATTTAAATGAAACAAATAAATTTTGATATTGTTGTAAAACATTATTTATATCTTTTGTATTTAACCAAGATTCTCTTGTTTTTGTCATTTTAGGTTTAAATGTGAAAAATTTTATTTTATCCCTCAACTTTTTATCCTTTATATTCTTTATAAAATCTAAATCTATCCAACAATATTCATAAGGACATATGTAATTTAATCTATCATATATAGAATACCATAATTCCCTTTTTGTTTTATTATTCGTATCAATAGGTATTAATATATTGCATTCTTTTGTATCTTTTTTTACACCTGACAATTTTGGACATATTTTATTCTTTTCAATGTAATTATTGAACTCGTTTGCTATTATTTTTAATTCATCGTGTTTAAAACACGTGTAATGATCTAAAACATCTACGTTTGGCGAACACGTTCCGTACGACATATCTATTATATATATACAAATAAAATTTAATTAATTGCTAATAATTAGTCGTAACTTTAACAAATAAAATAGTAAATAAAAAAGTGATTTAAAAATATTGAACATTACATTATATAAAATGTCACATTCTGGTGAATCTGATTATTACAATTTATTTATGTCTCAATTTATTCAAACTTTGGCTCAATTAAGTGCTGCTCTTGTTACATCTACATTAGCTGTACCAGCTTATAGCTATTATACAAGAAGATTTAATGTTGTGAGTAGTGAAAACATTATGGAAAAAACTATTGGTGATTTAACAGATGACATTACTGATTTAGATGACTCTGATGATGATAGTAGCAGTAGTAAGTAATTTAATTCATATAAAAATTTAAAATATAAGTGTATTAATATTTTATATTTGTTTGTTAATAATATTTTTTATAAGATATAGAAATTTATAAGATATAGAAATTTTCATTAGGGGTAAGGGGGTTTTGTATTATGAAAGTTGTGGTAAGAGAAATCTGTAACTATTGAAAAATATCCTAATTTGGCTATACCATTAATTATTTGTACAAGAATATGTATGGAAAATGAAATTGATTTTAAATCTAATTTAATAAAAGATATTGAAAATTTCGTTCAAAAAATTGATTTAAAAACAATTAATATTATAAATTTATAAGAAATTATGGATAAGGGAGAATTAAATAAAACATGGCTTCTCACAGGTGCGTGTGGACAAGATTCGAGCATAATGTTTGACTTTCTTTTAGAAAAAGGTTATACTAATTTACATGGAACTATGCGTAGATCAGCTACATTTAATACTCAAAATATTGATCATATTTTTGATAAACTACATCTCCATTACGGTGATTTAACTGATCCAATGAATGTTCATAATATAATTGCAAAAGTAAGACCAGATTATATAGTACACTTCGGAGCTCAAAGTCACGTGAAAATCAGCCATGACCTCGAGAATTATACCTTTCAAACAAATACATTAGGTACATTATCAATTTTGCAAAGTGTTCGTTCTTTAGGAATGGAAAAAACATGTAAAATATATTCAGCGTCAACTTCTGAAATTTTTGGCAATATTACAGATGGCAGTTTTAAATTAAATGAAGATTCACCTCAAAATCCATGTTCAGTGTATGCGATATCAAAATATGCTGCCCAACAATTATGTAATATGTATCGTGATGCTTATGGAATGTTTGTTGTGAATAGTTTACTTTTCAATCACGAAAGTCCACGTAGAGGTGGAACTTTTGTTACAAAAAAAATTACTAATTATGTTGGAAAATATTATAAAAAAAATTCAATTAAACCTTTAGAATTAGGTAATTTAAATGCTAAACGTGATTGGTCTCATGCAAAAGATATGTGTTATGGAATATTCTTAATGCTTCAGCAAGAAACACCAAAAAATTATGTTTTATCTAATGATACAACTCATTCTGTTCGTGAATTTGTTGAATTGGCATTTAAAGAAATCGGTGTTGAAATTGTATGGCGAGGATCTGGTGTAAATGAGGTAGGTATTAGAAAAGGAACAGAAAATGATTTAGAACCACATATAATTGTAAAAGTTAATCCAAAATATTATCGTGATATTGATATAGAATGTTTAATCGGAGATTCTTCAAGAGCAAGAAATGAGTTGAAATGGTTGCCAAAATATAGTTTTGAAGATTTAGTAAAAGAAATGGTTGTAGCAGCTATTAATTGAATTGATGTGTATAAAAGATTTATATTTTTTAATATTATTAAATATAAGACTTGATTGAATATAAGATGAATAGTACGGCTTGTAATGTATGTCAAAAAAAGTTATACGGATATGTATATAAGGATTTTATGTATTGTAATTATTGTTTTCATATTAATAAAACAGATAATATATTAACTGAGGTAAAAAATAATAATCGATTAGATAATTTTAAAGAGTATATATTGAATACGATTGATTATTTAGATTTAAATAAGTATGGAAAATTAAATGTGTTAGTTGTAAATGATATAAATTCAATATTTATTGACAAAGTTTATAAAAAATTATCAGACAAGATTGGTAAATATAATGTTCATACTGTTTCTGTAACACCACATTATAATTCTAGTTATTTTTCAAATCATAAACATTACAAATATTCCTTGACTGATTATATAACTGATATAGTAAAAAATGAACACGAGTCATTTGATATGATTTTATTAAATGATAGTTTGATTTACACAAGTAATCCTAAGGATTTATTAGAGTATTGTAAAAGATTGAGTCATATGAATACTATCATATTATGTGCAAATGTTCACACATCTATTTTTTATTCAATGGATATCTTAAATCTAACAAAATATGTGAATAACGTATTTAATACAAATTCTTTAAAATTACTTTGTAATAATGTAGAATTAGATTTAATTAGTTGTAATACATTAGATAATAGTAGTTTTGTGTCTATATTGGGTTTACACTTTGATCAAGAAATCAATGAAGATATATTAGATGTTTTATATAGTGAAATAACATATAACATTTATAACAAACGTGAATATAAAAAGATTTCGAATTATTGGAATGACTTCATAATACATGTTACTGATATAATAGATAAATACTCTGCAATGGGATATAATAATAACATTTTTATAAACGATTCTAAAAAAGATGATTTGTATTTCAAATTTGAAAATGTCAACTGTATCACAAAAACAGATTTACATATGTTTGATAAAATGGATCCAGATAATACCCTAATCATTATTACAGATTTTGAAAACAGTGATACTATAAAAACAACTATAAAACAAAAAAAGGATAAGAAATGGTTAATATTCGATTTACATAAAATGATTGCGTATAACATTTAACTAAATTATGCTAAATAAGAAGAAATTACAGCTAATAATGCAAATAAAACTGCAAACATATTTTTTACATTCATTGGTTCGTCGTATAAAAAGTAACCTAATGTTGTTGCAATTACGATACTTATACTAGACCACATTACATTAACTTTAGTTAAAGAGAATTTATGATAAGCATAATGTAATAAAACACCCACCATTATATATGCGAGTAAACCAAGTACGTAATTTAATGATGTAGAATTATTACTTTTTTTTAAAATATTTTGTGCTAATGATTCTACTATTGCTATTAAAATAACTAGAATTATTAACTCATCGATTATAGAGTTTTCCATCCAATTTTGAACATTTTTAATTACGTTGTTCATCTTTTATAATAACAAAATAAAATAAAAAATATATAAGTATGATATATTTTTTTTAATTAAGTATGATATATTTTTTTAATTAAGTATGATATATTTTTTTTAATTCTTATTAAATACATAATGCAGATTAGTGATGTCTTTCGTCTTGATAATTTACCCGTTGACATATTAATTAATATTATGAAATATACAAACGTACCTACAATAAGTAAAATGAATTATGTCGATCGTCATTTCAATACGTTAATAGATAATTATATATGGGAATTAGTGGATAATTTAATAACAGACGCAGATACAATATTAATTCCTAAAACGATAGAAACATTTAAAAAATATAGATATTTAGTAGATTGGAGTAATATTATTTTATACAATAAAGAAAACAATAAAAATATACCAGAAGATGTTATAAAATGGATACCAGACAAGATTGATTTAGATATGATTTGTGTATATCAAACATTTTCAGAAGATTTAATTAGACATATTTATCTTAAAGTATCATATAGTTCATTGTTATCAAAACAAGTATTACCATTGGATATATTATATTCGATTGTAAATAGTCACAACGATTTAGGACAATTATCATCAGTAGATTGGGAGAATATATGCGAATACCAAAAGGTTGATATTGATTTTATAAAACGTTATAGAGATAATATCAATTGGTATAATTTATCTTTTAATAAAGAAATGATTAGTTATGATTTTATATGCGAATTTGGTGATAATCTTATATGGGAAGAGTTTACAAAACACGGTATTCACGAAAATATATTGGTACATTTTATTCATAAATTCAATTGGGTATCGTGGATTAATATATGCAGATATACAGAATTATCAAATGACTTTATAGTACAATATCTTGATCATTTAGATATGAGTTCTATTTTACGATATCAAAAATTATCTGAAACATTAATCCAAACGATAATATCCAATTTTAATGATTTCGATAAAGAATTTCATTTCCAATCTATAGGTATCTATCAGAAATTATCTAAAGACTTTATAAAAACATATAAGGAATATTTTCCTTTAAGAATTATTATTCGTAATAAAAATATTAAGAGGAGTATTGTACACGAAATTTATTCAAATGAACTTGAATATTACAAAAATAAAAAATTACAAAAATAAAAAATTACAAAAATAAAAAATTACAAAAATAAAAAATTACAAAAATAAAAAAACGTTGTTGTAAATAATTTTAATAATTTGTTAATACGTATTTAAAAAATAGATATATTATTTAATTAAATAATAAATGAAAGTGTTAGTTACAGGAGGATTTGGTTTGGTAGGACATTCTTTACAAAAAATTGTTAAAGATACACATTATCACGAATTTGTATTCGTTTCAAGTAAAAATGGTGATTTGCGAGATATTAATGCAGTGAATAATTTGTTTGATTTACATAAACCAGATGTAGTTGTACATTTGGCTAGTTGTGTTGGTGGTGTGTATGCTAATATGTCTAAAAATTATGATTATTTAGTTGGCAATGTAAGAATTAATACAAATATTGTAGATGCATGTGATCGTTTTGGTGTGAAAAGACTAGTTAGTTGCTTATCAACTTGTATTTTCCCAGATAAGAATATAATTTATCCTATTACAAGTGATCAGTTGCATAATGGTTTACCTCACGATTCGAATATTGGTTATGCATTTTCTAAGCGCGTGTTGCATTTAACAGGAAAATTATTATCACAAAAGGGTAAAGTGAAAGTGATTAATTTAACACCTACTAATTTATATGGAGAATATGATAACTATAATATAAAATCATCACATGTAATACCAGGTTTAATACACAAAACATATATTGCAAAAAATAATGATAGTACTTTGAAAGTATATGGGACGGGTCGAGCTCTTCGTCAATTTTTGTACGTGGATGATTTGTCAAGAGTAATAGCAAAGTTTATAGATCTTGAATTAGATCAAATGGAAGTGTCATGTATTGTAAGTCCACCTGAAACATCTGAAATATCTATACGAAATGTTATTGAAAAGATAACAGAACGATTAGATTTCACAGGAACTATTGATTACGATACATCTTATTCTGATGGTCAATATAAGAAGACAGCTACTCATACTGAACTATTAACGTATTTACCTGATTTTACATTCACAAATTTAGATACAGGTTTATCGGAAACAATTACATATTTTATAAATAATTACGACACTGTAAGAAAATAATTAAGAATATTAAATATGTAATAGATTAACAGGATATGTTTTAAAAACAGTAACATAATTCATAATAATATCTACAAACAAATACAAAATGTGATTTTGTTTACCAAATCCAATCGTTTTATAAAATTTATATGTGTTGTGGTGAAACCCTTGAGGGGTACTATGAATATTATTGTTTAGTATTACTACACTGCTTCCAAAAAAATTAGAGTACCCCTCAAGGGTAAGTTTATTATTTAATATAAAATAGGAAAACAATATCGCTCTAATTTTACAAAAATTAATAATTTTAAATGATACAATATCTGTATTCAATTCGTGTTTTTTATGAGAAACACAAAATATAATGTATCCAGTGACATATTCATATATCTTAAATTTATATCGTGTAGAATCTTTATACAATAAAATAAATCTATCTCGATCAGATTTATCTATATGTAAAACTATTAAATCATCACACGTTAATATCAAGGTATTAGTTACAATTTCCTTCCTTATACAATATTCTAAACTATCATCTTTATAATCGAATACAGAAGATTTGATAATAACGTTTCTTATATAACAATCCTCATAACGTTCCTTACAATATACTATAAAATCATTGATATAATTTTTTATATCATTTTTAATGTAATGTATATTTTGATCAGTGTTTATACGTATATCATACAAAAAACGATACCAAAAAAGTTTTTTAATCTTTGTAAATTTTTTAACCAATAACATATTAATATAATATAAAATATAATTTTTAAATAACGCGATAACATCAAAGTGTATTGTGATAATTTTTATTTATTGATCATATTTATATTAAAATGGGTATTAATTTTATGGATCAATATTCTTTATTACACTTTTCAGTAGGAGTTATAGTTCGATTTTATCACATTTCTTTTACACATTGGTTTATTATACATTTTATATTTGAATATATTGAAAATATTCCATCTATCACAAAAAATATTGATAAAATACCTTGGTGGCCTGGTGGTAAAAGATCATCAGATAGTTTAATTAATCGTTTTGGTGACCAAATATTTGCAATGTTAGGATGGATCGTTGCTGACAAATTAGATATTGAAATAAAATAACGAAGGAACGAATGTATTTTTTGTAATAACGAATGTATTTTTTGTAATAACGAATGTATTTTTTGCAATAACGAATGTATTTTTTGTAATAATTAATGTATTTTTTGCAAGTGAGAATTAATTTAAAACATATTTTATTTTACACTATCAAGGTGAATAAAGTATGTCAAATATAATTTATTTCGATACAAAGGCTGATGCTTTAAATAAGTTGTCAACGTCGAAAAACAAAATACTTTGTAATAGAAATATAACCAAATATTTTTTATTAAAAGACTATCTGAATTTTTTAAAACTTATTCAAGATAGTAAACGACGTGACTTTTATGAATGTATATCTGCTAATAAACCAGTGTGTTTTTTTTATGATATTGAAATTTACAAATATAAAAAAGAAAAGATAGAAACAACAGAAATAGAAACAATTGAAGGTACAACAATTGAAGGTACAACAATTGAAGGAACAATAATTGAAGAAGTTGGAACAACACAAATAGAAATTGATAGTGAACCTAATGATTCAAGTAACGATTCAAGTGGTGAACCTAATGATTCAAGTAACGATTCAAGTGGTGAACCTAATGATTCAAGTAACGATTCAAGTGGTGAATCTAATGATTCAAGTGGTGAACCTAACGATTCAAGTAACGATTCAAGTGGTGAACCTATAGTAATAGAAGGTGATTTGTTTTATTACAATCACAAGTTAATTTTGGATGTTTGTATAAATAGTATAAAGAAATTGGTAAATAGATTGTATGATAATGTAACGACAAAATGTATTATTTTAGAATCTCATTCTGATAAAAAGTTCTCATTTCATGTTATTATTCGTTTTTACAAAGATGATAAAGAGATATTGTTTGAGAATGTAAATGTATTGAAAAATTTATATAAAAAGTTAAATTTACATGAATATAAAGATTGTGAGAATAAATATATGATTGATCCTAGTGTTTATAGGGAGGGATTATTTAGAACTATTTACAGTTCTAAACCAAATGAAAATAGACCTTTAGTGAAATCGGGATTAAGTGATGATTTTACAGATATAGAAACATTTATAGGTTATCATAATGATGATTATAGTATTTTTGATGTAGAAGATGATATCATAGATGTTGTTATTGAAAACGTTTCAGATAGATCTCAAGAATTAGTTGTAAATATACCAGAAGATTTGAATAATGAAGACAAATTAAATATTAGAAAATTTGTACAAAAAGACTTTCATCATTTTCCAACTAGAATAAGAGATGTATTTATAGACAAAATGCATAATTGTATTGTTATAGCTTTAATGGAACGTTATTGTCCATTTTTAGATAAGGAACATAGAGGGAATAATCAATATGTTGTCATAGATACAAGTAGTGCTAAACAAAAGTGCCATAATAAAGAATGTAACGAATACAAATATAATGAAATAAAACTGGAAAATTATCCAAAGGAAGTAAATGAAGTGATTAAAAAATGTTTACGAGTAAATCAACAAGAACTTGAATTGATTGACCACGCGATTGTAGAATGTAAAAATTATATTAATGAGAATTTTGACAAGGATGTAAAGGAGGTTCAGTTTGATAGGAAAGCGATGATATTTAGAGGTAATGTTTCAGATAAAAGTTTATCAGCAGTTTTAAAAGGAAAGTGTCCAGAATGTAATGTGGAACATCAAATAAGTGACAATGGTTATTGTTTAAAATGTAAAGTATGTGCTGCAGTATTTCCTAAAAATCAAGTTATACCATTGGATGATAGATATAAACAATTAAATAACTTTTGGATGAATTACAATCAACTTGTGAATCACGGAACTATAAATAATATTATAAACATTTATAATAATTCTGAACAGGAATTTAGTTGTGATATAAAATTAGATAGTGGTATATTCAAGAATAAGGAAGTTACAAATATTATCAATCAAGTTTTAGATGGTCATAAAATAACGATGATTTCAAAATTATTATTTACAATTAATAAAGATTTCGTGTATTCTCGTAATAACTGGTATTTTTTCACAGGTTCTATATGGAGATGTGACAATGATAATATAGAAATGAAAAAAATGATTATAGATTTATCAAAGATGTTTGATAAAATAAAAACACATTATGATACAAAATTTACAAATGAAACGACAATGACGTTAAATAAGAACATTAAAAGTTTAATTAACAAATTTCATAAACCTGGTTTTCAAGATGATATTATAAAAGGTGCCAAGATTTATAATAATAATGAATCATTTACAAATAATCTAAATAGTAAAAAACACCTTGTACCTTTTACAAATGGTGTGTATGATTTGTTAGAAAACAAATTTAGAAAGACACGAAAGGATGATTATATTAATCTTACTGTTAATTATGATTTTACAACAACTGAAAATCCAGAAGTACTTGTCTTTTTGGAACAAATATTACCAAGTCGAGGTGTACGAGATTATGTATTGAAAAAAATGAGTGAATGTTTAAATGGTGATATTCCTAATACATATTTCTTAATGTTTATAGGTGATACTGGTGCTAATGGTAAGAGTCAGTTGTTAAATTTAATGAAAATAGCTATGGGTGATTTTGGAGAAAAAGTAGAAGTAACGTTATTAACGCGTAAACGTAATAATGCAAATGAAGCTAACACTGAAAAAATAAAATTATTACATAAACGTTTTGCTTTTTTAAGTGAACCTGAAGATGGAGAAAAGATTAATATCGGTTTACTTAAGGAACTAACTAGTAGTGAAGAAATTGTAGCAAGAGGATTGTATCAAGAAGCTGTGAGTTTTGTTATGGAAGCAAAGTTGTTTTTAGCTTGTAATGAATTACCAGAGATCAAAGGTGAAGATACAGCATTATGGAGACGTATTCGTGTTATAGATTTCCCATCTAGATTTGTAGATGATCCATCTGATGTGAACGAATACAAAATAGATAGAACACTCCCATCAAGAATGCGTGAAGACATTACTTGGAGACAAACTTTTATGAAGATTTTATTAGATTATCATTTTCGAGATGTAAAAGAACCAATTGAAGTTCAAGTAAAGACAAACGAGTATCGACAAGAAAATAATGATTTCCATAATTGGATGGATGAAAATGTAGAAGAAAAGGCTGATGGTATCTTAAAATTAAAAGAAGCTTGCGAATTATATACTGGAAAACCAAAAATACACTCGAGTTTATCAAGTAAATATAAAAAAGAAATAGAAAAATATATAAAGTTTAGATTCCGTGCTTTAGATGAGAAATATAAGGATTCTTCTCTTAATGGTAAATCCTATAAGGGATGGACCGGATTACAATTACGCGACGTATAAAGGTTGTTTTGAATTTATATTAAAATTATTATGGTATTTGTAGTATAAAATTTTTTTATATTCATATATAATATATAAAATGAGTTTACCATCTCAATCTAGAATTTCATTTGCTAGAATAAATGAAAATGTAAGATTTACTGGTGGAAATTTAGGTATCAACACGACTAATCCTACGTCCACACTTGATGTAAGTGGAACTGCAAGAATTACAACATCTATAACTTCAGGTGCAGTTTATGCAACCAATAGTACCATAACAAACTCTGTAGCCACAAATGTGAGTTCAGGTACATTAAACTTGAGTACGGGTATTACTTCCGCAAGTGCTCAAATTACCAATTCAAATGTCACAACCCAGACAATAGGAACAGCAATAGTCACAACAAATTTGTTGGCTATTGGAAACTCAAACACAGTTGGTAATATATTCACTACAGGTGGTAATGTAGGTATCGGAACAAATATCCCTGCAGCTAAATTAAGCATAGTAGGATCTGCCTATGATGGAGTAGGTACTATAAGATTATATCCATCTACATATAATTCTAGAGTTGTTATGGGTTTTATGTCTGGTGAGTCAACTGGTAGTTATTGGACGATGGGTAAACAAGATGGTTTTAATTTTGGTATAGCCCTTTCAACTAACCTTGCGTCTGGTATCAGTTTTTCAGAAACTAATATAAGTTGTGGTCCATTAACGACTACATCATTAACAACTGGTTCGATACTAGCTACTACAAGTATAAGTTCAGGTGTGCTTAACGCAACAAACAGTACAGTTACAAATGTAGTAGCTACAAATGTGAGTTCAGGTACATTAAACTTGAGTACGGGTATTACAGCTGGTACAATCTTAGC
>Ga0209450_10000933_pt1 | contig 14701 bp, 10 predicted proteins | sample FrelakmetLWP11LW_FD_187149 | JGI IMG/M metagenome (GOLD analysis project Ga0209450, IMG submission 187149) | Freshwater lake sediment microbial communities from the University of Notre Dame, USA, for methane emissions studies - LWP11 LW (SPAdes)... | ecosystem: Environmental > Aquatic >...
GGGGCCGGCAAGGACGGCCGAATCGACCTCCCGGTCTATCTGGCCGACATCCAGTCCGGGATGGGACAGCGCGCCTATCTCGACCACTTCTACCGGACGACCATGCTGACCAACTGGCAGAACGTCAACGACTATCCCGAATGGACCTTCACGACGGACAAGCCGGGGACCTTCGAGGTCCTGGCCACCTATGCCAGCATGTGGGGCGGTCAGGCCGGCTACGAGGTCGAGATCGACAGCCGGAAGCTGGCCGCCAAGACGGAGTCGTCCCCGAGCCTCTACTTTCCGGCCACGTTCCCCGTCGGCCAGGTCCTGCTGCCGGTGGGCCCGCACAGGCTCCGGGTCCGGATCACGTCGATCGCCAACAACCACGCCATGAACCTGGAAAAGATCGCTCTCGTGCCCGTGATGAAGTAGGCCGCCTGAGGAAATGACGTCCACGAACCGCCTGGCCCGGGAAACGAGCCCCTACCTCCGGCAGCACGCCCACAACCCCGTGGACTGGTATCCGTGGGGCGAGGAGGCCCTCGACCGCGCCCGGCGCGAAGACCGGCCGGTCTTCCTCTCCATCGGCTATTCGACCTGCCACTGGTGCCACGTGATGGAACGGGAGTCCTTCGCCGACGAGACGGTGGCCCGGCTCCTCAACGCGCACTTCGTCGCGGTCAAGATCGACCGCGAGGAACGGCCCGATCTCGACCAGCATTTCATGGCCGTTTGCCAGAAGCTGACCGGCACGGGCGGCTGGCCGCTGACGGTCGTGATGACGCCCGACAAGCAGGCGTTCTTCGCCGGGACCTACTTTCCGAAGTCCCGCCGCTGGGGGCGGCCCGGGCTCCTCGAGATCCTGCCCCTCATCCATGAGGCCTGGCGCACGAAGCGGACGGACATCCTGCGTTCGGCCGACGAGGTCGCCGCCTCGCTCGAACGGACCGCGGTCCCAGGCGGGCCCCGGCCGGCCGGCCGGCTGACCGCGGCCACCCTGGACGAGGCCTTCCGCGAGCTGGCTTCGGATTTCGACCCGGTCCGGGGCGGCTTCGGCGGCGCGCCCAAGTTCCCCATCCCCCACCATCTCGCCTTCCTCATCCGCTACTGGCAGAGGACCGGACACGGCGAGGCCCTGGGCATGGCCGGGAAGACCCTCAAGGCCATGCGCCGCGGCGGCCTCTACGATCATCTCGGCCACGGCTTTCACCGCTACTCGACCGACCCGGACTGGCTCGTGCCCCATTTCGAGAAGATGCTCTACGACCAGGCCCTCCTGGCCGAGGTCTACGCCGACGCGTTCGCGGCGACCGGGCGGGCCGAGCTCCGGCGGACGGCGGCGGAGGTCGCGGATTACGTCCTTCGCGACCTGGCCGGTCCCGAAGGCGGCTTCGCGACGGCCGAGGACGCCGACAGCGAAGGCGAGGAAGGCGCGTTCTATCTCTGGACGCGGGACGAGTTCGAAGAGGTCCTGGGCCGCGAAGACGCGGCCATCGCGGCCCAGGCCTTCGGAGTCAGCCAAGCCGGCCAGGCCGTCACGCCGGGGAGTCCGCCGGACGGCCGGAACGTGCTGCACGAAGTCCGGCCGCCGAACGGGCCCGGTCCGGCCGCGGAGGCGACGGCGGAGCGGCTCGCATCGATCCGGCGCAAGCTGCTGGCCGCGCGCGAGGGGCGGCCGCGGCCCTTCAAGGACACGAAGGTCCTGGCCGATTGGAACGGGCTCATGATCGCCGGGCTGGCGGCCGTCCACCGGGTGACGGGCGAGGACCGCTATCTCCGGGGCGCCGGGAGGGCGGCGGACTTCGTCCTGGACAGGATGAGGGACTCCGAGGGGCGGCTCCTGCACGTCTACTCGGAGGGCCAGGCCCGGGTGCCGGCCTTTCTCGACGACCACGCTTTCCTGGCCAAGGGCCTGACGGCCCTCTACGAAGCCGGATTTGAGCCCCGCTACCTCGAAAGCGCGCTCGACCTCGCCGAACGCGCCATCGGGCTCTTCTGGGACGACGGCGAGGGCGGGTTCTACTTTTCGGCGGAGGCGGAAGCGGGCCGGCGGCGAAAGGAGATCTATGACGGGGCCGTGCCCTCCGGCAATTCGGTCATGTTCACGGCCCTCCTGCGGCTGGCCCGGCTGACCGGACGGCGGGAGCTCGAAGAGCGCGCCTCGCGTCTGGCCGCGGCGTTCTCCTCCGAGGTCGCCGCCCGCCCTCGCATGTCCACGGAATTCCTCTGCGGGCTGGACTACGCCCTGGGGCCGTCCCGGGAGGTCGTGGTGGTCGGGAGCTCGGAGGCGGCGGAGACGCGCGAGCTCCTGGCCGTCCTGCGGGGAGGGAGCGTTCGCGACGCCGCCGTGCTCTTCAAGCCGACGGACAAGGCCGAAACGGCGCGGGCCGTGGAGCGCCTCGCTCCCTTCACGAAGGACATGAACGCAGGCGGCGGCCCGGCCGCCGCCTACGTCTGTTCGGAAGGCGCCTGTCTGAGCCCGGTCGCGTCGGCGACCGGGCTCATCGAAGCGCTGAAGGGATCTCCGGGCGTCAGTCGAGCACGACCTCGCACTCGCCGGTGACGGCGGGATTCTTCACGTCCCTGACCTTGATCGTCAGCTTATCGCCTTTGACAAAGCCGGGATTCTTGAAATAGAGAGGGGTCATGAAGCCGCGGAACGCGGTCATGTGCCCTTCCGTCAGGGCCAGGTTCGAGCTCAGCGCGAGCGGGGGGAAGAAGTTGTCCGAATCGGGGAAATCATAGAACTTGACCCAGGAGGAGATGATCCCCTCCTTGCCCAGGCGCGCGTAAAAATCCAGGTCCCGGATCCCGCCGCCATAATTCTTGCGCAGGTCCGAGAGCGAAGGCATGTGGATCTCCTGGCCCTTATAGACCATGACGATGTCCTTCGCCGCGACCGACACGGAGCCCTTCTTATCCCCGATCCCCGCGAAAAGAAAGAACATGGCATAGGGACTGCCGATCGCCTGGTTGACCATGGCGGCATCGACGGCCATGAGGATGGGGCCCGATTCATTGGAAAAGGACCCCATGCCGAGGTCTACCGTCTGCGGATAGGCCGCCGTCGCGAGGACGAATACGGCCAATGCCACTTTGAGCGCTTTCATCGTGATCTCCTTTCTATCCTTCAGGCTGGCTTCGCCAGCCGCTCCTGTCATATGCAACCATCGTGCCAAGATCCAATAAGCCCCGGCAAACGGGTCTTCGCACGGCCCGGGCGGACAGGTGTCCGAACGGGAGGACGGGCTGTCCTCAATTCCTACAATTTTAGTAAGCTTTAGAGGGGATCATCCGGAACATGCGGTGACGGCCCCGCGGGGACGCCGGGGCCGGATTCAGCCGGCCGGCTGGAGGGTCTTCTTGATCCTCGACGTGTCGTAGCCCTTGGCCGCGGCGCGCCGAATGAGCTCGTCGTAGAGGGCGGGGTCGATCTGGGGCGTCCGCGAGAGGATCCAATAGTAGCTCCGGCCGGGATGCCCGACGACCGCCCAACGGTAATCCGGATCGAGCTCGATGATCCAGTAATCCCCCGAAAAAGGCCAGAAGAAGCGGACCTTGAGCTTGGCGTTGGTCGTCTTGTCGACGATCCAGGCCTTGCCGCGGACCGAGCTCACCTTGCCGTCCAGGGTGTTCTTGCGGCAGACATTGACGACGTCGATCGCGCCGTCGGACCGCAGGGAGTAATGGGCCGTGACGCCGACGCAGCCCTTCTGGAAGCGCTGGGGGATGGTGGCGATCTCGTACCACGTCCCGAGGTAGCGCTGAACGTCGACGCGAGGGACGGCCTCGAGCGGCTTGGTCGCGGCCCGGGCCGCCAGGACGGCGCCCGCGGCCGTCGCGCCGATCAGGACCAGCATCGGGATTCTCATCGCGGCCTCTCTTTCCCCCCCCATTCTAGGCCAGGGCCCGGACCCGGTCAACGGGCCCGGCCGGCGCCGGGTTGAAATGCCGCCCTCCTTTTAATAGAATCACCCTACCGTGGGCGTGACAAGTACACTCCGAGCTCCCTGTTCCGTTCCCAGCCGGACCGCCCGGCTGCGGACGATCTGACCGGCCCTCGAAGTCTGCTTTTCTCCGCCCGGGATCCCGGCCAGGAGGGTGCTCATGAGATACCGGAAGGACGGTTCGAGCCGGCGCGATTTCCTCAAGACGGCCGCCGCGGGCGCAGCGGCGTTGGCGTTCGCACCGCCGGGCGGCGCGGGCCAGGCCGGTCCGGCCGCGGCCAAGGGGGCCGGCTTCAAGCTCAAGTACGCGCCCAGCCTGGGCGTGTTCGAGGCGAGCGCGGGAAAGGTCCCGGCCGACCAGCTCAAGTTCATGGCCGACCAGGGCTTCTCGGCCTGGTTCGACAACGGCCTGATGGGCCGGCCGCCGGCCGAGCAGGAGGCGCTGGCCAGGGAATCCCAACGGCTCGGCCTGACCATCGGCCCGTTCGTCGTCTACGCCGACTTCAGCGTCGAGTCCTTCGTCATCCGCGACAACGCGGTGAACGAGATGCTCGCGGGCCGCTTCAAGGCCGCCGTCGAGACCGGACGCAGGACGGGCTGCCCGTGGACGCTGGCCGTTCCCGGCCGCTACAACCAGCGCCTCGACCGGGACTACCAGACGGCCAACGTCGTCGAGAACCTCAAGCGGATGGCCGCGATCTGCGAGCCGTCGGGCCTGGTCATCGGCCTCGAGCCGCTCAACCCGAAGGACCACCCCGGTCTCTTCCTGACCAAGATGGCCCAGGCGTACCAGATCTGCAAAGCCGTCGGGAGCCCGTCGGTCAAGATCCTCGACGACATGTACCACCAGCAGATCACCGAGGGCAACATCATCCCCAACATCGACGCCTGCTGGGACGAGCTGGCCGCCTTCCACGTCGGCGATTCGCCGGGCCGCCGGGAGCCGGGCACAGGCGAGATGAACTACCGCAATATCTTCAGGCACATCTTCGGCAAGGGCTATCAGGGCGTCCTCTGCCTCGAACACGGCCTGAGCCGGAAGGGGATCGACGGCGAGAAAGCCCTTCTCGCGGCCTACCGCGACGCCGACAATTTTTAAAATGGAGTGGAGGGGGTCAAACCTGACCCCATCTTGAAAGGACGAATAATGGACGACAACGGACTGACCCGCAGAGACTTCCTCAAGACGGCATCGGCGGCCTCGATGGCCACGCTGGCCGGGGCCATGGCAGGGACGGGAGGCCTGTTCGCCGCCGGCCCGGACACGATCCGCATCGGCGTCATCGGCGCGGGCGGCCGCGGCACGGGCGCGGCCATCGACGCCGTCAACGCCGCGCCGGGGGTCGAGATCGTGGCCCTGTACGACCCGTTCCAGGACCGCGTCGCGAGCTGCCTCAAGACGCTCCAGGAGAAGGTCCCGGCGGCGGTCAAGGTCAAGCCGGAGGCCTGCTTCACCGGCCTCGACGGCTACAAGAAGCTCCTCGAGATCAAGGACATCAATTATATCGTCACGGCCGCGCCGCCCGGCTTCCGGCCCCTCCACCTCAAGGCCGCGGTCGAAGCGGGCAAGAACGTCTTCATGGAGAAGCCTGTGGCCGTCGACCCCGTCGGCGTTCGCTCCGTCATCGCCAGCTCCGAGCTGGCCGCGAAAAAGGGCCTGGCCATCGTCGCCGGGACCCAGCGCCGCCACTCGAAAAAATACCTCGAGACGATGAAGCGCATCCACGGCGGGGCCATCGGGAAGATCGTCGGCGGGCAGTGCTACTGGAACCAGGGCGAGCTCTGGGTCGTCAAGAAGACCGAAGCGATGAGCGAGATGGAATGGCAGTGCCGCAACTGGCTCTATTTCTCCTGGACCTCGGGCGACCACATCGTCGAGCAGCACGTCCACAACATCGACGTCATGAACTGGGCCATCGGCGCGACGCCGGTCAAGGTCATGGCCATGGGCGGCCGCCAGGTCCGGACGGCCCCGGAATACGGCAACATCTTCGACCATTTCGCCGTCGAGTTCGAGTACCCGAACGGCGTCCGGGTGGCCAGCCAGTGCCGTCAGATCAAGGGCTGCGCCGACCGCATCGAGGAGAAGATCGTCGGGACCAAGGGCCACGCCTTCGGCTACGGCGAGATCGCCGGTCCGAACGCCTGGAAGTTCGAGGCCGAGGAGCCCGACCCCTACGTCGTCGAGCACAAGGACCTCATCGCCAGCATCCGGGCCGGCAAGCCCCTCAACGAGGGCCGGCGGATCGCCGAGAGCACCCTGTGCGCCATCATGGGCCGCATGAGCGCCTACACGGGCCGGGCCCTGTCGTGGGACTGGGCCATGAATTCGTCGAAGCTCGACCTCTTCCCGGCCGAGCTCGCACTGGGCCCCCACGCCGTCGATCCCGTGGCCGTGCCGGGCGTCACGCCGCTCGTCTGAGCGGCCGACCGTATCAGGAGGACACCGCATGAGCGAAAGACGCACCAAGATGGACCGCCGTCAATTCCTCAAGACCGCCGCCGTCGGCGGGGCGGCCGCCGTGGCCGGGTTCCCGACGATCGTCAAGGCCACGGCCCTGGGCAGGGGCGGGGCCGTGGCGCCGTCGGACCGGACCGTCATGGCCGGCATCGGCTTCGGCATGATGGGCCCGGGCAACATGGAGAACTTCCTCGAAAAGCCGGAAGTCCAGTGGGTGGCCGTCTGCGATCTCGACACCGTGCCCCTGGCCATGGCCAAGGGTATCGTCGACAAGAAGTACGGCAACAAGAGCTGTGCCACGTACCATGACTTCCGCGAGCTCTATCTGCGCAAGGACCTCGACGCGGTGTCGATCGCCGTGCCCGACCACTGGCACGCCATCCTGTCCGTCGCGGCCCTGCGGGCCGGATTCGACGTTTACGGCGAGAAGCCCCTGACCCACAGCCTGCGCGAGGGCCGGGCCCTCTGCGACGCGGTCAAGCGCTACGGCCGGGTCTGGCAGACGGGGTCGTGGCAGCGGTCGGTCGAGAACTTCCACCAGGCCGCGGAGCTCGTCCGCAACGGACGGATCGGCAAGGTCAAGAGGATCGAGGTCGGCCTGCCGGCGGGCCATTACGATTTCGCCGGGACCTTCGGCCAGGAGGCGCTGGTCGCGCCGCCGCCGAACCTCGACTACGAGTTCTGGGTGGGGCCGGCCCCCTGGTGGCCCTACAGCAAGGCCCGCGTCCACATGAACTGGCGCTGGAACATGGACTTCGGCGGCGGCCAGTACATGGATTGGATCGGCCATCACCTCGACATCGCCCACTGGGGCATGGGCTGGGACGAGACCGGCCCGGTCGAGATCGAGGCCGCGGGCGAGTTCCCGACGTCGGGCATCTACAACAGCCCGACGCGCTATTCCGTCAAGGCCAGGTACGCCGACGGGACGCCCATGGTCCTGGCCGGCGGGCACGACGAGATCTGGAGCGGGACCAAGTGGATCGGCGAGTACGGCTGGATCTGGGTCGACCGCGGCCAGTTCGAGACCGAGCCGGCCAGCCTCAAGCGCGAGGTCGTCGGCCCCGGAGAGGTGCGCCTCTACAAAAGCCGCGACCACCACCAGAACTTCCTCGACTGCGTCCGCAGCCGGGGGGAGACCATCACCCCGGCCGAGACGGCCCACCGGTCGGCGAGCGTCGGCCACCTCGGCGTCATCGCCATGGAGGTCGGCCGGAAGATCAAGTGGGACCCGGCGACCGAGACCATCATCGGCGACCCCGAGGCGGAGCGGCTCCTCGGCCACTCCTACCGCAAGCCCTGGCAGCTGCCGGAGTGAGGAGAGCGACCATGACCAAGATGCGCCAACCGATCGCCGTCGCGGCTCTCTTTCTCCTGGCGTCCCTGACGCTCGCGGCCATCCCCGCGGCCGGGCAGGGGGACTCTTTGGAGGCCATCCTCAAGGACCTTCAGACCTACGATACCTCCGACGTCGGCCCCGCCATGCGCCTCCATGCCTATGTCTTCTCCCACAAGGACAACGCGCGGTCCCGCACGGAGACCGGGGCCGCGCTGCTCAAGTTCATCCAAAACTCGCCCGCGCCGGCCGGCCTGATGGCCGCCTGCCGGGCCCTCAGCCTCATCGGGGGACCCGAGTCCGTCCCCGTCCTGGCGGCGCTCACGCTCAAGCCGGAGACGACGGACGCGGCCCGCTACGCCCTCGAGAGGATCCCGGGGCCGGAGGCCGACGCGGCTCTCGTCGCGGCCCTGGACAAGACGCAGGGCGACGTCCGCCGCGGCGTCGTCCTCTCGCTCGGCGCGCGGAAGTCTGCCGCGGCGGTCCCGGCCCTCGCGCGCCTGGCCGCCGGCAAGGACGCCGCTCCGGCCGCCGATGCGGTCAAAGCCCTGGGCAAGATCGGCGGCCCCGAGGCCGTCAAGGCCCTCACGGCCGCGCTGGGGAAGGCCGCTCCCGCTCTCAAGTCCGAGATCGCCTCGGCCCTCCTGCTGGCCGCGGAGGCTTCCTGGGCCGCCGGGGACAAGGCCGCGGCCGCGGCCGTCTACGACCGGGTCTTCTCGGCCAACGTCTCCGCGATCTCCCGACAGGCCGCCTTCAAAGGAAAGATCGCCGCCGGTCCCGACGCACAGGGCGCCATCCTCAAAGCCCTGAGCGGGAAGGACACCCGGCTTTACGCGCCCGCTCTGGCCATGGTGCCGGCGGCCTTCGGTCCGGCCGATATCGGCCGGGTCACCGATCTCATGGCCGGCCTGCCCGAGGACGGGCAGATCCAGCTCACGGCCGTCCTGGCCGGATATCCGGCCGAAGCCGTCAGGCCCACGCTCCTCGCCGCCGCGGAAAGCCCCTCCCTGAACGTGAGGCTGGCCGCGCTCCGGTCCATCATCTGGGCCGGCGACGGCAAGGCGGTCCTGTTCCTGGCGAACAAGTCGGCCCGGACAGCCGGGCCCGAACAGGAGGCCGCCCGGGAGGCCCTGGCCCGGATGAAGGGCCTCGACGTCGATGCGGCCGTTCTCGAGCATCTGACCAAGGCCGGGGACGACGCGGTCAAGGCCGAGCTCGTCCAGGCCGCGAGCGCCAGGCGCCTCGGCACGGCCAAGCCGGTCCTCATGGGCCTGGTCGCGTCGGGTTCGCCGGCCCTCCAGGCGCGGGCCGCGGCCGCGCTCCGGACGCTGGGCGTCCAGGCCGACATCCCCGCCCTCCTCGATCTCCTGGGCGGGCTCGAAGATGAAACGGCTCGCGAGACGATGCAGGATACGATCGCGGCGGTCGCCCGGACGAACCCGCGGGAGCTGGCCCGGGCCGGCGAGGTCGAGGCCCGGCTCGGCGCCGAAAAGGATCCGAAGAAAAGAGCGGACCTGCTGCGCGTCCTGGGCAAGATCGGCGACGATTCGGCCCTGGCCATGGTCCGGGCCGCCCTCGCGGATGCCGACGGGACGGTCGTCGACGCGGCCGTCCGGGCCCTCGCCGATTGGCCGACCGTCGCCGCGCGCGATGATGTTCTCGAGATCGCCCGGACCGCCCTCGTTCTCAATCATCGCGTCCTGGCCCTAAGGGCTTGCATCCGCATGATCGGGCTCGAGCCCAACCGGTTGCCCGAGGCCGCCGCGGCCGACCTCCTCAAGGTCCTGGCCCTCTCGACGCGGACGGAGGAGAAGCTGCTCATCCTGGGTCTTCTCGGCCGATTTCCGTGCGTCACCGCCCTCAAGACGGCCGAATCGCTGCTCTCGGACCCCACGGTGACCGCGGAGGCCAAGCTCGCCGCGGACCGCATCCGCCGCTCCTTAAGATAGGAGGAAGAAGAAAAGACGGGGTCAAACCTACGCAATGCCAGAAGAATTGGCATTGCGTAGGTTTGACCCCATCTTGGAGGCCAAGCATGATCGAAGGACAGGCATCCGGGGCGAGGTCGCCCAAGCTCCGCTACGGCATGATCGGCGGCGGCCAGGGCGCGTTCATCGGCGACGTCCACCGCAAGGCCATCGCCATGGACGGCCAGGCCGAGATCGTCTGCGGCACGTTCTCCCAGAGCTACGAGAACACCCTGGCCACGGGGGACGCTCTCGGCCTCCCGAAGGAGCGCCTCTACCGGACGTTCACGGAAATGATCCACGGCGAATCGCAGCGGCACGACCGGCCGGACTTCCTCATCATCGTCACCCCGAACAGCACCCACTACCCCGCCGCCAAGCTGGCCCTCGAGCACGGTTTTTCCGTCGTCTGCGAGAAGCCGCTGGCCACGAGCTCGGCCGCCGCCGCCGAACTGGCCTGTCTCGTCCGCGAGACCGGGCTCCTCTTCTGCGTCACCTACGCCTATTCGGGCTACCCCGTCGTCAAGCACCTCCGCGACTTGATCGCCGCGGGGGAGATCGGCGAGGTCCGCTTCGTCAACGGCGAGTATCCCCAGGAGTGGCTGGCCACCAAGCTCGAGGACACGGGCCAGAAGCAGGCCGCCTGGCGGACGGACCCCGAGCGGGCCGGCGGCTCCAACTGCGTCGGCGACATCGGCAGCCACATCGAGTTCATGGCCGCCTATATGACCGGCCTCGAGATGGAGTCGCTCTGCGCCCGCCTCGATCGCTTCGGCCCGGGAAGGCCCCTCGATGACAACGCCACCGTCCTGGTCAACTTCAAGGGCGGGGCCCGGGGCGTCTACTGGAGCTCCCAGATCGCCGCCGGCCACGACAACGCCCTGCGCCTGCGCATCTACGGCACCAAGGGCGCCGTCGAGTGGTTCCAGGAGACGCCCAACACGGCCCGCGTCTCGTTCCTCGACCGGCCCTCGGGCACGGTCTCTCGCGGCCGCGACCCGATGTCGCCCCGGGCCCAGTCGCTCTCGCGCCTCCCGTCGGGCCACCCCGAGGGCTACTTCGAGAGCTTCGCCAACATCTACGCGACCTATCTCGCCGCGCTCGCGAAGAAGCTCCGCGGCGAGCCCCTCGCGCCCGCCGACCTCGACTTCCCGAACGTCGACGACGGCGTCCGGGGCGTCCGCTACATCGAGAGCTGCGTCGAGAGCTCCGCCCGCGGCTCGATCTGGCTGAAAACGGATTGATCAAGGAGAGCATCATGGCGAGACCCGTCACCCTGTTCACCGGCCAGTGGGCCGACCTGCCGTTCGAAGAGGTCTGCAAAAAGGCCAAGGCCTGGGGCTACGACGGCCTGGAGATCGCCTGCTGGGGCGACCACATGGACGTCCGCAAGGCCGCGGCCGACCCGGCCTATGTCCGCGACCGGAAGCGCATCCTCGACAAGCACGGCTTGAAATGCTGGGCGCTCGGCGCCCACCTGGCCGGCCAGTGCGTCGGCGACGAATACGAGCCGCGCCTGGACGGATTCGCCCCCGACGCCGTCAAGGGCAAGCCCGAGGCCTTGCGCAAGTGGGCCGCCGACGAGATGAAGTCTGCCGCCCGGGCGGCCCGCAATATGGGGTGCTACGTCGTCAACGGCTTCATGGGCTCGCCCATCTGGAAGGCCTGGTACTCCTTCCCGACGACGACCGAGGAGATGGTCGAAGCCGGATTCCAGAAGATCCTGGCCCTCTGGTCGCCCATCCTCGACGAGTTCGACGAGCAGGGCGTCAAATTCGCCCTCGAGGTCCACCCGACCGAGATCGCCTTCGACGTCTACACGACCCGGCGCCTGCTCGACGCCTTCAACGGCCGGCTGGCCCTGGGCCTCAACTTCGACCCGAGCCACCTCGTCTGGCAGGGCATCGAGCCGCACCTGTTCATCCGCGATTTCGCCGACCGCATCTACCACGTCCACATGAAGGACGTGGCCGTGACCCTCGACGGCCGGGCCGGCCTCCTCGGCTCGTTCCTGCCCTTCGGCGACGTCCGGCGCGGCTGGAACTTCCGCTCGCTCGGCCACGGCGACGTCGACTTCGACGCGGTCATCCGCGAGCTCAACGCCGCCGGCTACGACGGCCCGCTCTCGGTCGAGTGGGAGGACAACGCCATGGACCGCGAGTTCGGGGCCAAAGAGGCGCTCGAGTTCGTCCGGACCATGAACTTCTCGCCGTCCAAGGTTACCTTCGACAAGGATATGAAGAAATAGGGCCCGCAGGCCCCGAGGTTTAGCGGGCGCCGCGCCGCGCGGGGCTCACGACCTCGAATTCCCGCTCCAGCCGCCGGCCCTCGTCGTCCATGAGCACGAGCCGGTGCGGGCCGGGCTCGGGCGCGGCCGCGATCTGGTGGAACACCCGCGTCGAGGCGACATAGCGGCCGTCGAGGTGCCAGTGGACGGTCGCCCCGCCCTCGCGGTGGACGGCCTCGAAGACGATTTCTCCCATCTTCCCGTCGAGGCCGACCGGGACGTAGACCGACATGTCCGGCTCCGGGTAGACGAGGCTCATGACCCTGGACCCCCGTTCGCCCGCCGCCCCGCCGCAATCGCTCCGCAGCGGCGGCAGGGGCCGGTAATCGGCGTGCTCGGCCCGGTAGTAGTACTCCTGGACGGGCGGCAGGACGAACCAGGGCTCGTGGCGCATCCGGTCGACCGGTTCGCACCGGCTGTCGACCCGGAAGCGCCCCGAAGCGTCGAGGTGGACCATCTGGTGGAAGCCGCACATCCGGTCGAACCGGCTCTCCTCGGGCACCGCCACCGTCTCCGCCGGGCAGAGGTCCGTCGCCAGAAAGCCCGAATCGCGGCAGACCCGGAGGACTTTGAATCCCGACGGCGGGCGGACGATCTCGCCGCCGCCGTCCACCGCGCTGAGGAGGTCGAACAGGACCGGGGCCGCGGCCCCGAGGCCCGTCAGCCCCGGCCGGCCTTCGCCGTCCGCGTTCCCGGCCCAGACCCCGATCGTGTAGTTCGGCGTGACGCCGACGGCCCAGGCGTCCCGCAGGCCGAAGCTCGTGCCCGTCTTCCAGGCCATCCATTTCGACGAGCTGAAATTCCGCCAGAAGCCCTCGTCGTCGGGCCGGTTGACCGCCGTCAGGGCCTGGAGCGTGAGATAGGCCGAGGCCGCGCCGAGCTCCCTCATCTTCGACGGGGCCCGCGGCTCGTCCCGGAGCAACCGCACCTCCAGCCCTCCGCCCGGGGCGTTCGACGCGAGCTCGGCCATCTTCGCGTAGAGCGCCGCGATCTCCTGGAGCTCGCCCTCCGCTCCGCCCAGGACGAGGGTCAGCCCGTAGTCTTCGGGCGGCCGGTCGAGGGTGGTCATCCCCCACTGCCTCAGCCGGTTCTCGAACCGCGGGATACCGTAATCGCGAAGCTCGCGCACGGCCGGCACGTTGAGCGACCAGGCCAGCGCGGCCCGGGCCGGCACGGCGCCGCGGAAGCGGCGGTCGAAGTTCTCCGGCTTGAAGCCCTCGAACCGGGCCGGCGTGTCGGGAACGAGCGTCCCCGGCGCGAGACCGCCCTCCTTGAGCATCGAGGCGTAGAGGAACGGCTTGAGGATGCTGCCGGTGCTGCGCCGGCTCCGCACGATATCCACGTTCTGGCCGTGGGCCTCGCGCCGGTCGAGCCCGACGTTGCCCACGTAGGCGACGACGGCCGCCGTCCGGTTGTCGATGAGGATGGCGGCCGCGTTGCGGATGCCGCGGCCGGCCAGGCGGGCGCCGTGCTGTTCGACGATCCGGCCGGCCGTCCGCTGCAGGTCGGCGGCGATGAAGGAGCGGAACGGCGATGACGCGCCGGGACGGGCGGCCAGCGTCTCGAGCAGGTGCGGCGCGTCGCGCGGCAGGGCGCGCAGGCGGTCGGGCATGGGCTCGGCCAGGGCCAGCCGGCACTCGAGGGCGGCGATCGTCCCCCGGTCCCTGAGCTTTTCGAGGAGGCCGTCGCGCTTGCCGCGCAGCCGGACCCGCCCCGTCGGGGAAGCCGTGAGCCCCGGGTCGTTCGGCAGGACGGCCAGAAAGGCCGCCTCGGCCCAGCTCAGCTCGTCCGGGCTCCGGCCGAAGTAGAGCCACGAGGCCGCGTCGAGTCCGACGACGTTGCCTCCGAACGGCGCATGGGCCGCGAACAGGGCCAGGATCCCGGCCTTGGACAGGCTGGTCTCGAGCCGCAGGGCCAGCCCGGCCTCGCGCAGCTTTTCGGCCAAGGTCCGCGGCCGGTTCTTCCGGGCCAGGCGGACGACCTGCATGGTGATCGTGCTCGCGCCGCTCTCGACCCGGCCCGCCCGGATGTTCTGACGCACCGCCCGGGCCACGGCCAGCGGGTCGAGGCCGGGGTGGGCGAAGAAGCGCTTGTCCTCGAAACGGACGAGCACCTCGGTGAACCGTCGCGGGACGCGTCCGCCCCGCGGGAAGCGCCACTGGCCGTCGGCGGCCGTCCGGGCCCCGAGCAGCCGCCCCTCGGCGCTGAACAGCACCGGCGAGACGGGATCGTCGAAGCGGACGACGGGCACCTCGAGCCAGAGAAGAAGGAGAACAAGGCCCGCGCCGCCGGCGATGAGGAGGCGGCGGCGTTTGAGGAGAGGGACATGTCCTCTTGGTACGTGTCCCCCGCTTTCATTCTCCGCTTTCATTGGATGATCTCGACCCACATTCCCTTCGTGTTGGCGTGCAGGCCGGCGTCGTACATGGCCTCGACGGCGACGCCCGGCTGGTAATACCGGCCGCGATAGGAGGCGTTGAGAACGACCGTGAAGACCTTCTCCTGCCCGGCGTCGAGCCCGAAGTAGGTGAAGACGCGGTCGTCGCGGATGTCCTGGTAGTCGACGGCCGGGGCCGCCCCTCCGCCGAACCGGGGGTTCTTGATCTGGAAGCCGGAGGCGACGAGGTGCGTCAGGACGAGGTTCCTGAGCGGGTTCGGGGTCAGGTTCTTGATCCGGACCTCGGCCACGAGATCGAGCCCTTGCGCGATCGGGCCCGC
>Ga0209450_10000934_pt1 | contig 14700 bp, 7 predicted proteins | sample FrelakmetLWP11LW_FD_187149 | JGI IMG/M metagenome (GOLD analysis project Ga0209450, IMG submission 187149) | Freshwater lake sediment microbial communities from the University of Notre Dame, USA, for methane emissions studies - LWP11 LW (SPAdes)... | ecosystem: Environmental > Aquatic >...
CCATCGCGACGTCCGTGGAGCCTGAGAAGGAGTGACAGGCATGTCCGACGAGAAGCTCCCGCGACAGCAGTCCCCCAATCCGCTGAGGGTGCGGGCCGGCTTTGCCTTGGTCGTGCTGACCGGGTCCGTGCTGGCGCTCGGCGGATGCACGGTGGGCCCGAAGTACGTGAAGCCCGAGGTCTCGGCCAATTCGGACTGGAGCGAGAAAGCGGATCCGCGGCTCGCGACCGGGACCGCTCCAGACAGTACGTGGTGGAAGGTGTTCAACGATTCCACGCTTGATCAGCTGGTCGAGCTCGCGCATCGGCAGAACCTGTCGCTGCAGGATGCCGGCCTGCGCATCATGGAGGCGCGTGCGCGACTCGCGCTCGCGGTCGGACGCCGGTACCCGCAGATCCAGCAGAGTTTCGCCAGCGCGACCGCGGTGGGACTCAGCGAGCACGGGCCCACCGGTGCGCTCGTGGACTCCAGCTACTGGGACTACCAGGTGGGCTTCGACGCCGCCTGGGAGGCCGACGTGTGGGGCAAGTACCGTCAGGACGTGCGCGCCGAGGCCGGCAGCTATCTTGCGACCGTCGCCGACTACGACGACGTGCTCGTCTCGCTCACGGCTGAGATTGCCCGCACCTACGCGGTCATCCGGACCTTCGAGGCGCTGATCGAGCACGCTCGCGCCAACGTCGTCCTGCAGGAGGAAGGGCTGCGCATCGCCGAAGCGCGCTTTCGTAACGGCGCGACATCGGAGCTGGACGTGGCGCAGGCCACCACGCTGCTCGAAAGCACGCGCGAAACGATCCCGCGGCTCCAGAGCGGCCTGCAGCAGGCGGAGAATGCCCTGAGCACCCTGCTCGGGCAGCCGACGGGCGCGGTCAGGAGTCTGCTCGGTACGTCCGCGGGCATCCCGTCCGCACCCGTGCAGGTGGCCGTGGGCATCCCCGCCGACATGCTGCGGCGGCGCCCGGACGTGCGCAGTGCCGAGCTTGCCGCGGTATCCCAGTGCGCGCGCATCGGCGTTGCCAAGGCGGACCTCTACCCCCGGTTCACCCTGTTCGGCACGATCGGAACCCAGACCACCAGCGGCGCCGGCGCGCTGTCCGGGCACTCGAGCCTCAGCGACCTGTTCGGTGCAAGCAGCCTCTTCTACTCGTTCACGCCCCAGGTCGTCTGGCCCATCCTCAACTACGGGCGCATCGAGAACAACGTGCGCATCCAGGATGCCCGGTTCCAGCAGCTGCTCGTCGGTTACCAGATCACGGTGCTGCGGGCGGCGCAGGAGGTGGAAGACGCCATGACCGCCTTCCTCCGCGCGCAGGAGGCGGCGGCGTTTGCCGAGAAATCCTCGACGGCGGCCGCCCGTTCGGTCGAACTCGCGTCGATTCAGTACCGCGAGGGAGCGGTCGACTACCAGCGAGTCCTCGACGCGCAGCGCACCCTGCTGCAGGAGCAGAACACCCTGGTCACGGCGCGCGCCTCCATCGCGACCAACCTGATCGCCACGTTCAAGGCGCTGGGCGGTGGTTGGGAGATCCGCACGGGCCAGCCGTACGTCCCCGACAGCGTGCGGATCGAGATGCAGGACCGGACCAACTGGGGCAACCACTTCTCGAACCCTGCGCCCGTGACGGTCGAGAGCGTCATTTCCAACCCGTAGGTAGCCGCCATGCCCAAGATGTCCAGGACGTTCACGATCGCGCTCGCAGTCATCGCGGTCGCGGTGATCGCCTTCGTCGGCTATCAGTTCTACGCGTCGAGACGAAGCACCGTGCCGGAGGGGATCGCGTACGGGAATGGCCGGATTGAGGCGAAGCTGGCCGACGTTTCGGCCAAGGAAGCGCTGAGGATCAAGGACATCCTGGTCGACGAGGGTGACCTCGTCAGGCCCGGCCAGGTGCTGGTGCACCTCGACACCGTCACGCTGGATGCCCAGCTGGCGGAAGCGAACGCCAACGTCGCGGCAGCGAATGAACGGCTCGCGGTGGCCAGGGCCACGATCACCAAGGTCAAGAGCCAGATCAAGCTGGCCAGGATCGAAGCCGACCGCTCGCGCAAGCTCGTCGCAGAGAACGCAGGCTCCCAGCGCGAATACGACGTCCGCAAGGCGGCGGTCGAAACGAACACCGCGGCGCTCGCCGAAGCCGAGGCGCAGCTCGAGACCGCCAAGCGGGAGGTAACGGTCGCCGAGGCGAACGCGGCGACGGTCCAGACCCGCATCGACGACGCGACGCTGACATCTCCGGTGCTCGGTCGCGTGCTCTATCGCCTGGCCGAGCCGGGCGAGGTACTGGGCGCGGGCGGCAAGGCGTTGACCCTCGTCAATCTCGAGGACGTCTACATGGAGATCTTCCTGCCGGCGGCGCAGGCCGCCGCGGTGAAGGTTGGCGCCGAGGGGCGGCTGACCGTGGATCATGAGCCCGGCCGGTCCGCCGTCGGGTACGTGAGCTTCGTCTCTCCAGAGGCACAGTTCACGCCCAAGGAGGTCGAGACCAAGAGCGAGCGCGAGAAGCTAGTGTTCCGCGTCAAGATCCAGGTGCCGAAGTCGCTCGTAACCCACTACATCCAGAACATCAAGACCGGCGTGCGCGGCGTCGGGTACGTGAAGATCAGTGAGTCGGCGGTCTGGCCGGACTGGCTGCAGGACAACGTGGTGGCCCCGGACGAGCCCGAGCCGGGGCCGCGATGACGATAGCCGTGCCCGAGGCGCCCGCTGGTGGATCCACCGCCGCGCCGGTGGTCAGGGTCGAGCGCGTCACCCACCGCTACGGCAAGGTGACCGCGCTCGACGACATTTCCGTCGACATTCCTCCCGGCCGCATGGTCGGCATCATCGGGCCCGATGGTGTCGGCAAGTCCACGCTGCTCGGGCTGATGGCGGGCTCGAAGAAGCTGCAGCAGGGCCGCATGCACGTCCTCGACGGCGACATCGGCGACATCCGTCACCGGCGCGTCGTGTGCCCGCAGATCGCGTACATGCCGCAGGGCCTCGGCAAGAACCTCTACCTGGAGTTGAGCGTCAAGGACAACGTGGATTTCATGGCGCGGTTGTTCGGTCTCTCCAGCACCGAGCGGCCGGGCCGGATCAAGGAGCTGCTCGAGGCCACCGGCCTCCATCCGTTCCCGGATCGTCCGGCCGGCAAGCTCTCGGGTGGCATGAAGCAGAAGGTCGGACTGTGCGGCGCGCTCGTGCACGAGCCGGACCTGCTCATCCTGGACGAGCCGACCACCGGCGTGGACCCGCTGTCGCGACGACAGTTCTGGACGCTGATCGACGACATCCGCAGGAACCGGCCCGGCATGAGCGTGGTGATCGCCACCGCCTACATGGACGAGGCCCAGAAGTGGGACTGGATCGTGGCGATGGACGCCGGCAAGGTGCTGGCGACGGGGAGTCCCGCGGAACTGATGCAGCGGACCGGCACCCGGGACCTCGAGCACTGCTTCATCGCGCTCCTGCCCGAGGCGAAGCGCAGGGGACACAAGGAGCTGACGATCCCGCCGCGCGCGGCCGGCAAGGGCGAGATTGCCATCGACGCCAAGGGCCTGACCCGCCGGTTCGGGGACTTCACCGCCGTGGACCACGTGACCTTGTCCATCGAACGTGGCGAGATCTTTGGCTTCCTCGGCTCCAACGGCTGTGGCAAGTCCACGACCATGAAGATGCTGACCGGGCTGCTGCCGCCCACGGAAGGAACGGCTACCCTGTTCGGCAGCTCGGTCGAGGCCGGCAGCCTCGAGGTGCGCAAGAACCTCGGCTACATGACGCAGTCGTTCTCTCTCTATGGCGAGATGACCGTCCGCCAGAACATCGAACTGCACACGCGCCTCTATCACCTCGCTCCCGACAAGGCGAAGGCACGCATCGAGGAGCTGGTGTCGAGGTTCGGGCTGGGCGACCATCTCGACGCGCTCGCCGGGGATCTGCCGATGGGCCTCCGTCAGCGCCTCTCGCTCGCCGTAGCGGTCCTGCACGAGCCGCAGATCCTCATCCTGGACGAGCCGACGTCGGGCGTGGACCCCGTCGCCCGCGACAGCTTCTGGGAGCTGTTGATCGATCTATCGCGCAACCAGAACGTCACGATCTTCGTGACCACGCACTTCATGAACGAGGGCATGCGTTGCGACCGGATCTCGCTCATGAACGCGGGCAAGGTCCTGGCTTGTGACGCCCCGCAGAAGCTGATCGAGCAGCGCGGCACGGCCAGCCTGGAGGATGCCTTCATCGCCTACATGGAGGACTCGATCCGCGACGACGCCACCGGTGCAAAGCTGCCGGCGGGCGCGCCTGTCGCAGCGGCGCAACCCGCCCAACCGGCGACGGCGGCGCCTGTCGCGCCCAACCGGTCGTCGCGATGGACGCTGCCCCTCACGCGATCGCTGGCGTACGCGCGCAACGAAACCATGCAGATCCTGCGCGACCCGGTCCGACTGACCTTCGCCTTCATAGGTTCGGCGCTGCTCATGCTCGTGTGCGGCTTCGGGATCACGACCGACGTCGAGCACATCCGTTACGCGACGTTCGACCAGGACCAGTCGCCGGCGAGCCGCGCGTACCTCGAGCAGTTCGCCGGATCAGAGCGCTACTTCAGCCAGCAGCGGCCGGCGCGCTCCGCCGACGACGCGCTCGACCGGCTGAAGTCGGACGACGTGTCGCTGGTCCTCGAGGTCCCGCCCAACTTCGGCCGGGACCTGCGCAGGGGCGCAGCACCGGAGGTGCTGGCCCAGGTCGACGGCGCCATGACCTTCCGTGGCGAGACCGTGGCGCAGTACGTCAAGGGAGTCCACGAGAGGACGCTGAAGGACCCCTCACTGCCGACCAGCGCCCCGCAGGCGTACACGGCCGACATCGAGAATCGCTACATGTACAACCCCACGTTCAAGAGCATCTACTCGATCGTGCCGAGCATCCCCGCCCTGCTGCTGCTCCTGATTCCTTCGATTCTCATGTCGGTAGCCATCGTGCGCGAGAAAGAGCTGGGCTCGATGATCAACTTCTACGTCACTCCGACAGGCAAGCTGGAGTACCTCCTGGGCAAGCAGCTGCCCTACATCGCCATCGGAATCATCAACTTCCTCGTCCTGGCCGCCATGGCGGTAATGGTCTTCGCGGTCCCGGTCAAGGGCAGCTTCCTCATGCTGCTGATCTGCACGGTGCTGTACGTCACGGCCACGACGGGCCTGGGGATGGTCCTGTCGACGTTCACCAGCAGCCAGGTGGCCGCGGTGTTCGTGACCGCGGTCGTGACCATCACGCCCACGCTCCAGTTTTCAGGCCTGCTCCAGCCGGTCTCGACGCTCGAGGGAAGCGCGCGGGCGATGGGGTCGATCTGGCCCGCCACGTACTACATGCACTCCAGCCTCGGCGCATACACGAAGGGGCTCGCGCCCGGCCTCATGCTGGAGGACATCCTCTTTCTCGCAGCCTGCATCCCGATCCTGCTGCTCATCAGCTGGTACGGACTGAAGAAGCAGGAGCGATGAGCATGGGATCGCTGAAGAACATCTTCTGGCTCGGGGTGAAGGAGATCCGCAGCCTGCTGAGCGACAAGGTGATGGTCTTCTTCGTCATCTATGCGTTTACCCTCGCGATCCAGGTGCAGGCGACCGGGACCTCGAGCGAAGTCAAGAACGCGTCGATTGCCTTCGTGGACGAAGACCAGTCGGCGCTCTCGAAGGAGATCTTCAACGCATTCTACCCGCCGCGCTTCCAGTTGCCGGAGTACATCGGCGCCAGCGAGGTGCAGGACGCGATGGATCGCGGCCTGTTCATGTTCGTCGTCTCGATCCCGCCGCAGTTCGAGCGCGACCTCCGTGCCGGTCGCAATCCTTCCATACTGGTGAGTATCGACGCGACCGCCATGCAGCAGGCCGGCCTCGGGGCAGGCTACATCCGATCCATCACCACCGACCGCATCTCGAGCTTCCTCGAACGCACCGAGGAGTCCGGGCCGAAGCCGGTGCAACTCGTGGTGCGTCGGTTGTTCAATCCGAACGCCGAGTCGTCCTGGTTCAAGAGCGTCGTGGCGATCATCAATCAGATCAGCATGCTGACGATCATCCTGACTGGCGCCGCGGTCATCCGCGAGCGCGAGCACGGGACGCTCGAGCACCTGCTCGTGATGCCATTGACCGCCTTCGAGATCGCCATGGCGAAGGTGTGGGCCAACAGCCTCGTGATCCTCATAGCCACCGCGGCCTCGCTCTTCCTGATCGTCCGCGCAGTGCTGGGGGTGCCGTTCGAGGGCTCGGTCCTGCTGTGGTTCACTGGCGTCATTCTCTACCTGTTTTTCGCGACGGCCCTGGGGATCTACCTCGGCACGATCTCGCGGTCGATGGCCCAGTTCGCGCTGCTCATCATCCTGGTGACCATCGTGCTGATGCTGCTCTCGGGCGGCTCGACGCCGGTCGAGAGCATGCCCGGATGGCTCCAGTTCCTGACGTTCTTCCTGCCGGCGCGGCACTTCGTCAGCTTCTCGCAGGTCATCATCTACCGCGGGGGCGGGCTCGACGCGGTATGGCCGCAGTTCGCGATGGTGACGGCGGTCGGGCTCGGGTTCTTCGCCTACAGCCTGGTGCTGTTCCGCAAGTCGATTGCGGTGACGAAATGATCCGGGCTGGTCGGTACATGCCCTGAGTGACACCGGCGGCGGCCGGTGGATGATCCGGACTTGAGCGTCGTTACCGTCGCCCGCGTACCCCGGGCGACAGGGAGTGCGCCATGCCGCCAGCGCGCGGGCGAACGAGGGTCGGTGCCGTGGTCGGCGCCGTGTGTCTGGCGACGGCCGTGCCGCAGTCAGGGTGGTGCGCATCAGTTGAATCGCCAGCTGCGCCGGCCACGCGACCGAAGATCGGCCTGGTGCTGTCCGGTGGCGGCGCCAAGGGCGGCGCCCACGTGGGCGTGCTCAAGGTGCTCGAAGAGCAGCACGTCAGGATCGACTGCATCGCGGGCACGAGTATGGGTGCAGTGGTCGGCGCCGGATATGCGGCCGGCCTGCCGGCGGCGCAGATCGAGCGGTTCGTGGCGGCCATCGACTGGGAGGCCGTCGTGGGCGGCACGGGGCGCCGACTGCTGCAACCGATCGAGCAGAAGCGACTCAAGACCGCAGCGAGCAGCGACCTCGAGCTCGGCGTGAACAACCACCACGTCGTCACGCCCGCCGGCCTTGCCAACACGAGCGGCATCGACGACCTGCTGCGCACCTACGTGGCCCAGGCGCGCACGGTCCCGGATTTCGACCAGCTGCCGATTCCGTATCGCGCCGTTACCACGGACATGGTGACTGGCAAGATGGTCGTGCTCTCGCGCGGCGACCTCGCCCGGGCCTTGCGTGCCAGCATGGCGATCCCGGGGGCGTTCGCACCCGTGGTCTGGGAAAGGTACGTGCTCGCCGACGGCGGGCAGGTGCGCAACATCCCGGTGGACGTGGCGCGCCAGACCTGCGCTGACATCGTCATCGTCGTAAATCTCGTCGAGCCCGAGACGCCGCCCGAGGAGCTGGTGCAGGCGACGCAGATGGTCATGCGCAGCATGGAGGTGATGCTGCAGGCCAATGAGGCGGTGCAGCTCGAGTCGCTGACGGCGCGTGACGTGCGCATCGACGTGCCGATGGGCGACATCAGTTCCGTCGACTTCACGCGCGTGCCCGAGGCAATACCGCTCGGCGAGGCTGCTGCGCGCAAGGCCATCGACCGCCTGGCGGCGCTGGCGGTGAGCGACGCCGAGTACACTGCGTGGCGCAACCAGGTGACGCAACCGCAGGAGATCACGGTGCGCGTGGCCGACGTGCGCTTCGAGGGCCTGAAGAAGGTCAACCCGGATTACCTTCAGACCCTCACCGCGATCAGGCCGGGTGATGAGGTGACTGCGCAGGCCATCAGCGCGGACGCGACCCGGATGTCGGCCCTCGAGAGCATCGACACGGTCACCTATCAGCTCGAGGGCGACCCGGCGAAGCCGACGCTCGTCTGGTGGCCGGCCGAGGCGTCCATCGGCACGGACGTGCTGCGGCCGAGTCTCGGCGTCTACGCCGGACAGGGCGGCGACCTCAAGTTCCTGATGGGCGCTCAGTTCGTGCGCTCGTGGCTGAACGACCGTGGCGGGCAATGGCGCACCAACGTGCAGTTCGGCTACGAGTCGATCTTCACCACCGGCTGGTACCAGCCGTTCGACGTCGCGCAGCGCTGGTTCGTCGACCCCGAGTTCCTGGCGTCCCGCTCGATCGAGGACATCTACGTCGATACGGAGAGCATCGCGGTCTACCGGTTCACCGACGTGGGCGGCAGCGTCGGGTTCGGCGTGAACCTGAGCGACGTCAGCCAGGTCCGCCTCGGTTACGTGAACATGCGGCGCCGTTCCGAGGTGCAGACCGGCATTTCGAACCTGCCCGGGATCGACCAACGCATCGCGGAGGTGGATGAGCGGGACGCCGGGCTGCTGGCGCGCTTCACATTCGATTCGCGTGACGCCAGCACGTTCGCGCTGCGGGGTGTCGCAGCCGAGCTGCTGTACCTCCGGTCGGACCAGTCGCTCGGAGGGGATCGCGACTGGAGCCGCGCCGAAGGCGGACTGCGCAAGGGCTTTGCGATCCGCGAAAACGCGATGTGGTTGACCCTCGCCGGCGGCATCGACCTGAGCGAGGATCGATTGCCGGGCGACCGGACGTTTTCGCTCGGCGGCCCGCGCACGTTGCCGGCCTACCGGTTCGACGAGTTCCGCGTGCGCAGTTACTGGCTCGCTGACCTGAGCTTCCTGTGGCGGCTGGTGGAACTCATCCCGGTCAGGAACCAGTCCATCTACGGCGGTTTCGGGTTGACCGCCGCCGGGCTCTTCGACCGCATGGATCGCATCGAGGACGGCGAGGTGTATTCGGTCTCGGCGCACCTCGGTGGCCGGACGCCGATCGGCACGCTCACCGTCGGCATCGGTGGCGCCCAGGACAGCTGGGGATTCTGGCTGTCCCTGGGGCGGCCGGTCGGCAGGGGTTCGATTCTCGACCAGGGCCTGTTCCGCTGATCTGCCGGCAGATGCGACGGCCGTTCGCTAAGCCCCAATTGACTTTGTTCAAGGGTGCCCGATGCTGGCATGGTACTCACAGCTCTGCTGCCATCATTGCAGCCGCTGTGACCGCTGTGCGCGGACACCTCAACGCCCCAGCGGATTCGTTGGAGCATCAGCATGAACGCAGTCAGACTCAGTCTTGCGCACTCGCTCCTGGCGGTGGCGCTCACGGGTACAATTTTGTTCGCAGCCCCCCTGGCGGTAGCCGAGCCGAACCATGGGGTGGGCAGTCGGGCCGCCGTGCCGAAGCCGGGGACCGGCAACTTCGAGCAGCGGTTCATCCGCGAGCTACGCGGCAACGGCCTGGAGGTCAGTGTCGGCTACCCGAGGGTGTACACCCAGGCGGACTGCGCCTACAGCTACGAGGTGTTTCACAACTGCTTCGGCAACAACCCCGCTGCGCCCTACGTGATGCCGGTGGTCAAGTCCTGGCCGGACGAGTACGTCGACCCGGCGATGAAGAACGGCTTCGGGAAGACGCGGCCCGGCTACAGCGTGACATACCGGCTCGATCCCAGGGAGGCGATCATCCTCTTCGGCAGGATGCCCCCGCGGGCGCGGTACATGGGTCTGCAGACCTGGATATTCAGTAGCGAATGGGCGCGCGAGCGCTCTCCGTGGGACCAGCAAGCCTGCTTCCATTACAAATCCATCGCGAATGAGACGACCCAGTACTTCTTCGCCACGATTCCCCCTGGCTCTACCGACCCTCATTGCCTCTTCGTCCCTCGCACTCGAGATCGAGTGCAGAGCTTCGCGAGCATCGACAACAACATCAACAACGTGGTCATGGAGAAGCAGTCCGGCCCGCCGTGGGACGAGATGCGGTACTGGGTGATCACTCCCGACCAGCGCACGGATGCCGCGGTTCGCGAAGCGCTCGTGAGCCTCGGCGTCGACGCAGACGAGATCTTCACCGAGGCGATCCCGGCAACCTTTCAGGATCCCGATGCCGACCCTCCCTATCCCTACGGTCAGAATCCCGTCGTCGGTCCGCTGGGCCTGGGCGAAGATGCGGCCGACTTCACGACCGCGGTCCGCTACGCCATGCCGGAGAACGAGCAGGCCGCCAACGCGTGGCTGAAGAGCCTCCCGCTGACTGTCCTGCGGGTCCGAAGACCTTCCTGGGGGCCCGACCCCGAGCCATATGGGGACCGCGTCGCGGACGATCGGCCCACGGTGGACGAGGTGCATGACGAAACGCTGAGCAGCGGGCTGTCGTCACTGATCGACGCCGTGACAGGCCGCGCGGCGAGCCAAGGGTGGACGCGCGAAGAAAAGGTGCAGATGGTCGACATCGTCAATCTGCTCGGTCAGTTCGGCCCCGCCTGCCGGGAGATCGGCATGAACTGCCTCGCTGACGGCCAGGACGCCAGTTACTTCTTTGCGCCGCCGAAGTCGCTCGACAATGGGAGGATCTATGCGGCGGTGGGCACCCTTGCCACGGAGACGGGCAACGGCACCTACGTGGGCCTGTCGGTCAACGATGCCTCGCTGCTCAAGGGGGTCCTGAACGTCGACGACACGAAGCTGAAGGGTTCCGCCAGCAGCTATCACAGTGAGGTTCTCAACCCGGCCACGCTCGAGAAGTTCTTCGTGCACTTCTTCGCGAGGGACTGCGCCGCGATCGCGGATCTCACGGACGGGGCGTGCACGACGGTCACTGCGGACATGATCCCGCTCGCCGGCGACGACTCGGCCCCGGGCGACCGCGACCTGCACGGCAAGTTCAGCATCGCGGTGCGATCCTACGTCGCGCCCAGATCCGAACACGGCCGCGGTCCCGACCCGACGAAGCAACTGCCGCCGAACGCCCTGACCTTCTACTACGAGTAGCCGGTGGCGGCAGTCATGGCGTACCGCTACGGCTCAAGACGATGACCGAAGGAGTCAGCAGCAGCGAGGCTTCCGGGGCCCGGGCGGTGCCTGGACGCACATAGTTGCGTTCGGTCAGCTTGAGGAATCCACCGATCGGGACGTCCGACTCCGGGATCTCCTGGCAGGGGGTCAGTCCCGTGCAATCCCTGCTGAAGTAGTAGAGATAGAACTTGTCGGTATTGGCAACGTCGGCGGAGTATGCGGATGCGGTACCGTCGAGGTTCAGGTTGGTGAGGTTGCCGAAGCTGATGGCCTCCGGGAAGGAATTGAGCGCGAGACTTACGTAGGTCGCGTTCCCGGTGGCGGTCGCGAGGGTGCCCACCACCGCGACGACATCACCCTGGGCGACGCTGTCCGTCACGACCTGGTCGGTGTCGAGAGAAATGTTCGGACTGATCCGGAACGAGTCGTCCTGGTTGTCACCGAGGCAGTTCATGGGCCGCTGCAGGCAACGCTGGCCGACCGTGTCCAAGCCCGCAGGCCATGGCAGTTCCGCAACCTTGAAGGGCGTGGCTTTGGCGCAGGCCTGATTCCAGCGTGCCTTCACGGTATCAATGAGGTCCTGCAGGGCGACCGCCAGGTCCTGCTCAGAATTCGCGGTCTTCATCTCGTAGTCGGGTATCGGATACGGCACAGGCCGGGACGGGTCTGACGCGCGGTTGTAACGGACGCGCATTACCGTAAGCGGCAACCGCGCGCGCCACGCATCGCCTTCCGCGGTGTTCGGCACCTGCACGTAGCGCAGGAAGATCTGGAACTCGTCCGCTGCGGGATCGAGCCCGAGATTCACCAGGTCTGCTGCGACCTTCTCGACGAAGATCTGCTTCTCATCGACGCCTGCCGCCATCAGCGCCTCGGCCACGTCACGTTCGCTCGCCTGGTCCGGGGTTACGATGAAAAACCGCTGCTGATTGCTTGCCCAGGGTGTCCTGGTCTGGTTCTCAATGACCACATTGTTGTTGCTGTCGCCGATGGTCGCCCACGTGATGAGCCGCGCCGGGTTCGGTGCCGTGGTAAACAGTATCTCGCGGAGATCCTGCGGTACGCCCAGGAAGATCTCGTCCTCCGTGGGGATCTCGGCCTGTCGTGTGAAAAGGTACGTCTGCAGACCGAAGTAGGAACCGCGTGGCGGCAATTCCGCCAGGATGACGAGTGCTTCGGTCTGGGCCAGTCGAAAGATCGGCGAGTAGCCGCGCCGAGCCGGACCCAGCACGTTGTGCAAGGTCTTGTCGACGTACTCGTCGCGCCAGGAGGGAAGGAACGGGATGGCATACGGCGCGGTGGGATTCGGTCCGAAGCAACGCCCGAGCACCCGGATGGTGTACTTGCACTGGTCCGAGCCCCAGAGGGCCCAGTAACCGCGCCGCACTTCGTAACCATTCCCGGTGAGCTCGCCCGTGACCTGCCGCACCACCTGCTCGAGCGACGCAGGAAGCCTGTTCACGTTGCTGAGCGGATCGGTGGCAGCGTCGGCGCGCCCGAAGAGAGCGCAGAGAAGCATCGCTGTGTAGGCCAGATGGCATTTGCCCGACGTCATTGGCGTTACCTCGTCAGGTAGAACTCGCCAGCGAACATCCAGGCCACCTTGGCTTTCAGCTGCTGGCAGGGCCGAGCGCCCAGCGACGTCCTTCGTGTTCTTTTGCGGAGGACGATTAGCCGTCCGCGCTCTTGTCCAGCAGCCAGCTTATGCTTCATCTCATTGGACGCGCATCAGTAGATAGAGAAGCGTGCATCGAAGTGCCGAACCCCTTGGGGAGCCCGCCGCCTTGACCACGCCTCCCCTCTTCCTATTGCAGCGTGAGCGATGCAGCACGCCCTGCGGCCTCCTGCCTCTCCAGGTCCGCTGCAGTCAGGTTCGCGGGCTCGACATCGATGACGACTTTCTTGATCGTGCCGCTGAACCGATTGGGCGCGACGTAGTCATCGCTCACCGGAGAGCTGGAGTCCTCGCCGATGTCGAAAGTCTCATCCCCCGAGTACTTTCCGATCCAGCTCGTGGCGTTGATGCGGCCCTCCCCGACCTTGCTGTCGTTCACAAAGAGCGACACGGTGGCGCCCTTGCCGAGGCCGCCACCGTCATAGCGGAACTCCATGCGCACGACATTCGGTCCGGGCTTCAGGGTCTCGGCACCCTTGATCGTCGTGCGCTGCAGCGAACCAAGGTTGTATTCGTACACAGGCCGTCCATCCTTGACGAACAAGGAGAACCCTCCCACCGTTCCACCGACTGCGGCCAGGACCCCGTCAGCTCCTCCTTTGGGAACCTCCAGATAGGCGGTAATCGTGTGCGACCGGTTCTGGGTCGGCGCGGCTGAGCTGTCGGGTATGCGCGAGCCGGGGTAGTAGTCGAAGACCGTCCGCCCCGCGATCAGGCTGGGGCGCAGGGCCGGGTTGAAGCGCTCTGACAGGCGATCATCCAGCGGCAGCACCTGGTATTTCTCCGCCTCGATCCAGAACACGTCCTGAAGTTCCTTGAGCTTCTGGGGATACTTCGCCGCCACGTTGTCGTACTGGGTGAAGTCGCTCCTCAGGTCGTACAGCTCCCACTTGTCGTCGTCGAAGCTCACGGACGAGCCGATCCCTCCGATCCACGGAAGGCGCCCATGCCTCACCGAAGCCAGCCAGCCATCCACGTAGATCGCCCGGTTACCCAGCAGCTCGAAATACTGCACCTTCCGCGCTTCGGCGGCGTTCGCATTGTCGAAGCTGTAGACCATGCTCACGCCCTCGATGGGCTTCTGCTTCACGCCGTTGACTTCCGTGGGTTCGGGAATTCCAGCCGCCATCAGGATGGTCGGCGCGATGTCGATGACGTGATGAAACTGGCCGCGCGTGCCGCCCACGTCCCGGATCCGGTCCGGCCAGGCGATGACCAGCGGGTTGCGCGTTCCGCCCAGGTGCGATGCCACCTGCTTGCCCCACTGGAACGGCGTATTCATGGCCCAGGCCCAGCCCACGGGGTAGTGGTTGTAAGCCCTCGGCCCGCCGATGTCGTCGAGGCGCTGCAATACATAGGCCGGATCCTCCGCTATGCCCCCAAGCGCTGCCAACTCGTTGAAGGCGCCATAGGGCGTACCTTCCATGGACGCGCCGTTGTCGCCGATGATGCAGATGGTCAGGGTGTTGTTCAGTTGACCCGTCCGTTCCAGCGCATCGAGGATTCGGCCGATCTCGTAGTCCGTCTGCGCCGTGTATGCGGCGAACGCCTCCACCAATCGCGCGGCGACGCGCTTCTGGTCCGGAGTCAGGGAGTCGTACGCGGGAATCTCCCTGGGCCGCGGCGTGAGCTTCGAATCGCGCGGGATCACGCCCAGCTTGAGCTGGCGCTGGTAGGTCTCCTCGCGGTACCTGTCCCAACCCTGATCGAATTGCCCCTTGAAACGGTCCATCCACTCCCTGGGCACGTGATGCGGAGCGTGTGTCGCGCCAGGCGCGTAGTAGATGAACAGCGGCCGGTTGGGCGTGACCGACTTCTGCTGGTAGATCAGAGCGATGGTTTCGTCCGCCAGCGAATCATTGAGCGTGTAGCGCCCTTCCATTCCTTTCGGGATTTCCATCTCCACCCGGTGGTGGTCCCGATACAGGCCCGGCGCCCACTGGTTCGCCTCGCCGCCGACAAAGCCATAGAAATGGTCGAAACCCTGCAGGTCCGGCCACCTGTCGAATGGGCCGGAGATGGTCGTCTCCCAGTCGGGGACGTTGTGGTTCTTGCCGATCCAGGCGGTGCTGTAACCATTCTGCCGAAGGATCTCGGAGACCGCCGCCGCGCT
>Ga0209450_10000935_pt1 | contig 14682 bp, 13 predicted proteins | sample FrelakmetLWP11LW_FD_187149 | JGI IMG/M metagenome (GOLD analysis project Ga0209450, IMG submission 187149) | Freshwater lake sediment microbial communities from the University of Notre Dame, USA, for methane emissions studies - LWP11 LW (SPAdes)... | ecosystem: Environmental > Aquatic >...
GCCGATGGGCAGCTCGCGGAAATCGGCGTCCAGCGGGACTCCCTGCCCCGGCTCCTTGGGGAAGCGGATGAAGACGGGCTGGTCCAGGCGGCTGCCGCTGTAGACCATATGCTGCAGCTCGTTCTCGTCCTTGGGGGCCATGAGCACGATGCCGGGGATGGGCTGCAGCAGGGCGATATCGTAGATGCCCTGGTGGGTTGGCCCGTCGCCGCCCACCAGCCCGGCGCGATCCAGGCCGACCAGCAGCTTCAGGCGCATCAGCGCGACGTCGTGGATGACCTGGTCGACGGCGCGCTGCAGAAAGGTGGAGTAGACGCCCAGCACGGGCTTGAAGCCGCCCAGGGCCAGGCCGCCGGCGAAGTCGAACATGTACTGCTCGGCGATGCCCACGTCGAAAAAGTTCTCCGGGAATTCCCGTTGCACCACATCCAGGCCGGTCCCCTCGGGCATGGCCGCCGTCAAGGCCACGAAGCGCCGGTCCGCTTCGACCAGGCGCCGCACGCTGCGGCCGAAGATCTCCGAGTACGAGGGGCCCCGCTCGCGGCCGATGAACTTGCCGTTCTCGATGTTGAACGGCGCCGAGGAGTGGAAGGAGCTGGGGTCATCGCTGGCCGGCTCATAACCCTCCCCTTTGCGCGTCACCACGTGCAGCAGGACCGGGAAGCCGTACTTCCTCGCCGCCGCGAACTCCTTGAGCATCTCGCGGAAGTCGTGGCCATTGATCGGCCCGATGTACTTGATGCCCAGCTCGTCGAACAGGGAGCCCGGGACCATCATGGTACGCATCAATACCTCGATTTTCTTGGCCAGCTCGTACATCGGCCGGCCCAGCACCGGTATGGATTTGAGGAACTTCTGGAGCACCTCCTTCATGCGGATGTAGGGGCGCCCCGAGACCAGGTAGTTCAGGTGGCGCGAGATGCCGCCGACGTTGGGCGCGATCGACATCTTGTTGTCGTTGAGGACGATGATCAGGCGCTGCTTGACCTGGCCGATATGGTTCAGCGCCTCCAGCGCCACGCCGCCGGTCAGCGCCCCGTCGCCGACGACGGCCACAATGTGGTAGTCCTCCTGCAGCCGGTCGCGGGCGATGGCCAGGCCCGAGGCGAAGCCCAGCGAGGTCGAGGCATGGCCGGTGTTGAGCACGTCGTACGGGCTCTCCCCGCGGTCGGGGAAGCCGAGCAGACCGCCTTGCTTGCGGATGGTGAAGATGCGCTCGCGGCGGCCGGTGACGATCTTGTGCGTGTAGCTCTGGTGGCCGATGTCCCAGATGATCCGGTCGCGCGGGGCGTCGAACACGCGGTGCAGGGCCAGGGTCAGATCGACGGCCCCCAGGTTGGACGACAGGTGGCCGCCGTTTTGCGCCACCACCTGCACCAGCAGCTCGCGGATCTCCGCCGACAGCGCGGCCAACTCCTCCAGGCTGAGGCGACGCAGGTCGGCCGGGGAATGGATCGCGTCGAGCAGCGCCATCATTGGCTCCGGTAGAGCATGCTCTTGGCCAGGAAGAGGAAGGGGGCGAAGTCGATGCCCAGCTCGGCGAGCCAGCCCCGGGCCTCGCGGTGGCAACGACCGATCTCAGCGCGCACCGCCTGCGGGCTGGAGTGCAGCGCGGCGTTCGGGCTGCGGTTGTTCCCGTCCTTGCGCAGTTTCTTTCCCACCCGCTCCTCGTCGCCGCTGACGTCGAGCAGGTCGTCGGCGAGCTGGAAGCCCAGCCCCAGGGCGGTGCCGGCGCGCGCCAGCAGGTCCTGCCGCCGGCGGCTGAAGCCGGCCACCACGGCGGCGGCCAACAGCGAACCGTTGATCAGCTCGGCGGTCTTCAGGCGGTGGATCTCGCTGATGGCTCCGGCGTCGCCGCGGAACTCCAGGTCGAGCGCCTGCCCCAGCGCCATCCCTTCCTTGCCGATGCAGCGGGTGACGATGCCCATGATGGCCACCGTCTTTTCAGCGGGCAGCGGGGCGGCGGCGATCTTTTCAAAGGCATAGGTCAGCAGCGTGTCGCCGGCCAGCAGCGCCACGGCTTCGTTGAACTTCCGGTGCACCGTGGGCATGCCGCGGCGCAGGTCGTCATTGTCCATCGCCGGCAGGTCGTCGTGGATCAGGGAATAGGTGTGGATGATCTCCAGGGCCGAGGCCAGTCCGATGTGGCGCTCCGCCTTGCGGCCGCTGGCAGCGAGCAGGGTGAGGAAGAGCAGCGGCCGCAGGCGCTTGCCGCTCACCGACAAGGCGTAGTGCATGGCGGCTTCCAGCGTGCCGCGGCTTGGGTCGATGCCCACGAGCAGTTCACGGTCAATGGCCGCGGTCAGGCGCTGCAGGTAGTCAGCCATTCTCTTCGGGCTCGAAGTCGGCCTCCTGCAGCTCGCCCTTGGCGTCCTTCTGCAGGATCTTCACCTTTTTCTCGATGTCGTTCAGCTCTTTCTTCATCTGGGCGCTCAGCTTCATCCCCTCCTCGTAGAGGGCGAAGCCCTCCTGCAGGGGCACCTCCGGGTTCTCCAGCTTCTGCACGATGGCTTCGAGCTTCTTGAGCGCCGCCTCGAAATCGAGCGTTTCTTTCTTCATGCCTCACTCCTTGACCACCCGGGCGGCGGCGCCGCCGCGGGCAAAGCGGATGCGGATCAATTCGTCTGCGGCCAGGACCGCCGCGTCGCGGACGACCTGCTGGCGGCTGTCGGTGGTGATGGAATACCCCTTGGCCAGGATGCTCTCCGGGTTCATGCCGGCCAGCCGGCCGTCGAGCACGCGCAGCCGCTCGCGGCGCCGCTGCCAGCCCTGCTGGAACCCGGCGGCGGCCTGCAAGCCCAGGTTCTGCAGGCGCAGCGCCCGGTTGCGCAGCAGCCCCCCCATGTCGCAGGCGGCGAATCCCTGGACCGCCGTATTCATCCGTGCCGTCCACGAGCTCAACGATTGGCGGAAGCAGGCCACCAGGGAGAACTCGCCGTTGTCCAGGCGCTGGGCCAGACTCTGCAGGCGGCGCGGGAAGTCGGCCAGGGCCGACTCGCCGCGCAGCAACGCCAGCGCCGATCTGCGTTCATGCAGTTCCCGTTCCATGGGACGCATGAGGGCCTGGCGCAAAAATTGGATGCGGCTCAGGAATTCGTCCTTTTTCCCCACCACAAGCTCGGCGGCGGCCGAGGGCGTGGCGGCCCGCAGGTCGGCTACGAAATCGGCGATGGTGAAGTCGGTCTCGTGCCCCACGGCCGAGATGACGGGGACGCGGCTGCGGAAAATGGCTTCGACCACGGGCGCCTCGTTGAAGGCCCACAGGTCCTCGTAGCTGCCGCCGCCGCGGCCGACGATCAGCACGTCCACTTTTGCCGGCGGCAAGGTGCCGTTGAAATAGTCGACGCCGGCGGCGATCTCCTCGGCCGCCCCTTCTCCCTGAACCCTGGCCGGGTAGATGACGACGGCGATGCCCGGGAAACGGCGGCGCAGGATGCGCACGATGTCGCGCACCGCCGCCCCGGTCGGCGAGGTCACCACGCCGATGCGCCCCGGAAGCAGCGGCAGCGGCTTCTTGCGCTGCGGGTCGAAATAACCCTTTTCCTGGTAGGCCTTCTTCAATTTCTCCAGCGCGGCGAAGATGTCGCCGATCCCCTGCAGCCGGATGTCGCTGGCGATGATCTGCAGTTCGCCGCGCAGGGGATAGACCGAGAGCATGCCGCGCACCACCACCTGCTGGCCGTTTTCCAGCCGCTTCAGGGTGCTGCGCTGCAGGGCGCCGCGGAACATGGCCACCTTCATGGCCCCGGCGGCGTCCTTGAGCGTGAAGTACAGGTGCCCGGAGCTGGCCAGGACCACGCCCGAGGCTTCGCCCAGCACCGCGATCTGGGCAAACTGCGTCTCCAGCGTCAGCTTCAGCAGCTGCGCCAGCTCCGCCACCTTGTAGATCCTCTCCTCGCTCGTCTGCATCTGGCTATGAAATGGGCGGCACCTTCGCTGGCGGGATCCGGGAAAAACACGATTTGTTCATGATTCATTATAGCGCAACCACCGGCGCTCGGCAACCGGGCGGGGGCCGGAAGCGGCCGAAAGCCATGGAGCGGATGCGCTCGGCAAAAAAAAGCGCGTCACTCCCGGCAAAGGCTTCATTTTTTCTTGAAAATATGCAAGAATGAGGCCGAGCAAAATGAAAACAAAAAAGAAAACACCAAGCAAGAGTGAAGCGCAAACCGGGTTGGGCGGCAAGGCCGATAAAACGGTCTATGTCGGCATGAGCGCCGACCTGATCCACCCCGGCCACCTCAACATCATCCGCGAAGCCAGCCAGCATGGCCGGGTGATCGTCGGCCTGCTGACCGACGGCGCCATCGCCAGCTACAAGCGCCTGCCCTACATGCCGCTGGAGCAGCGCAAGCTGATCGTGGAGAACATCAAGAACGTCTCCGAGGTGGTCCTGCAGGAGACCCTGGATTACGTGCCCAACCTGCGCCGCCTGCGCCCCGACTACGTAGTCCACGGCGACGACTGGCGCACCGGCGTGCAGCGCGAGATCCGCGACCGGGTGATCGAAACGCTGAAGGAATGGGGCGGCCAACTGATCGAGCCGCAATACACCCAGGGCATTTCCTCCACCCAGCTCAACAATTCGCTCAAGGAAATCGGGACGACGCCCGGGATCCGCCTGAAGATGCTGCGCCGGCTGCTGGCGGTCAAGGACCAGATCCGCGTCATCGAAGCCCACAGCGGGCTGACCGGCCTGATCGCCGAAAAAATCCAGGCAAAGGTCGGCAGCGAAACGCGCGAATTCGACGCGCTGTGGCTGAGCAGCCTGACCGACTCCACGGCCAAGGGGCGGCCGGACAACGGCAGCGTGGACCTCACCTCGCGCCTGACCACCCTCAACAACATCCTGGAGATCACCACCAAGCCGATCTTCTTCGACGGCGACTCGGGCGGCGTGCCCGAGCACTTCGCCATCATGGTCAAGACCCTCGAGCGCATGGGCATCTCGGCCGTCATCATCGAGGACAAGGTGGGCCTAAAGGAGAACTCGCTGCTGGAGACGAACGGCTCCCAGCAGCAGGACACGATCCTCGGCTTCTGCAAGAAGATCCAGCACGGGAAAAGGGCGCAGGTCACCGACGACTTCATGGTCATCGCCCGCATCGAGAGCCTGATCCTGGGAGCGGGCATGAGCGACGCGCTGCAGCGTGCCGAAGCCTACATCGCAGCGGGCGCCGACGGCATCATGATCCACAGCAAGCAGAAGAACCCCGAGGAGGTCCTGAGCTTCTGCCGCGAGTACGCGTCGTTCAGCCGCCGCGTGCCGCTGGTGGTTGTCCCCTCCACCTACAGCCAGGTGCACGAGAAGGACCTCGCCGCCGCCGGAGTACGCATCGTCATCTACGCCAACCAGCTCCTGCGCAGCGCGTATCCGGCCATGGTGCGCACCGCCGAATCCATCCTGCACCATGGACGGGCGCTGGAGTGCGAGAAGGAGTGCCTGTCCATCCGGGAGATCCTGCGCCTGATCCCCGGCGGCGAGTAGGATCATGGACACCGCTCCGTTCATCCACGCCCTGCAGGCGGCCTCCTTTTCGCCCTTCATGGGAGTCCCCTGCTCCGTGTTCACCCCCCTGATCGACCGCCTGGGAGCCGCGCCTGAAGGCGAACACTTCATCTGCACCTCGGAGGGCGAGGCCATGGGCCTGGCCGGGGGCTTCGCTCTGGCCGGCCGCCTGCCCGTGGTCTACATGCAGAACGACGGCTTAGGCAACGCCGTCAACCCCCTGACCTCCCTGCAGCTGCTCTATCGCCTGCCGGCGCTGCTTCTGATCTCCTGGCGCGGCGAGCCGGGCCTCAAGGACGCCCCGCAGCATCGGGTGATGGGCTCCGCCCTGCGCGGCCTGCTGGAGCAGCTGCAGGTGCCGTACCGCGTGCTCGAGGACGGCCGCGCGGCCCTCGATGAGGCGCTGGCCCAGGCCCGCGAGCACTGCCGCGCCACGGGCACGCCCTTCGCCTTCGTCATCCGCCGTGGCTATTTCGCCGCCGGCGAGAAAGCCGGTGCCGCCCACGCCGAAGAGCTTTGCCAGCGCCTGGCCTACATTGAACTGCTGGCCGGCATGGCCGCTCCCGAGGATATCCTGCTGGGGGCCACCGGTTTTTCTGGCCGCGAGCTCCAGCAGTATACCGGGCACCGGGGCCGCTTCTACATGATGGGCTCCATGGGCTGCCTGCCCGCCCTGGGATTGGGCCTGGCCAGGAGCCATCCGCGGCGCTCCGTCTTCGTCCTGGACGGGGACGGGGCCCTGCTCATGAAGCTGGGCTCGCTGGCGACCATCGGGCACTATCGGCCGACGAACCTCGTGCACATCCTGTTCGACAACCAGGCCTACGAGTCCACCGGCGGCCAGCCTTCGCTGGCAAGCGGGACCGATTTCTGCGCCGTGGCCCGCGCCTGCGGCTACCCGACCCAGGAGAAGGTGACCACCCCGGCCGAGTTCCAGGACCTCCTGTCAACATTGGCGAACAGGGCCAAGCCCCTGTTCATCCATGTGCGCGTCCGCTGCGGCACGCCGGCCGGCCTGCCCCGCCCCGAGCAGCCGCCCGAGCAGATGCGCGACGACCTGATGTCCTTCCTGGCCTGAACCATGTGGCGCTTTGCCAGCCCCGTCGCCATCCACTGGACCGACGACCTGGCCTCGCTGCTCCCTTCCCTGCTGCCTCCCGGACAGGGGCTGCTGATCGCCCACCCGCAATTCAATGAGGCTGCCCGCGCCGGGCTGCTCCCCGGCTCCCTCGCCGGGCTGCCGTCGTTCAGCGGCATCGAGACCAATCCCACTCCCGACCAGGTGCAGCAGGCGATCGATTTCGCCTGCCCGCTGGCCCCGCGCTGGATCCTGGCCGTGGGCGGCGGCTCGGTGCTGGACACCGCCAAGATCGTCCGCCTGGCCCTGGCCCACGACTGCCCGTCGGTCCGCGAGCTTCTGCAGGCGGTTCCGCCGGAAACGGGCGCTGAACGCCCGCTGCTGATCGCCGCTCCCAGCACCCACGGCACCGGGGCCGAGCTGACCCCGTGGGCCGCCATCTGGGACATGAAAAGCAACCGCAAGCTCTCCCTGTCCCATCCGGGGAGTTACGCCGATGTCGCCGTGTATTGCCCGGCCTTGACGCACAGCCTGCCGCTGCCCGTCTCCATCTCGACCACCCTGGACGCCCTGGCGCATGCCATGGAATCGCTGTGGAGCCGCAACGGCAACCCGGTCTCCGTGGAGCTGGCCGCGGCCGCCGTGGGCGCCATTTCCGAGAACCTGGAGCTTCTGGCCGACCCCGTGCCCCACCCGGTACGCGAAAACCTCCTGCGCGCCTCGCTGCTCGCCGGGCTGGCCTTCGCCAATACCCGGACCGCCGCCGCCCATTCCATCTCCTACCCGCTGACCCTGCATCTGGGCATCCCCCACGGGATCGCCTGTACCTTGACCTTGCCGGCGCTGTGGCGCATCAACTCCCCGGACATGCCCATCCAGGCCGAGCGGCTGCGCCGGCAGCTGGGTCATGAAGACGTCGCCGCGGTTCTGGAGCGCATGCTGCGCTTCGCGGCCAAGAGCCTGCCCATTCGCCTCTCGGCCTACGGGGCCAAACCGGCCGATTTGGACTCATTGGCCAGGGAGTCTTTCACCAAGGGGCGCATGGACAACAACCTCGTCGACCTGAGCCTGGCCGACGTGCGCGCCATCCTGGAGTCCATTTTCTGATGCACCGGGCCCGGCGCTCGCAGCCGGCGCCGCGTTGACTTTCCAGCCCCGCGGCGCTATAATGATCCGGCAAAAGGATGGTCGCCAGCGGCATGAAGAAGGAAGACCCGTTCTATCAGGCACAATTGAAAAAGGATCGCCAGGGCTTCTGGGCCCGCTATCTGAACGTCGAGAACTGGATCAATCGCCCCCTGGCCTCCCTGCTGGTGCGTCTGCTCTTTCACTCGCCGGTAACGCCCAACCAGCTCACCGTCGTCGCCTTCATCCTGGGGCTGGGGGCCGCCGCGCTGTTCGCCGTGGGCTCCGCCGCCAGCTCCATGGGGGCGGCCGTGCTGTGCCAGATCGCGCTGGTCTTCGACTGCGCCGACGGCATGCTGGCCCGGGCCCGGAACTCCTGCAGCCGCTTCGGCTCCTTCCTGGACCTGTTTCTCGACCGCATCTCTGATTTCGCCGTGATGTTGGGCGTCGCCGTTGGTTTCTACCGGGCGGGCGGAGCAGACAAGGACCGACTCATCCTGGGCTTGCTGGTCATCTCCCTGTACATGCTCCAGGTCATCCTGTACTATATTTTCAACCGCTTCCTTGACGCCAAAAACGGCGAGAGTGGCGAGGGCCGCGCCTTGGGTATATTCATCTTTTTCATCTTGGGGATGCTGAACCGCCTCGACCTGATCATTTACGCCATGCTGGCGGAAACGGTCCTGAATCTGGTCTACCGCGTCAGTTGTTTTCTGCTGGCGGGCTGGAGATCGGAACGGCAGCAACTTCCCCTTTGACCGGCGGGCGCACCCGCAGGCGCAGCATGGGCAGCAGGCCGATGGCGGCCATGAGCAGGTTCAGCAGCCGCCGCAGCAGGACCACCGTGATGCCGTAGCGCAGCGGAACGCTGAAAATAGCGAAAATCGGCAGGTAGCTCATGTCATAGATCCCGATGCCGGCCGGGATCACCGGCACGATGTTGGCGACGATGCCCAACATCGTGATCAGGAAGCTCTTCAGCGGCGTGATGGTGTGCATGCCGATGAAGTAGAAGCTCAGGTGCATCTCCACGGCCCAGAGCAGGGTCATGGCGATATACTGCAGGAAAACCTGCAGGAAACGGCGGCGATGGTTCGCGTAAAAATCGGCGATCACCGCGTCGGTCTCGATCAGCCGTTCACGCTTGGCCTCCAGGTAGCGGGAGCGGATATGCAGCTTCTTCAGACACTCCAGGATCCAGACGAACAACCCCTTGCGCTGCTGGCGGAAAAAGACTGCGATCAGCGCGGCGGTGATGGCGGTCAAGGACAGGAACACGAGGCGCTGCGTCGACCCCATGCGGATGCGCGCCAGGGTGATGAACAAGCCCAGGCTCATCATCAGGATCGTGGCGATCAGTTCGATCGTCTTGTCGACCACCACCGAGGCCAGCGACTGGTTCTTGGGCACGGGGCCGAGCATCATGGCGCGGATGGCGTCGCCCCCCAGCTTGGCCGAGGGGGTGAAATGGCCCACGGCATGGCCGGCCATCTCGGCCCAGAACAGGGTGGCGAAGGAAACGGGGCAGCGGCTGCAGCAACCCAGGACGGTCCGCCAGGACCAGGTGCGCAGCCCCCAGAAGAGAAGCCGCAGGAGGATGAGCGTGATGATCCCGAAGGCTGAAAGACGGCCCAGCAAGCGCAGCAGTTCCTTGGGATTGGCGCGGATGATCAAATAGACGAAAATCGCCACGCAGAGCAGGGCCGTGACCTTGATTATTTTCCGCTGCATGGCTGTGGATTGCCCCGGGGGCGTTGCGGCAGAACCGCCGAACCCGCTCTCCGCTCAGGAGAGCTGCTGGCCATAGGTCTCCTCGTGATAGCGGTGGGCCTCGATGCCGACGGCCTTGCCGCTGGCCGGGTCGACGTCGACCACGGTCATGTCCAGCACCTGGCTGCCCTGGGCCACATCGAACTTCTGGTGCATCCCGGTGCAGAACTTCCTGATGATCGGCTCGCGCGTCATGCCGATGACCGAATCCAGCGCCCCGGTCATGCCCACGTCGGTCTGGTAGGCCGTCCCCTTCTCCAGGATGCGGGCGTCGGCGGTGGGCACATGGGTGTGCGTGCCCAGCACGGCGCTGACGCGGCCGTCGAGGAAATAACCCATGGCCTGCTTCTCGGCCGTGGCCTCGGCGTGAAAATCGACCAGCACGATCGGGTGCGCGGTCTTCTTCAGGAACTCGTCGATGCAGGTGAAGGGGTTGTCGACCACCGGCTCCATGAATACCCGCCCCTGCAGGCTGACGATGACCACCGCCTGGCCGCCGGCGCTGCGATAGGTCATCGAGCCGTTGCCCGGCGTCGTCGGGTGGAAATTCAGGGGCTTGAGGATGCGCCCCTCGGTCGCCAGCAGCTCGAGCGCCTCTTTCTTGTCCCAGGTGTGGTTGCCGCCGGTCAGGACGTTGACCCCGGCCTCGAAGAGCTCGTCGGCGGTGCGGCGGATGACGCCCAGGCCGCCGGCCGAGTTCTCGCCGTTGGCGATGACCACGTCGGGCTGGAATTTTTCCTTGAGCCGCGGCAGCACGGCGCGGACGAAGCGGCGGCCGCCGCGGCCGACGACATCGCCGATGAGGATGAGGCGCAGCGGCTTACTTGGCATACTCGATGGCCCTCACCTCGCGGATCACCGACACCTTGATCTGCCCGGGGTACTCCATCTCGTCCTGGATCTTGCGGGCGATGTCCTTGCAGATGAGGAAGGTGCGGTTGTCGTCGAGCTCGTTGGCGTTGACGATGACGCGCACCTCGCGGCCGGCCTGCAGGGCGTAGGCCTTGGTCACCCCGGCGAAGGACTTGCTCAGCTCCTCGAGCTTCTCCAAACGCTTGATGTAGGTCTCCAGGATCTCGCGCCGCGCTCCCGGCCTGGCGGCGGAGATGCTGTCGGCGGCCTGGATCAGGACGGCCTCGATCGAGGTGAAGGCCGTGTCCATGTGGTGCGAGGCGATGGCGTCCTGCACCGCGGCCGACTCGCCGAACTTCTTGGCCAACTCCACCGACAGCGAGGTGTGCGTGCCCTCGGTCTCGCGGTCGATGGCCTTGCCGACGTCGTGCAGGAGCCCGGCGCGCTTGCAGACGGCGACGCTGGCCCCGACCTCGCGGGCCAGGAAGGCGGCGATCCAGGCCACGTCCTTGGAATGCTCCAGCACGTTCTGGCCGAAAGAGGAGCGGAACTTGAGCTTGCCCAGGTAGAAGTACAGCTCGGGGTTCAGGTCGCGGATGCCGAGCTCCAGGACGGCGGCCTCGCCCTGCTTGCGCAGGTAGCCGTCGAAGTTGCCCTTGATGCGGTCGACGATCTCCTCGATGCGCGCCGGGTGGATGCGGCCGTCGGCGATGAGCGTCTCGATGGCCTGCTTGGCCATCTCGCGGCGGATGGGATCGAACGAGGAGACCAGGATGGCCTCCGGCGTGTCATCGACGATGAAGTCGACGCCGGTGGCGTTCTCCAGGGCGCGGATGTTGCGGCCTTCGCGGCCGATGATGCGCCCTTTCATCTCGTCGGAGGGCAGGTCGATGACCGTCACCGAGGAGGAGACGACGTGCTCGGTGGCGATGCGCTGCACGGCGTTGGAGATGGCCTCCTTGGCCAGCTGCTGGCTCTTCTCCTTCAGCTCGTCCTCGATCTGCTTCAACCGTTGGGCCGACTCCAGGCGCGCCTCGCCCTCATACTGGCGGATGATCAGTTCCTTGGCCTCCTGGACGGTCAGGCCGGAGATCTTCTCCAGCTTCAGCCGCTGCTCCTCGTGGAGCTGGTTGACCTGAGTTTTCAGGGCGGCGATCTCCTCCTCCTGGATGTCCAGGTCGCGCTCCTTCTTCTTCAGTTCCTTCTCCTTGTTGTCCAGGTTGGTGTAGCGCTTGTCGAGGTTCTCCTCCTTGAGGATGAGCCGCTTCTCCATGACGTTCAGGCGGTTGACCTTTTCGTTCTGCCGGTTGTTGTACTCGTTCTTCCACTCGGCGAACTCTTCCTTCAGCTCCAGCTGCGAGTGCTTGCGGGACCGTTCCAGCTCCTCGCGGTTCTGCGCCTCCAGCTGCTTGTGCTGGGCCTCCATTTTCCTGTATTCGCCAACAAAGATCCTGCGCTTTAAAAGAAATACGGCACTGCCCCCCAAGAGGGTTCCGAGCAGCACCATAACGATCGCGATCACGGTCATTGTCTTCCTCCTCTATCAGGACGACAAACTGACGGTTAACTTTCCATCCTCGCTTTCCGGCGACAGCAGCGTGTCGATTCTCCCGAGAATCTGCGCCAGTTTCTCGTTCTCCTTCTTGAGCGAAAAGAGATCCTGGGCGATGTTTATCGAAGTTAACAACCCCAATTTCTGGGCGTCCAATTCGTTCATCCTGTTCTTGATTTTATTGATCTTGTTCTCCACGTACTCGACCACCTGCAGGAACTCCTCGGGCCGGACATCGTCGGCAAGCTGGAAAACGAAGCGCTTGCCGTTGATCTGGACCTCGACTTCCTTGCCCATCATTCACCCAGCGAATCGACCAGGTCGATCAGCGAGGCGATCTTCTTGCGGATCTCGCCCTTCTCGCCCTCGCGCTGGGAGGAGTCGTGCTGGATCGACTGCAGCTCCTTCTTCAGCTTCTGGTTCTCCTCGCGCAGGGCTTTCATGCCGCTGATGAGGCGGTTGATCTTTTCTTCCAGTTTATCGAACTCCTTGAAACTGCTCATCGTTGCTCTCCTTAGCGTTGAATTAAACCCAGTTCCGCCGCCAGCCGCTCGACGAACCCGCGATGGGCGGCGTTCACCTCGTCGCCGGTCAGCGTCCGCTCCCGGGCCCGGTAGGTGAAGCCCATGGACAAGCTGACCTTGTCGGCGGGAACGGCCTGCCCCTGGAAGACGTCGGTCAGCTCGTAGCTTTCCAGCGCCTCGGGCCGCAGGCGCTCGATGGCGGCGCGCAGCGCCTCGAAGCGCACGCTCTTGGCCACCAGGAAGGTGAAGTCGCGGCGGGCGGCGGGGAAGCGGTTCCAGGGGAGGAAACGGCTCTCGGGCGCGGCCGCGATCAGCGCCGCCAGGTCGAACTCGGCGGCGAATACCGGCGCGTCCGCGTCCAGCTTGGCGAAGCGGCGCAGTTCCGCGGCGACCTCGCCGGCCCAGCCGCAGCCCCGCCGGTCGACCTCGACCGCGAAGCAGCAGGAGGGGGAGAAGGCCGGGTGCCGCCCCTGGCGGAAGGCGAGTTCCAGGCGCAGGCGCCGCCCGAGCAGCGCCAGCTGCGATTTGAACCAGGCGAAGTCGAACGCCTGGGCGGCCAGGCGCCAGTCCTTTTTTTGCTGCAGGCCGCAGGCGCTGATGGCCAGCCGCCGGCTCTCCAGGACCCGTTTCCCCTCCTGCCCGAAAACATTGCCGATCTCGAACAGCGCCACCCGCTCGATCCCCTGGTTGGCGTTGGCCGCCGTGTTCTTCAGCAGCCCGGGGAGCAGGGAGTTCTTCATGACCGAGAAATCCCTGCCCAGGGGGTTCTTCAGGGTCAGGGGCTCCCCCTGCGGGTCGGCCATGAGGTTCTCCTCGGGGGATTGGAAAACGTAGTTGATCACCTCGTTGAAGCCGGCGTCGGCCAGCTGGCACTGCAGCCGCTGGACGGCCACGCGCCCGCCGTCGACGCGCAGGACCGGGTTGGCGGCCAGGGGCATCTCGCCCGGCAGATGCTCGTAGCCGTGGATGCGGGCGATTTCCTCGACCAAGTCCTCCCGGCACTGGGCGTCCACGCGGTGGCTCGGCGGCGTGACCGCCCAGTGGCCCCCCTCGTCGCGCAGGGCGAAGCCCAGGCGGCCGAGGATGGCGGCGCTGGCGGCGGCCGGCAGTTCCATGCCGGTAAGCCGGGCGGGGAAGTCCTTGTCCAGGCGGATGACGGGCCGCGCCTGCGGCCGGGGATAGGCGTCCTGGAAAAAAGCCGGGGCCAGCCGGCGGCCCTGCGAACGCGCCAGAAAGAGCAGGGCCATCTTCAGCGCCGGCAGGGTCGCCTCGGCGTCCATGCCCCTTTCGAAGCGGTAGCTGGCGTCGGTCTTCAGGCCCAGGGCGTGCGCCCCGAGGCGGATGACCACCGGGTCGAAGCAGGCGCTCTCGATGAAGATATGGCGGGTGCCGGGGCCGATGCCCGAGTCAAGGCCGCCCATGATGCCGGCCAGCGCCAGCGGCCGCCTGGCATCGGCGATGAGCAGGTGGCGCTCGTCCAGGGCGACGTCGCGCTCATCGAGCAGGCGCAGCGACTCGCCGCGGCGGGCGCGGCGCACGCGCACCTCGCCGCCCTGCAGACGGTCGAGGTCGAAGATGTGCAAGGGCTGGCCGCAGGTCATCATCACCAGGTTCGAGGCGTCGACGATGTCGTTGATCGGCCTGAATCCCAGGCTGACCAGCAGCTTCTGCACGTCGGGCGGCGACTCCCTCACCGTCAGGTCGCGGATGATGCAGCCGCTGTAGCGGCGGCAGTCGGCGGCGTCCTCGACGTGGATGGCGAAGCCCGTCGAGGGAGCGTCCAACGACGCTCCCGAGACGTCCATGGGCGTGAAGCGCAGGCGGTGGTCCTTGGCCGCGATCTCGCGGGCGATGCCGTAGTGCGAGAGCCAGTCGGGGCGGTTGGGCGTGGTCTCGATGTCCAGGACGGTCTCGCCGCCGCTGGCCAGAGTCTCGGCCGTCTCCAGCCCGATGCCGGCCAGCAGCTCCTTCAGGGCCTTGTCCTCCATGTCGCAGGCGACGAAGCGCTTCAGGTATTCGACGTTGATCTTCATGGCATCACCCGAACTGCCCCAGCAGGCGCAGGTCGTTCTCGTAGAGCAGGCGCAGGTCCGGCACGCCGTACTTGACCATGGCCACGCGCTCGATGCCCATGCCGAAGGCGAATCCCGAGTATTCCTCGGGATCGATGCGGCAGTTGCGCAGCACCTGCGGGTGCACCATGCCGCTGCCCAGGATCTCCAGCCAGCCCGTTCCCTTGCAGACCCGGCAGTCAGACCGTGCCGGCGAGGCC
>Ga0209450_10000936_pt1 | contig 14680 bp, 20 predicted proteins | sample FrelakmetLWP11LW_FD_187149 | JGI IMG/M metagenome (GOLD analysis project Ga0209450, IMG submission 187149) | Freshwater lake sediment microbial communities from the University of Notre Dame, USA, for methane emissions studies - LWP11 LW (SPAdes)... | ecosystem: Environmental > Aquatic >...
AAATAGATCACTGCAAAAAAGGAACTTTCTTGTTATAATGAATAGGCACTAACCGCTTTTAAAAATGAATAGCCAAACAGTCGACGTTATCATCATCGGAGCCGGACCTGCCGGTTATACAGCCGCCATTTACGCTAGCCGCGCCAACTTAGAAGTCATTGTCTTCGAAGGCTGGCAGCCTGGCGGGCAACTGACCACCACCACCGTCATCGAGAATTTCCCGGGTTTCGAGAAAGGGATCGACGGCAATCAGCTGATGAAGGAAATGCGCGCTCAGGCGTCCGTTTTTGGTACCGAGTACATAACAAAAAATGTCGCGCGTGTCGATTTTTCGGGTCAGCCGTTCAAAGTTTATGATGATGAAAACGAGTATCTGGCCAAGTCGATCATCATCGCGACGGGGGCCACGCCCCGCAAACTGGGCATCCCGTCCGAAGAAAAATTCTGGGCTAAAGGCATTTCCGCCTGCGCGACCTGTGACGGCTTCTTTTTCCGCGGCAAAACCGTGGCGGTAATCGGTGGCGGAGATTCAGCCATGGAAGAAGCGAACTTCTTAACTAAATTCGCCGTCAAGGTCTACATTATTAACCGAACGGATACATTCAAAGCTTCCAAAATCATGCTGGATCGGGCAAGGAAGAATGAGAAAATCGAGATTCTGGTCAACAAAGGAATCGCCGAAGTGCTGGGAGATCAAAAAGTGACTGGTTTAAAATTGCAGGATACCCAATCGGGTGAGTTCTCGGAGTTGCCGCTGGAGGGTATGTTTCTGGCCATTGGTCACCTTCCCGCTACTACCCTGTTTGAGGGTGTCGAAAAAGACAGCCTTGGTTTTATTGTTCACAAAGAAAACACGATGACCAATATTCCCGGCGTCTTCGCGGCGGGGGACTGCGTGGATCACCGTTACCGTCAGGCCATCACTGCCGCGGCTATGGGCTGTAAGGCGGCCATCGATGCCGGAAAGTGGCTGGCAAAACAGTAAGCCTTATTTGGGGGTCAATTCAGGGGCCAGGACCGGAGCTGATGGCGTGATGACTGAGGGCGTTTTTCGTCCGTTTCTTTGATTGAGCCACTCGATAACGTTTTTTCCTGGACAGCCCGTATAGGCCACATCCTTGTGGCTGATCACGTCGTTGGATGAAAGTCCATAGCGACTCAGATTGGCCGAGATCAGCTGTGACAACGATCTTCTGGTGGCCTCGGTCATTTCCTGTAACTCATAGTTTCCGATCACCGTGATCAGCAAATGGTGTTCAGGCGTATGCGAACGGTCCTTATTGTTCGGGTAGTATTGAGTATTACTGTCTCCGCGGAAGGCGGGATTGCGTCCTTCATAAATCTTCCCCGATAGTCCAACCGCATAGTGATAGGCAAAATCACCCCAGTGTTTGAGTTTTGTGTGGGCCCCTTGTGCACTCAGAAGGCCCATCTGCTCCTGTTCTGGAGTTGTTTCTTTGGCCTCGCCCGTATGATGGATGATGATTTTGGTAATGGGAAAGTTAGAGCAGTTAGGCATGGTTCCGAGTACTTCCAGATCAGCGGGTTTGGCCCCCCATTTTTCGCGAGGAATAACGCTCACACCATTCAGTTTAACCGCATTAGGCCGGCAGATGGTCGGCGGCTTTTCTGCTGAAGCACTTGCTGCGGCATCGATGGGGGCGGTCGGAACGGCAACGCTCGGCGCACTTAGATCTGGTTTGCACACGGAAAGTGCCTCGGTTGCCTGAGTCCGACTGGTCTGCACCTGACCTTTCTCTGATTCACTTCGGTTACACCCGTAGCTAATGGTCAGCGATAGGCCAAGAGCGGAGGTGACGGAAAGATGTTGAGCGAGCTTCTGAACATTCATGGTTAGAATGATTTATGGAGGATTATTCTATCCCGATGGACTTGGAAGTCAACTTTGCCCCGAAGCCGCCTAACAAAAAAGCCCCCGCGATTGCAGGGGCTTTTTAAAGATTATCTATTTGAAAGCGAAACGCTTCTTGAGTTCGCCTACGTCAGCAGCTTGTCCTTCGGGAGGCAAGACAGCCTTGGCGGCTTCTACAATCTTACCGAATACTTCAGGATCGTTGATGGCCATCTCGGCTAACATCTTGCGGTTGATCTTGATATTGGCCAACTCCATGCCGTAAATAAATCGGCTGTAGCGAAGGTCATGCATTCGGCAGGCGGCATTGACTCGCAAAATCCAAAGCTGATGGAAAGTCCTTTTTTTGATACGTCGGCCAACGTATGAATTGGTACCAGCCTTTTTAGAGGCATTCTTAGCCAGTTTTACTGTATTTCTCCTCTTACCACGAAAACCTTTCGTGATTTTAAATATTCTTTTATGTCTCGCCTTCGTGGTGACACCTCGTTTAACTCTTGGCATATAAAATCAATTACAAATTACGAATGACTAAATTAAAAACCGGGGAGTGCTCGCTTCAGGTTCTTGAGGGCACCCTGAACAATTAGCGTCTGGTGAGCTTGCCTTCGGCCTCTTTTGGACTTCTGCTGGAGCAGATGGTTTCGGGCAGGCTTCTGATGAGCAAAAAGACCCTTTCCGGTAACCTTGATCCGCTTTTTGGCGGCGCTGCTATTCCGTTGTTTTCCGACTCTGGCTTTTCCTGGCATATCAATTAATTTTAAGTACTAATTTATAAGTTCTAAAACAATTATTTTCCTGGGTTTAAAATCATCGTCATCTGATAGCCCTGTCTTTTGGGCTCCTGCTCAATCACCGACACCTCTTCCAGAAGTTTATAGAACTCCTTCATCTTCACCTCGCCAAGATCACCGTGGGCCATCTCGCGCCCCTTGAACAGAACAACCACCTTCACAATATTCCGTCCTTCCAGGAACTTTTTGGCCTGCTTAGCCTTCACCTCAAGGTCATGCATTCCCGTGCGGATACTAAGACGGATGGTTTTGGTCTCCGTCTGCTTCTGGCCTTTTTTCTGCTTCTTATCTTTCTTCTTCTGACTATATAAATACGTGCCAAAATCCATGATCTTGCAGACCGGAGGACTGCTCATGGGAGAAACCTCGACCAGATCCATTGCCTTGCTCTGCGCCCGTTTCATGGCTTCTTCGAAGGTCACCTCTCCAACCATCTCTTCACCATCAATGAGCAATACTTTGGGGGTCTTTATGGCCTCATTAACACGTAAGCGTTTAGCTATATAGTTCGAATAAAAAAATAATTCATTCAGAAAGCCTGCAAATACTAGGGAATATGAAAAACAAAGTCAAGTTTTTCCGCCTAATGGGGACAAAATCGACTCGCATATGGTTATTTTATTCTCGGGATGACAAAATATGAATGGTGTGATTAAATGAATCCCAAAACATTTTGTGTTTTGGAAGTTGTTCTTTTAAACAAGGAGACACGTCATGGTAGATAATACCAAATTGCATGCGCTGATCAGCAGTCTTGATTTCTATTTCGGTGTAAAGCTTGCCCTTGAAAGGGGGTTGTTTGAAATCGACGATGAGGGTGAAACAATCGCTCAGATCTCTGCAAGAATCAAGCTCTCTCTGCCCCAGACAGGTGCTCTCGTCAGTGCAGGGCTGTACTTGGAGGTCCTGAAGCAAGAGGGGGATATAGTCCTCCTTACTGAAGCCGGTAAGAAATACCTAAAGGATGATAGCCCCTTCTCAATGGCGGATATTATTCGAATGATGCCCGTGAACTACGAGTTGTTTGAGGCTGGCTTTAAGGGGAATTACCCCGACATCTTCACACAAGATATGGCTTACCTGATGGTAGGTATGATGCACAAAAAGAGCGCCGGTCTAGCCGCCCATTGGCCGACCCAGATCGACCTGAGCGACGCGAAGACACTCCTGGATGTGGGAGCCGGCTCAGGCGTTCACGTGATTGAAGCCTGTAAGCGATTCGAAAGTCTTCGGGGTATTGCCCTGGACCTCCCCCCAGTATGTCCTATGACGGACATCTTCATTGGGCAGTATGATATGTCCAAGCAAATCACAACCTTCCCGTGTGACATGTTCACAGCTAGCTGGCCCGATGTCGACGCGATCGTGATGTGCGATGTCGTTCACGACTGGCCCGACGAGAAGGCCCGAGTTCTACTGAGCAAGGCACATGCCACTCTTCCATCAGGAGGGCGGCTTATTCTCCTGGAGGTCCTGCTCAACGAGGACAAGGCAGGCCCCTTCGTGGCCGTTGGCTTCAATCTCGCAGTCCTAAAGATGCTCCCTGAAGGGGGGCAGCGGACTGGCAAAGAGATCGAGGCACTGCTTCACGAGGCTGGTTTCATGAAGGTCTCCATGACCCCGACCTTCTCAGGGGCAACCCTGATCGTGGCGACCAAATGACAAGAACAACATGAGTGCCCTTACTTATCTCCACTATGGGATTGAGTAAGGGACTACAACCAAAAAAGCCGGAGGTCTTAACCGTTAAACCTCCGGTTTTTTTACAATACAGTCTATTAACCATTCATCACACTCATCAGCCCCATCTGCAAAAAGTCGAGCACAAGGAAAGCAATGAGCGGAGAAAGGTCGATCATGCCCATGCGGGGAAGAAATCGACGGAAGGTTCCCAATACCGGTTCGGTTGTCTGGTAGATAAAAATACTGATCGCGCCATTCGGATACGGCTGGACCCACGAAATAAGTACCCGCGCGAGGATGGCGAATTTATAGATGCGGACCACGTTGATGAGCAAAACAAAAACAAAATCCATGTTTGAATTCTCTTAATTATTAACTCGTAATTCGTAATTAAACAACTCGTAATTTAATGAATACCCCCATCCTTCCGCTATCCCCATTCCGGTTCGAAAAATAGCCCGGCGTGCTCTTGGTGCATTCCGCGGCCAGCTCAATGTGTTCTTTTAGTATGCCTTCGTCCGCCAGTTGTTTGAGCGAGAGTTTCCAAAAGTTCACGTGATTTCCGGCTTCGATATACGGATGACAGAATGCGGGGAGCTCCTTTTTGGGGTCCGTGAACTGGGCGCAGCAGGGGCCCAAAGACGGGCTGATCGCCACCCGCAGGTCGGTGGGTTTGGCGCCATAAGTTTCGTGCATTTGGCGCACCGCTTTGCCAATAATATTCAGCGTGGAACCGCGCCAGCCCGAATGAATCGCGGCCGCGCTGTGCGTTACCGGATCGTACATCAAAACCCCCTGACAGTCGGCCACCTTCACCATCAGTTGCAAATGAGGCACGTTCGTCATAAACCCGTCACAATCAGGATGATCGGTGAAAGGGTGATTGATTTTTAAGATGGTATCACCGTGTACCTGATTGGCCGTCATCGCGCCATCAGGAATACCCATGAGGATGCCGTGGTCGATCTGACCCTTAAAAGCCTTCAGCAGGGCGAATTCTTTGATCATAATTACATCCTTATGGTGGCCCCCGGAATGGCGTGGGCAAGATCGATCGCCTGAATACTGTTTTCCATTTCACCCAGATTTTCGGCCAGAGTTCCAAGCACGCGGGTGGCGTATTTTCCCGCTTCCAACGGGCTCATACCCTGAGCCATCAGACCGCCGATAAACCCCGACAGCACGTCGCCTGTTCCGCCCACCGTCATCAGCGCGCAGCCGGTGTTGTTGATGGCGACCTCGTTTCCGTAAGCGATGATATCTTCCGGCCCCTTACACACAATCGTAGCCTTCAGATTCTTGGACCACTTCTGCACGTTTTTGGGCGTCGGATCCTCGCCCGTCATGTTCAAAAACTCCCCCCGATGAGGCGTCAGACAGCAGACTTCGGGCAGGTTATTGGTGTACATCAGAGCACTGGCATCCACCACGGTCGGCACCTTTAGGTGGGCCAGAATGGATTTGACGGCTGTCCTTGTTCTGGCGTCTTTCCCCAGTCCCGGCCCGATCACGACCGCGTCCACCTGCTGACTGAAGTTCAGAATTCCTTTAACGTCTTTGCTGGTCAGGATGTTTTCCTGAAAACCCTGAAGAATAAAATTGAGCGAATAAGTCTTGGCCGCGTCCAGATGGCAGGGCGGCATAAATGGAAAGACCAGATCAACACCCGCGTTTTCGGCTGCCAACGCGCACAAAATCGGCGCCCCGTGGAACATCGGACTGCCGCCAATGATCATTATTTTTCCATTTTCCCCCTTATGGGAATTCGGGTCTCGTGAAAGCATACGAATTAATTAGCTTTTGAAAACGGGCTGATGGGCAAAATCTGGACTTCCGGTTCCAGCTCCACGTTGTATTTCTCTTTGACCATTTTGTGGACTTGGAGCGCCAGATTGACGACATCGGATGTGGTCGCGTTACCGGTATTCATGATCCAGTTACCGTGCTTCTCCGAAACCTGAGCGCCGCCCAGCTTCATTCCTTTGCATCCGCTCTGCTCAATCAGCCATCCGGCACTGGGGAAAGTTCCGGGATTTTTGAAGAAACTGCCGCACGTGAGGCCGACCGGCTGTTTGATGGTCCTCTCTTTAATATATTGTCCGATTTCCTGTTTTACCAGGGCTACCGGCATTTTCTTGAGTTTGAAAGTAGCCGAAAGAATGATGTCCTTACTCTTTTTAAAATAACTGTCCCGATAACCGAATTTGGCGTAATCAGGCCCAACAATGAGGGGTTGATTCGCGTTCGTCGGTAAAATTGTGGCGTTCATAAAAACATCCTTAACATAAACGTCCGGTACGCCGGCATTGCCGTAAACCGCTCCGCCAACACTCCCCGGCACGTTGGCCAGGCCCGAAATCCCGCCCAGATTCTGCTGCGCGGCAATCATCGTCAGTTGTGAAATACTGACAGCGCCCTCGGCCGTTACCGTCTTACCATGAAAAAAGATCTTATCCATGCGGTTCAGAATCACGAGGCCCGGATACCCGTCGTCGGCAAAAAGCACGTTGCTTCCACCACCCAAAACCACAAAAGGCACGTTTTGGAGTTTGGCAAATTCCCGCAGTCCCAAAAAAGTTTCCCAGTCTTTGGCTTCCGCAAAAAATCGTGCCGCTCCGCCCAGACGGAAGGTCGTATATTCTTTGATGGATATGTTTTGTTGTACGTTTATATTCATATGAACGCATTATACAGAGGAGGGGGCATCAAAAAAAGCTAACATTGGTGGAACAATAGTGGTCTATTATTGATGAAAATGATGAGAGCGTGTCATTCCTGGATCATCTTTGATGTGACTTCTGCCAGACTATCAACGATAGCATCTGCCTCGACAAATCTGGTTTTATCAATTTCACAATAGGAATCAGGGCAGATAATACATTTCATGTTGGCAGCCTTTGCGGCCTTTAGGCCGGCAAAAGAATCTTCAATTACCATGCATTCCGATGGAAGAGCATTCATTTCTTTCGCCGCTGCCAAAAAGACGTCAGGGGCAGGCTTATGCTGCTTGACGCCGTAATCGGAAATGACTGCTTTGAATTTGTGGGTAAGATTGAATTTGGCTAAATATTGTCTAATTGATTCCATGCGTGAAGCCGAGGCAACACAAAGATCATAATCTTGTGATAATAAACCCACTAATTCTCTTGCGCCAGGCTTGAGCTCCAGTTCGTTATTAATCAGATTTTCATAGATGACCTTTTTTTCTTCTCGAATGACTTCCGGGTCACCCGGGATTCCATTCTTTTTCATGAACTCAGGTATTTTTCCAGAGCCCTGAATATGTGCGATCCACGATTCTTTTGAAATTGGGTGGCCATATTTTGTAAAGACTTGATTATAAGCCTTGTACATCAAGGGTAATGAATCCACAAGAAGGCCATCGAGATCAAAGATTATCGTCTTAATCATGAAATTTTCCCCATAGCAATTTCCAGCCGTCTTAGCACCTCCTCTTTACCCAAATACACGGCCAGCGTGGCAAAATTGGGTGATTTTTCGAGGCCCGATAGCGCGACGCGAATCGGCCACAAAACCTGTCCGTTCTTCAGTCCAAGCGCGTCGACCATGCCCGTAAACGCGTCCGAAATAGCCTGATTTTGGGTCGCGTCACCCTTTTTCCAGTCCATTCCATTTACCACTTCGATCGCTTTTTCAAGCACCTTCTTCAGAATCTCGGGCGTAATCTGGAACTTGTCTCTGGCAATCAGTTCCATCGGGTAATCAGGCAGGTCCGAAAATAGTGGGGCCAGCCCCTCCGAAATCTCGGAAAGCTTTTTAAACCGTCCCGCAAAATCGGGGTCCTTTAAAATTTTTTTGATCAACGCTTCGTCGCTCGTGGGCACCTTGATAAACGGTTTGGCGACGGCATAAAATCCATCAATATCATCCGAGATCATTTTTTTGACGTACTCTCCGTTGATCCAGTCCAGTTTCTTGAGATCAAACACGGCGCCGCCCTTGTGCACGCGGTCAAGCGTGAACTTCTCAATCAACTCGTCCATGGTAAATAACTCCTGTTCATCAGGCGTGTTCCAGCCGACCAGAGCCAAAAAGTTGAGCAGAGCAGCAGGCAAATATCCGTCAGCCAAGTAATCCGCCATCGATACCTTGTTTTTCCGTTTCGAAAGCTTGCTTTTGTCCTCATTCAGAATCAAAGGCAGATGACCGTACTCCGGAGCTTTCCACCCAAGCGCCTCAAAAATCAGAATCTGCTTGGGGGTGTTACTAATATGATCCTCTCCGCGGATTACATGGGTAATCTGCATGTCATGATCATCGGCCACCACGGTCAGATTATAAAGCGGATCATTGATCGACCGTGCGATCACAAAGTCGTCCAGTTCTCGGGCGTTAATCACAATCTCTCCACGCACCAGATCGTTCCACTTTATATCGCCCCGGTCAGCCGGAATACGAAGGCGGATCACACCCTCCGTCAGCTTTTTACCGGCGCAGTTCCCGTCATACCTCGGAGGAAGTTTCTTGGCCTCCTGCTCCTTTCTCATTTCTTCCAGCCGCTCCTTGGTGCAACCGCAATAATAGGCCCTATCTTCGGCCAGCAGTCTTTTTAGGTCGCTCGCATACACATCCGTCCGTTCGCTCTGCCTATACCCCTTGCTTCCGGGAATATGCACGCCTTCGTCACCCGCAATTCCCAGTTTTATCAGGCCGTCGATAATATCTTTTTCATATTCTTTGGTACTTCGCTCCTTATCGGTATCCTCAATCCTAAAAACCATCGTTCCGCCATTGTGTTTGGCAAAAAGAAAGTTATACAGAGCGGTGCGCACGGTTCCAATGTGCAGTAAACCGGTTGGGGAGGGGCAGTTTCGTACGCGAATCATAGGCAAAATTGAGTTTAGCCCACCAATTCTAGCCCATCTTCACTCGGCATAACAAGCTCCTCCTCACGGCCCTTCAAAAGCAGTTCGCGTAGAAGTCCACTTTCGATTTCCGCTTGTCTCAGCATTCCGGGGGGCGTGCTCTTAAGAATAGTCCGGTTACTGGCTCCCGCGTAAGCCAGAATCGAGGCACCGGTGGCAAATTTTCGATCCAGTGTTCGGGTGACCTGTTCAAATCCCTGCACCTGCTGTTCAAAATCCAAAAATTCCTCAATTTTTCTCGCTTCGTCGTGTCTGCCGGCATTTTGTGCCTGCCCGATAGCCCTCATTCCATCCGTAATCAGTGTTCCAATATCCCGGTTGTAGGATCCCGTCTCGCGCAAAAAGTTTTCGAGCTTATGGAGCTGTTCCATGCTGATCACGTGATTTCCCTTAATAAAAGGGCCAAAAACTTCACGGGCCTGCTGAGTTAGGGCGGTCACGTGTGTTCGTTTTTCTTTGAGTCCGCCGATCTGTTTATGGCTGACGGCTTTTTCCGCCATCATCGACAGTTGATCCAGATCCTGCGTCATGGTCTGGCATAGTAAGCCAATCTGCTGCATCGTTTGGGCCAGCGGGGCGGCTTTTACGCCATTTCCACTATTCTTCATCAGCTCGGCAATGACGGTCTGTACCTTCTGGCGGGTGTCCCGAATATGAGTCAATGTAGTCTGGCTGACCATTTCCGTCGCCAAAGCTACTCTCAAATGATCAGGAGTCAGAATTTCATCCGGAGACGCGCCGCCCAGGCGGGCATTGGCAATCACCGTCAGGTCTCTCATTAGTCTGGTAGCCTCGGCACAATGAAGTGAAAGTGAGGTTTTAGCCTCATCCCTGCGCTGTTCCATAAGTTTATCGGCCATTTGCCCGGGCACAAATTCGCGGAGCTCTTCTTCATTCTCGAACAGTGTAGAACCAGCCCGCAGAGGAAAGGGGCTGATGGCAGGGAACCGCAAAACTCCGCCGGTTTCCGCCGCCTGCCGTAGCTGATCGCGCATCGAACCGGTATCACTCAATAGCACCTGCATCATGGCACGGACTCGGGCGTCGTGGTTCCCTCTTCCTTCGTTATCAAAATAGTTGTGATCCGCCGCCGAAAGAAGTTCATCGGTACTCAGTCCGGAGTTATAACCCTCCATTCCTCCACCTTGTCCGGAGCCACCTCCATTTTCCTTTCGATGAAACTGATCAATGTGAATTAATTTTCCTGACATTTGGTCTTTTGGTTAGGCAACGACGGTAAACTTACGTTTTTTTATAAAAATGTCAATATTTTGTATTTACTTTTGCGCGGTTTGGGGTTACTCTGAGGGTGGATTTAAACAAACTATATGAACGAATTAAGGCGTATAGACGAATCACAGGCGGAAGATACCGAAGTTATTGAGGCGGCTCCAGAAAGCGGTTCCAGAGTCATAGACCTGAACAGTTTTCAGAGGCGCGCGGAAGAAGGTCGACAAAAAGCAGCCCGTTTGTTTGCTGTTCATCCCGCCAACGGTCAGGGCACGCTTAAAGCCCATGCAGACCCATTCGAAAGGGCTATCGACGTTCAGGACGAAGTAGCTTAAGCCTTTTTTAAGCTTCCTTGTTCGCTTTATTACCCTTAAAAGTTACTAAGGGTCATTTTATCGATGGTGACGGCCTCCAGAGGTTTATCATAGGCATCACGGGGGACGGCAGTGATGGCGTCGACCACGTCCATTCCTTCAAAGACCTGACCAAAAACCGTATGACGGCCATCCAGCCAAGGGGTTCCACCTTCTTTTTGAACGATGAAGAACTGGGAGCCATTGGTATTCGGTCCGGAGTTGGCCATGCTGAGCGTACCGCGGAGGTTTTCTAAATTGGGACTGAACTCGTCTTCGAACTTACCTCCCCACACACTCTCACCGCCCGTGCCGGTGCCCGTAGGATCGCCACCCTGAACCATAAAATCAGGAATGACGCGGTGGAATATGAGGCCATCGTAGTAACCTTTTTCGATCAGACCCTTAAAATTCTCAACCGCCTTGGGAGCATACTGAGGGAACAGCTGAATCTTGATGGTTCCTTTGCTGGTTTCCATCGTTACAATTTGTTCGCCCTTAATGGGTCCGGCAGTTTGATTGAATGTAGTCATTTCGGTCGTTTTAGTGGCATTAAAATCCTGTGGCGAACCCTGATACGAATCACCGATCGCGGCTTCCGGAGATTTAGGCGTGCATCCGGCCAGCAGAAGAACGGCCGACGCAAAAAGAATGGAGAAAGATTTTTTCATGGTCAAAATATATTACAGACAATAGGGAACACAGGTAGTGCTTCCATCGGAAACGGGGCAAGGGGTTGTGCAGGCACAGGCGCCAGAGGTCGGGGTATAGGTACAACCGGTCGCGATAACATCGGGAGTAGCGTTACCAATCACAGCGGCGGTATCCGCCACACCACCTGCTTCATCTTCCAGATGCGCTGCAACTTGAAAGGTCTTATTACTTGGGCCAGGAGCATAAGAGTAATTCGCATCAGTGACGGGATCGAGTGGCAACTTACTAATTTGGGTGGGTACTAGAGTGCCAAGCGTGGCTGGATATTTATTGTCGTTACTGATGAAATAAATTTCCAGAGCATTCTGAATCGTAGATATATCAGAAAGTCGTCGGGAATTACGGGCTTTAGCCGTCTGTCCGCCAAGGGCCACATAAGCCGTGACTGACAAAATGGCGATGATGGCGATGACCACCAAAAGCTCCACGAGGGTAAAACCTCTTTTCTTGTTCGTAAGTCTTTTTTTCAAATTATCCATCTCAATTATTTTTAATTTTTAATCTACCTTCGCCATTTTAGCTCGGCATGGCGCCAAAAGGCAAACTTTTTTCTTGCTATTTGTATCATATATGGTAGTATTACAATGTAATATGATAACTTAATACCTCTAACAATGAGTACCCTATCTGTACCTTTAAGTGACGGTCAGTTAAGACAAATTCAATCTTTGATCGATCAGGGGGTTGCCGAAAATAAAGCGTCCCTTGTGCGCAAGGCCATTGATAAATACATTGAAGATCAGGTAATAGAGGCGATTTTGAAGGCAAAAGAAGAGCCTAGTCTGGAGGGTGATCTTGATGAGCTCGCGGCGAGATTTTAATCCGGGAATAAAATGAAAATTAAGTTTAAGCCTTCTTTTTTGAGACTGTATAAAAAGCTCCATCCTGCCTTAAAAATAGAAATCAAAGAGAAGATAGATCTTTTCAAGTCCGATCCAAATCACTCCTCTTTAAAGCTTCATCCATTGAAAGGGAAGCTGAAGGGAAATTTCAGTTTTTCAGTAAACTATCGGACTAGGATTATTTTTATTTATGAAGCTAAAAACGTGGCCACCCTTTTATACGTGGGAGGACATGAGATTTATCAGTAAAACACCAAGAATAATTGGGACTTAAGGTGTGAAGGTTCTGTTGACAGTTATTTTCTTCCAAAAGCCAAAAGGCAAATAGTTTTTCTATTCATATGGATGTGCGGGTATCAGAAAATTACTCCGTTGTCTTAGTCCTTACCCACTCGTTTTCATAAAGGGCTATGACGATTTAGAGTATATGCAAACTATTCCTCTTCGACTTTCGGCGGTTCTGGTGTGCTTTCAAAGACATCCATTTCTCCAATCTCTCCATAAGTTGGTGGAGGGTTACCAGAATCTTGAGTTAAGCGGAGAGCCTCAACCCTTGCTCTGGCTTCTTGTGCATCAGCTTCAGCTAATTGCCTGAGGGCCTCGGGATTACCACTGGTTCTTCTTAAAAAACCGGCTAAAAACCCTTTGGATACCACACCTGCCTCTGATGTTGAGCGATGAATATCAGGCATATAATTAATTACAAAATTGACTATGCTTCAGATACAAAATAACACATTTATTTGTAAATGCAAATCTTTTTGCAAAACGATTACAGTTTCACAAAGGTTCGGTTTACAGTAACTTTCTTACGTAAGCCCAACGGGATTTCGAGTTTAAGTTGCCACTCGTTACTGGGGACGGATTTATCGGGTGTGGTGCTGGAGATGCTGTAGTAAAAAGGCACTCCATTACTTTTGAGTGAGAAGGGGTTAATGACCGCAAGTGTCGTCTCGTCATCGTAGCCCTGAGTGGACGGACCGCAATTGGGGGGTGGGGGAACTACGTGCGGGAAAAGCGGACTGGCACCGTTAATCACAATCAGATCAGACTCAAAGTTCTGCGAACAAAGGTTCCACTGAATTTTGACTGTGTCCGTAAAATGGTATTGGATGGACTCCATGCCCGCGTCCACACTACCTGTGATCGCGTCCGCGTCGTTCGTTAGAGTTCCTTTAATACCTTCAAAATCAATGGTGCCACCCGCTGTTTTTATCGTTTTCAACTCAGCCAGCGTCAGATTTTCCAGATAGTCCGCGTAGCTCTCGGCCAGTAGTCTGGCATTCTGATACTCCATGGTGGCACGCTGGCTGGCCACACCCGCGTTCAGGCGCTGAGAGAAAAAGAAGAAGACGACGGTCAGCGAAATACCCATCAACAAAGTCCAGATCATAATGGAGCCCTGTGGAAAACGGAATTTCCTCATGGAATAGAGATGTCAGAATTTAAAGAGTAATCCTGCCACTGGTCGTTTCCTTCCGAATCCTTTCCGAGGTCGGCCTTAAAATTTAGCTCCAGCACCTTTTCGCCGTTGAGTTTTTTAAAGTCGAATCCGTCGGTCACAAAACTGCTCACGTAATCATAATCCGAAAAGTCGGTGGTGTATTCGGGGGTCGTGGAAAAGTCAAAACTGCCGGAGGCCTGAAAACCGAGGCCTGTGGGGAAGTCATGACCTTGCGAGTAGACAGATACCGTGTCCTCGGACGTACCCAAAACGCCGTCACCGATCCTGATAGTCACGGAATTGGGCGGATTGTTGATGGGGGTATTCCCTGCATCAAAAGCCTTGATCCAAATTTTATTAAACGTTTCGGAGAAATCTGCGGAACTTAGATCAAGATAGAAACTTTTGTTCCCCGAGAAGGTATTAGTGATTCGGACGGCCGTTCCAACAGGCGGTTCGATGGTGGTATTGGAGGGGGTAATCAGGATCTTAAAGGTTCCACCCTCATCTGTAATTGAGTCAACTGAATAGGTTCCTGGATACCCTACGATTCCTAACTGATCAGTACCCTTAATAATATTATTCGCAGTATCCACTCGAAAACCAACAAAATGGTTTGAGCAGGGGGGTGGAGAGCCGACACAGGGGGTCAAAATAATGTCAGAAGTCAGGGCAGTCAGCGAGGCGGAAATCGTTGAGGCGGAAGCCGAATATTTAACAGGATGAGGTAAATCATTGCCCGACGGCCCTTCCGTAATAGCACCACTAATTGTGCTACCGGCAGGCAGTTCAAAATCCACACGGTTTAACTGAGTGCTGGCTCCACCAAGGGTGAGGGGTAGTTTAAAATCAGTCAGAACC
>Ga0209450_10000937_pt1 | contig 14678 bp, 12 predicted proteins | sample FrelakmetLWP11LW_FD_187149 | JGI IMG/M metagenome (GOLD analysis project Ga0209450, IMG submission 187149) | Freshwater lake sediment microbial communities from the University of Notre Dame, USA, for methane emissions studies - LWP11 LW (SPAdes)... | ecosystem: Environmental > Aquatic >...
CCGCCGAGGGCGCCTTCGATGCGGCGCTGCAGGTCGGCGAAATCGGTAAAACCGGCGTAGACGCGGACGATGGTGCCGCTGCCGTCGATCAGGAACTTGGTCGGCGTGACCTGGGTGTCGTTGAAGCCGCGCGCGACAGCGCCGGTTTCGTCGAGCACGATCTCGAACGGCAGGCGGCGCGAGCGCGCGAAGCTCGTGACCTGCTCCAGCCGGTCGTGGCTCATCGCCACCGCAAAGGTACGCAGCCCCTGCGGGCCGTAGCGCTGGTGCAGGGCGACCAGCGCCGGCATCTCGGTCAGGCAGGTCCCGCAGGAGGTCGACCAGAAACTGACCAGGACCGGCTGTCCGCGCAGCGAAGACAGCGCCGTCACCTCGCCGCCGATCGTCGTCATGACCAGCTCGGGCGCCGGTCTCGGCTGGCTGGCCAGGAAGGGAAGCGCGGCCAGGCCGGCAATGAGCGCGACAATCGGCAGCGCAAGGGCCACCGTGAGTCTCCGCACCGTGCGGACACCCCGGTCTCGATCAGGGTGCCGGTCCGAATGTTGTCGCTGATCCATTGATCGAACCGCGGCCTCGATTGGGCGTCGTGTGGCAGTCTATCCGCGGATCTGCGACAACGACGAATCCGGCCGGTTGCTCAGGGTCATCCCCGAGTCGCGCCGGCCGCATCCGCCGCCCAACGACGCAGGAGTGGCGGATGAACGACTCGCAGCCTCATGTGCAGCGCCGTGCCGCGGTCGCGATGCTCGCCATCGTTGCCGCTTTGCCGGGCCTGCTCTGGCGCGAAGCGCATGCGCAACTTGCCGCGCTCACCGACAGCGACGCCACGGCCGGGCTGAAGGGCGCGCTCGAAGCAGGCGCCAGCGCGGCCGTGCAGCTGCTCGGCCGACAGGACGGTTTCTGGGGCAACGACACGCTGCGCATACCGCTGCCCGACTGGCTGCGGCGCTCGGAAAAGGCGCTGAAGTTCGCCGGGCTCGGCAAGGACATCGATGCGCTGAAGCTCGGCGCCAACCGCGCCGCCGAACAGGCGGTGCCGCAGGCGCAGGAACTGCTGATCAGCGCGGTGAAGTCGATGAGCATCAGCGACGCCAAGGCCATCCTCACCGGCGGCGAGGACTCGGTGACGAGGTTCTTCGCCGGCAAGACGCGGGCGCCGCTCGCCGAGCGCTTCCTGCCGATCGTCAAACAGACGACCGAGAAGATCGGCCTGGCGCAGCAGTACAACGGCATCGCCGACCAGGCAGGCAAGGTCGGCTTGGGTGGGGCAAGCGTCGTGCGCATCGAGAACCACGTCACCGACAAGGCGCTCGACGGTCTTTACTTGATGATCGGCGAGGAAGAGCGCAAGATCCGCAGCAATCCGGTCGGCGCCAGTAGCGCGATCGTGCGCAAGGTCTTCGGCGCGCTGAAGTAGGCGATCGGCGCACGCCGGCGCGGCAGATCCGCCGCCCTGGGCGCAGGCGCGCATGCGCTCGGTCAGGAAACCTGCGGCAGACTCACCTGGCCGGCGACCAGCTGACTGCCGCGGCCGTCGGCTGCGGCGCCGCCCGGCGCGTCCGCATCGTCGCGCAGCTGCGGCGGCAGCGGCGCGTCGAGCGCGGCGCAGACCGTGCGCAGGCAGCTGGCCGCCTTCCAGTGGGTCTCGCCGTCGACGAAGGCCACCGCGGCGCAGGCCTTGATCAGCCGCGGCTTGGCGAGCGGCGCCAGCTGGTTCAGGCGGTCGAGCGCGCGCGACACCGCGTCCAGCTCGATCGCCTCGGTCGGCACGCGCGGCGGGTCGATGCCCGCCAGCAGCAGCAGGCCGGCGTTGTAGGCGCGTTCGGGATGCTCGGGCAGCCGCACGCTGGCCAGCAGCGACATGACCAGTCCGATGTCCGCCTGCAGCGGCTCCAGGCCGGCGAAGCGGATCGGCACCGGCCGGCTGGCGTCGCGGCCGATGCGCCGCCTGAGCACCGTGTACAGCAGGAACTCGTGCAGCGTGACCCGGCCGTCGGCGCGCACCAGGCTGTGCACCAGCAGCAGCAGCCGCTCGCGCCCCGAAGCGCCGAGCTTGAGCAGCGTCGGCCCGGCGCGGTCCAGCAGCGGCAGGCGCAGCCCCGGCGACTGGCGCTGGATCAGCTCGTGAAAGGCGTCGACCTTCTGCGCCGCCTCGGCTCCGAACGCCTCGGCGACCAGCTGCCGCTGCTGGCCCGAGAACGGCTTGTCCTTCTCGATCAGCATCGCCAGAACGACCAGCTGCGCCTGCGAGGTGTCGACCAGCGCCGCTTCGAGGTCGGCTTCGCCGGGAAGCCGCTGCATCGCGCGCGCCAGCGCCGGCCCTTCGACGGCCGCCAGCCCGATGGCGCCCACCACCTGCCCGCCACGCTCCGGTTCGCTGACCAGGGCCGACAGCGGACTGACCGCGGCAGCCGAGGCGGCGCCGGGATAGGGCAGCGGCCCGTCGGCGTCGGGCCGCGCCGCCGCGTCGCGCAGCGCTTCGGCCAGCGGCAGCTCGCCGGCGGGCAGCAACGGCAGCTCGCGGCCGTAGATGCGCCTGATCCGCGCCGCCAGCGGCGGGTGGGTGGCGAACAGCCCGGCGACGAAGCTGGGCTTGGCGGCGCCGAGGAACAGGTGCGACAGCGTTTCCGCGTGCGGGTGACGGATCACGCTGCCGGGCTCGCCCGGCTGCGTCAGCCCGCCGATCTTGCGCAGCGCGCCGCCGATGCCGTCCGGGTTGCGGGTGAACTGCACGCTGCTCGCGTCGGCCAGGTACTCGCGCTGGCGCGACACCGCGGCCTTGATCAGCCGGCCGAAGAACACGCCGACGTAGCCGAGGATCCACAGCGCGACGCCGGCGACGACCAGCATCGCCAGGCCGCCGCGGCTGTCGCGGCTGCCGCGGCCGAGCTCCAGCATGAAGCGGCCGAACATCGACAGCATCAGCAGTCCGAACAGCACGCCGATCAGGCGGACGTTCAGCCGCATGTCGCCGTTGAGGATATGGCTGAACTCGTGGCCGATCACGCCCTGCAGTTCGTCGCGGGTCAGCCTCGTGAGCGTGCCGCGGGTGACGGCGATCACCGCGTCGTGCAGCGAGTGGCCGGCGGCGAAGGCGTTGATCGACTGCTCGTTCTCCATCACGTACAGGCGCGGCACCGGCGTGCCGGAGGCGAGCGCCATTTCCTCGACCACGTTGACCAGCCGGCGCTCGAGCAGGTCGCGGGTCGACGGGTCGACCCGTCGGGCGCCGATCATCCGCGCCACCGCCTCGCCGCCGGCGGCAAGCCGCGCCGTCTCCCACCAGGTTCCGCCGCCGATCATCAGCAGCGTGATCAGGGTGTTGGTCAGGTAGAAGCCGCGCGGCAGCGGCGGCGCGAAGATGCCGAGGTAGACGAAGGTGGCGACGACATTGACGGCGACCACGATCGCGGTCACCGCCAGCACGAACAGCACCACCAGGCGCCGGCTCATCCGGCGCGCCGCCTCCTGGTGCTCGAAGAAGTTCATCGCGCCGGACCGGCAGCCGCGGCGGTTTCGCCGGACGCCCCTGGCGCTGCGCGCCCGGGCAACTCGCCCCTGGGGCGGCGCGGCAGGCTCAGAACTGCACCTTGACCGGCTTCTTCTCCTCGGCGCTTTCGGTGGCCGCCAGCAGCTCCGCCTGCCTGAACGAGAACAGGCCGGCGATGACGTTGCTCGGGAACTGCTCGACCGCGATGTTGTAGCTCATCACCGAGTCGTTGAACGACTGCCGGGCGAAGGCGATCTTGTTCTCTGTGCTGGTCAGCTCCTCGGACAGCTGCATCATGGTCTGGTTGGCCTTGAGGTCCGGGTAGGCCTCGGCCAGCGCGAACAGCTTGCCCAGCGCGCCGGACAGCAGGCCCTCGGCTGCGACCAGTTCCCTCATCGCCGTCGGATCGGCCGGATCGGCCGCCGCGAGGGTATTGGCCACCACCGCGCCGGCGCGCGCCCTGATCACCGCCTCGAGCGTCTCGCGCTCGTGCTTCATGTAGGCCTTGGCGGTCTCGACCAGGTTGGGAATCAGGTCGTAGCGGCGCTTCAGCTGCACGTCGATCTGCGCGAACGCGTTCTTGAAGGCGTTGCGCAGGCTCACCAGGCGGTTGTAGGCGCCGATGACCCAGAACACGACTACAGCGATCAATCCCAGAAAGACGATCCAGCCCATGTCGTGCCCTCCTCGTGGCCTGCGCCGTTCGCCCGCCGCGGCGGTCGGCATGGCGGCGGACTATAAGAGAAACTCGCGGCGGCGCAACGGCTTTCCGATGGGCGCCGGCGGCACCCGCGCCCGGCCGCGCCGCTGCAGTCCCGCGCCGCGGCCGCCCGTGCGCCGCCGTCACTTCGCCGGCGTCGCCTGCTCCGGCGGCTTGCCCGCCAGCGCGGCGGCTTCCTTGTCGGTCAGGTAGTCGAAGACCTTGACCACCCGCTGCACGCCGGAGACGCGGCTGGCGACGCGCGCCGCGGCTTCGCCCTCGGCTGCCGTGACGCGGCCCATCAGGTAGACCACGGCCCGTTCCGAGACCACCTTGACGGCGCCGCTCGGCACGTCGCCGGCCTGCAGCATGGCGGCCAGCACCTTGGCGGTCAGCGCAGTGTCGAAGTTCCGGTTGGCGAAAGTCGACGGGCTGCCGATGTACAGCTCGTTGACCACCGCCCGCACGTTCTCCGCTTTCTGCGCGATCGCCTGCGCCTCGGCCTTGTCCTGCTCGGTACGCGCTTCGCCGGTCAGCAGCACCCGCAGGTTGTAGCTGGTGACGGTGATGTGGGCGCGATCGCCCGGGAAGGCGTCGCTCAGCGCCTTGCCGACGCGCAACTCGATGGCCTGGTCCTCGAGCTGCGTGCCCGTCGAACGCCGGTCGGCGGCGATCATCGCGCCGCCGGCGGCGGCGCCGCCGACTAGCAGCGGCGCGCAGCCGGCCGAGCACAGTGCGGCGGCGAGCGCTGCGGCCGCCAGCGTCGTTCGCCGGTTGTTCGTCATCATCATCTGTTCTCCATCTCCCAGTTCAGTCGGCGGTGAACGCGTCGCGGATCCAGTCGCGCACGCCGTCGCCGTCGGCGGTGATCACGTCGAACCGGCACGGCGGCATGCGTCCGCCGGCGCCGAAGCGCTGCGCGAGGAAGTGCCGGGCAGCGCGCACCAGCCGCCGCTGCTTGAACACGTCGACGCTGCCACCGGCGCCGCCGAATGCGTCGCTGCGGCGCATGCGCACCTCGACGAACACCAGCGTGCCGCGATCCTCGGCGACGATGTCGATCTCGCCGACGCGGAAACGCACGTTGCGGCCGAGGATACGACAGCCGCCGGCCTCGAGCTTCGCGCAGGCGGCCTGCTCGGCGGCGTCGCCGGCGCGCTGGCGCGGCGTCCGCGTGGCCGGCGCGCTCATCTCAGCACGTCGCGCCGTTGCGCCTTGCCGTCGACGAAGACGGCGATGCTCGGCAGGCGTTCGACCCGGCCAGCCAGCGCCGGGTCGACACGCAGCCGCCCGGTGACCCCGTCGAGCTCGAAGCGCTGGCTGCCCTTCATCCACTCGGCGGCGATGCGGTAGGCGTCGATGCCGAGGGCGTACAGCCTCTCGAGCTCCGCGCTGTAGGGCGTCGCCGCGCGCGGATACACCATCACCGCCGGGTGGTCCGGCTCGACCAGCCAGGGCATGTCGACGAAGACGACGCCCTCGAGTTCCTTGGCCAGCCCGAGCGCCGACGCGTCGAGCAGGTGAATCCTCGAAGTGGCCACGACGATGGTCTCGGGCGGCAGCCACGGCCGGATCGCCGCCGCGTCGCCGGCGCCCAGCGCCAGCAGGACCGCCCGCCACGGCTGCGCGGCCAGGCGCTTCGACAGACCGGCCAGCCGCTGCTGGCCGATCGACATCTCGAAGGTCTCGGCGCGCCGTCCGTACTCGCGCGCCGCCTCGACGAAGGCGGCGCCGGCGCGCCGTTCGAGCGCGCCGGCGCCGACCACGACTGCGAACGGCAGCGACTCGCTGGAGGCACCGGTCGCCAGCGGTCCGCGCACCAGCGCGCGCACGACGCCGCGCGCCTCGTCCTCGACGCGCAGCCCCAGCGCCAGCATCTGCGGCGGCAGCGGCGCATCGCCGGTCGGCGCGTTCAGCGCCAGCACCAGCAGTCGCGCGGCGCCGGCACGGCTCAACGCATCGACGGCATCGCGCGACAGCGGCCCGACGACCAGCCGCACGCCCCGACCGGCCGCCTCGTCGATCGCCGCCGCGACCGCCGTGGGCGTCTCGTCGGTCTCGCGCGCCTCGACCGCCATCGGCGCCCCGGCCGTGGCGTGCGCCGCGAAGAAGCCCGAGCGCACCGCCTCGGCGGCGCGGGCGAAGGGCGTCGACGGACCGGGCAGCAGCAGCACGATCGCCGGCAGCGTTTCAACCGGCGGGTTTGCGGTCGGCTGTGCGCCCGCCGACAATGACGCGGCCAGCCACGCCAGCACCAGCGCCAGGCCCCGCATGAGCCACCCGATTGCCGACACCGATCCGCTGCTCGTCGCCAGCGGCGCCGCGCAGCAGGAGCTGCCGGCGCAGTCGCTGTACGTCGTGGCCACGCCGATCGGCAATGCGGCCGACATCACGCTGCGCGCCCTGTGGGTGCTGTCGAAGGTCGATGCCATCGCCGCCGAGGATACCCGCAACAGTGGCGCGCTCCTGCGTCGCTACGGCATCGCAACGCCGCTGCTCGCCGCGCACGAGCACAACGAACGGGAGATGGCGCAGGCGATCGTCGGCCGCCTGCTTGCCGGCGGCCGCATCGCGCTGGTGACCGACGCCGGCACGCCGGCGATATCCGATCCCGGCGCGCGCCTCGTGCGCGCGGTGCTCGACGCCGGCCTGCGCGTGGTGCCGGTGCCCGGGGCCAGCTCGCTGACCGCGGCAGCGAGCGTGGCGGGGCTACAGGGCAGCGTGCTTACCTTCGCCGGCTTCCTGCCGCCCGGCGCCCGCGAGCGGCAGCGCCTGCTGCGCGAGCTGGCATCGCGCGGCGAGGCCTTCGCGCTGTTCGAGGCGCCGCACCGCGTCGTCGCCACGGCCGCCGAGCTGGGCGAAGTGCTCGATCCGGCGCGGCGGGTCGTGCTCGCGCGCGAACTGACCAAGAAGTTCGAGACGCTGACGGCCTGCGCGGCCAGCCGGCTGCGCGAGGCCATCGGCGGGCAGCCGCGCGGCGAATACGTGCTGCTGGTCGATGCCGCCGAGCGCAGCGCCGGCGAGATCGACGCCGTGACGCGTCGCTGGCTGGCGGCGCTGGCCGAGGTGCTCCCGGCCTCGCGCGCGGCGGCGCTGGCCGCCCGGGTGAGCGGCGCGCCGCGCGAGCAGCTCTACGCGCTGCTGGCCAGGCCGTAGGCCGCGGGCGGCCGGTACAGGCCGCCGCTAGGCCGGCGGCGCGGCAGCGTCATGCGCTTCCCACCACGCCCGCGCCTGCTCGTTGGTCCACGGCGCCGTCACCAGCAGCCGGTCCAGTTCGGCCGCCACCGCGGCGGCCGAGGCGGGACGATCCTCGACCGGCTTGGCCAGGCAGCGCGCGATCAGTTCGTCGAGCGCCGCGGGGACTGCCCCGAGCGCGGCCGCCGATGCCCGCGGTGCCGGCGTGTGCACCACCCGAAAGGCCAGCGCGAGGTCCGAGTCGCCGTCGAAGGGCGCCTTGCCGGCGAGCAGGAAGAAGCCCACCGCGCCGAGCGCGTACAGGTCGGAGCGGACATCGGCGCTGTCCGGCTGCTCGATGCGCTCGGGGGCCATGTAGGCCGGCGTGCCGAGCACGCGCAGCGCGCGCGTCAGGTCGCGCGTGTGCGGCGAGCGGGTGTCCTTGACCAGGCCGAAGTCGAGCACCTTGACCACGTCGTCCTCGCCGCCGCGCCGGCACAGCATCACGTTGGCCGGCTTGATGTCGCGGTGGACCAGCCCGCGCGCGTGCGCCTCCGACAACGAGCCGGCGATGCCGCGCAGCGCGTGCGCCGCGCGCGCCGCCGGCAGCGGGCCGTGCCGCTCGACGATCTCCTGCAGGGTCAGGCCGTCGAGGAACTCCATCGCGTAGAACGGCTGGCCCTCCGGCGTGCGGCCGTAGTCGAAGATCTCGACCGTGTTCGGGTGCATCAGCTGGCTGGCCAGCCTCACCTCGCGGTCGAAGCGGGCCAGCATCTCGTCGCTGGTCTGGGCCAGCTCGATGATCTTCACTGCCGTCGGCCGCTTCAGCAGCCTGTGCTGGGCGCGGTACACGCGCGCCATGCCGCCCTGGCCGACCTGCGCCAGCAGCTCGTAGTTGCCGACCCGCTTCGCCTCCTCGACCTGCTCGGCCATGCGCTGCATGCGCAGCAGCGCCACCACGAAGCCGAAGGCGACGACGCCGACCGCGCCGCCGAGCGCCAGGAAGGCCAGTTCGATCCGCCGCAGCGGCGCAAAGGCCTCGGCCGCGGACGCCTCCACTGCGATGCCGAAGCCGTGCGGCTCGAGCCAGCGCCAGGCGCCGACCACCCGCTCGCCGTAGTAGGTCGTGTAGGGCTCGGACAGATGGCCCTGCAGCAGCGGTGGCTCGGCGCCGCGTCCGGCCAGCGCCTGCGCGACCAGTCCGGTCGGCTGCGCATCGCCCGCCGAGTCCGGGTCGTCGAGCCGCTGGCGCAGCGTGCCGCTCTCACCGGCGCGCAGCACCCCGCGCTCGACCAGGGCGTCGCGGAACCGGCTCTCGGTGAGCAGCACGCCTCGCCCGTCGAAGGCGAAGCTCTCGCCGCTGGCGCCGACGCTGGCGGCGGCAAACAGCGCCGCGAAGCGCTGATCGGCCGGCTTGCCGATGTCGAGCACCGCGATCACCTCGCCCTGAGCGCTGCGCACCGGTGCCGAGATCCAGACCTTGGGCGCATCGCCCGCGCCGAGCACGCCGAAGCGCTCGGCGTCGTAGCGGCTGGCCGCGAACTGCGCCCGCCCCTGCAGCGAGGGCAGGAAGGCCGCGCGCAGGGCCGGCGCGACCTGCAGTGCGCACCTGCCGGAGTCGCGCGCGGCGAGGACGCGGCCGTCGATGTCGAGCAGGTAGATCGCCGCGGCGGCGTCCTCCAGGCGCAGCGCATCGATCGCCTGCACCAGGCCGGCCCCGGCCGCCCCGGCGCAGGCCTCGCGCAGCGAGGCGTCGCTCCGCAGCGCGGCAGCGAGCAGTTGCTCGGCCGCCCCCGTCACGCGCGGATCGCGCGCCCAGCGCTGCACGTTCAGCAGCTTCTCGCCGATCCAGGTCTCCACCGCCAGCGCCTGGCTGGCCGCCAGCGAGCGCAGGTTGGCCGCCGCCAACTCGACCAGCGCCGCCCGTACCCCCGAATGGACCCACGCACCGAGGCCCGACACCAGCGCCAGGCTGACCGCGATGGCCGCCGGATGGCGGCGGGCAAGGACGCCGGCGTGCCTGAGCCAGTCGGCGGCCATCGGCCGGCCTTCAGGCCGGCATCCGGGCGACGATCGCCGCCACCGCGGCGCTGAGCCTCTTCACGCAGTCGATGTGCAGGAACTCGTTCGGCCCGTGCGCGTTCGACCGCGGGCCGAGCACGCCGGTGATCAGGAACTGCGCCTCGGGAAACCGTCCGCCGAGCATGTTCATGAACGGAATCGTGCCGCCCTCGCCCAGCCACGCCGCCGGCCGGCCGAAGGCGGCCCGCGAAGCCTCGTCGGCCGCCCGGGCCAGCCACGGCGCCGTCTCCGGCGCGTTCCAGCCCGTTGCCCCCCAGTCGGCCTCGAAGGTCACGCGCGCGTTGTACGGCGGGTTGGCCTCGAGCAGCCGCTTCAGCTGCGCGGTCGCCCGCCGGCCGTCCACCGTCGGCGGCAGGCGAAGGCTGAGCTTGAAGGTCGTCTTCGGACGCAGCACGTTGCCGGCCGAGTCGATCGACGGGAAGCCGGCCGCGCCGGTGACCGACAGCGCCGGGCGCCAGGTGCGGGCGAGGATCCCGTCGACCGGGTCGGTGGTCGTCGGCTGCGCGTGGGCGAAGCCGCCCTCGCCGTGCGAGCAGCCGATCCACGGGAACTGCCGCCAGACCTGTTCGCCGAGGATCTCGCCCGCGGCGCGCGCCTGGGCCAGCCGCTCGGCCGGGATCGGCGCGTGGAAGACCTCGTCGAGCACGTGGCCGGTGGCCGGATCGTCGACGCGGCTGAGCAGCTGCCGGGCGATGCGCATCGAGCTGGGCACCAGCCCGCTGGCGTTGCCCGAGTGCACGCCTTCGGACAGCACCTCGACCGCCAGCGTGCCGCCGACCAGCCCGCGCAGCGAGGTGGTGACCCACAGCTGCTCGTAGTTGCCGCAGCCGGAATCCAGCCCGGCGACCAGCGACACCTCGCCAAGGCGAGGCGCCAGCAGTTCGAGGTAGGCCGGCAGGTCGGGGCTGCCCGACTCCTCGCAGGTCTCGATGATGCCGACGCAGCGCGGCCGCGCCGCCGCCTGCGCGTCGAGCGCGGCGACCACGCTCAGGGCGGCATAGACCGCGTAGCCGTCATCGGCAGCGCCGCGCCCGTACAGCCGGCCGTCCTCGATCACCGGCCGCCACGGCCCGAAGCCATCGCGCCAGCCCTCCATCTCCGGCTGCTTGTCCAGGTGCCCGTAGAACAGCACGCTGCGGTCGTTGCCCAGGCCGGCGGTGGCCGGCACGTCGAAGAACAGGCACGGCGTGCGGCCGTCGATGGTGACGATCTCCAGCCGCATGCCGGCGATGCCCTGGGCCGCCGCCCAGTCGTGCGCGTCCCTGACCACCGCGGCGAGGTGGCCGTGCGCCGCCCAGCTGGCGTCGAAAGACGGCGACTTGGCCGGCACCCGGACATAGTCGACCAGGCGCGGGATCAGCTCCTCGTCCCAGCGGCGATCGAGGAACTGGCGGGCTTCGGCGAGGTTCATTGCAGCGCTCCGTCGGTCGATGTCGGGCAGGCTAGCGCACAACGACCCCCGTGTCGCGCCAGCGCGCCGCGCGCCGGCAGGCCCGTCGTCCACGGTGCGGTCAGGCGGCTTCCGGCAGCCTCGACACCAGCACCTTGTCGATCCGCGTGCGATCCATGTCGACGACCTCGAAGCGCAGGCCGGCGGCGTCGAAGCGCTCGCCGACCACCGGGATGCGGCCAAGCTGGTGCAGGGCGAAGCCGGCCAGCGTGTTGTACGCGCCCTCGTCCTCGCCGGGCAGCGCGTCGAGGTCGAGCAGGCTGCGGAAGCGCTCGATGCCGGCCGCCCCGTCGATCAGCCAGGAGCCGTCCTCGCGCTGCACGGCGTCCTGCTCGATGCCCACGCCCTCGGCCGGAACGTCGCCGACGATCGACGCCATCACGTCGGTCAGCGTCACCAGTCCCTGCAGCTCGCCGTACTCGTCGACGATCAGCGCGAACTGCGCCCGCGCCTTGCGGAACAGCTCCATCAGCTTGGTCGTGGTGACCGACGCGGGCACGTACAGCGGCGGCCGGAGTATCCGCTCGATCTCCAGCGGCCGGCCCTCGATGGCCGGCATCAGCAGGTCGGTGACGTGAAGCACGCCCAGGACCCGCTCGAAGCTTCCGCGGACGACCACCACCCGATGATGCTGGCACGCGGCCAGTTGCTCCCGCACGCGGGCTTCCGGCTCTTCGAGGTCGATCGTGTAGATATCGGCGCGCGGCGTCATGATCGCGCCGATGCGCTGTTCGTCCAGGCGCAGCACGTTGGCGACGATCTCCTGCTCGCTGCGGTGGAACACGCCGGCCTCGGCCCCTTGCTGCATCAGCACCTCGATCTCCTCGTCGGTCACCGGCGGCTCGTCGCCGCGCCGCGCTCGGACCAGGCGCAGCAGCCCGTCGCTCGATGCCGACAGCAACCACACCAGCGGGCGGGCGGCCCGCGCCAGCCACTGCATCGGCCGGGCGACGAAGGCGGCGATCACCTCCGGCTTCAGCAGCGCCAGCCGCTTCGGCACCAGTTCGCCGACCACCACCGACAGGTAGGTGATGCCGACCACCACCACGCCCAGCGCGAGGCCTTTCGCATAGGGCGCCAGCGGGGGTGCCTGGCCGATCCACGCCGCCAGCGGACCGGCCAGCGCCGCCTCGCCGATGGCGCCGCTGAGGATGCCGACGCTGGTGATGCCGACCTGGATCGTCGACAGGAAGTTCGACGGCGACTCGTGCAGCGAAATCGCCGCGCTGGCGCCGGGCATGCCGTCGTCGACCAGCCGCTGCAGCCGCGCCTTGCGCGAGGAGACCACCGCGATCTCCGACATGGCGAAGGCGCCGTTCAGCAGGATCAGCACACCGAGCAGGATCAGTTCCATCGGTTCGTCGGCTGCCGCCGCGGCAGCCTGCCTGGACATGGGGGAAGGTGACTATACGGCGGGCGAAGGCGCCGCCGGCGGTGGCGTTCAGCGCGGAACGACGTAGGTCGCGATGTCGCTGCCGAGCAGGGCGGCCACGCGGGCAGCCAGCGCTGCCGCGGCCTCGCGCTCGGCCAGCGCGCCGACAAGCACGCGATGCAGGCCGCCTTCGCTCTCGATCCGCGGCTGCAGGTCGGCGGGAAGGCCCGCCTGCGGCCGGGCGAACTCGGCCTGCACGCGCGCCAGCAGTTCCCGCGCCCGCCCGACGGCGGCAAACGCCCCGAGCTGCACCGACCAGCGGACGCCGGGCGCTGCCTGCGGCGCAACGCCGCCGGTGGGCGAGCCGGCCGCGCCGGCGGCCGCCGACGCGGCGGACAGCCCCGGCGAGGTCGAGGCGGCGGCGATCTGCCGGTGCGTGAGCCGCTCGACCTCGACCTCGGCGGTGCCGCCGGCGGCGATGCCCAGCCGCATCGCCGCCGCGTAGGACAGGTCGATCACCCGGCCGTCCCTGAACGGACCACGGTCGTTGACGCGCACCACCACCGAGGCGCCGCTGCGCAGGTGGGTCACCCGCGCGTAGCTCGGCAGCGGCATGGTCGGATGGGCGGCGGTCATCGCGAACATGTCGTAGATCTCGCCGGTCGAGGTCCGGTTGCCGTGGAACTGCCGTCCGTACCAGGACGCCAGACCGCGCTGCACCAGCGGACGGTCGTCGGTGACCGGCGTGTAGCTGCGGCCCAGCGCCACGTAGGGACGGCTGGCGCCGCCGTGGAACGGCTCGATCCTCGGCACCGCGTCCGGCGTGGCCATGATGTCGGCCGGCACCTGCGCCGGCGGGCCGTCGTCCTGGTAGAAACCGCCGGGCCTGGCCGGCCCCGGCGGCGCCGGCGAAGGGTTCCCGGGCGCCGTGGCGCAGCCGCCGATGGCGACCATCAACGCCAGCGCGGCGGCGCCCCGGCGCAGCGCCCGCATCGTCGCTAGCTCTGCACGAGCTTGCGGTGGCGGTTGATGCTCATCAGCATCCCGCAGGCCAGGCCGAGCGTCACCAGCGCCGTGCCGCCGTAGCTGATGAAGGGCAGCGGCACGCCAACCACCGGCAGGATGCCGCTGACCATGCCCATGTTGACGAAGGCATAGGTGAAGACGATCAGGGCGATCGCCCCGGCGAGCAGCCGGGAGAAGGTGGTCGAGGCGTTTACCGCGATCAGCAGGGCGCGGCCGACCAGCGCGGTGAACAGCAGCATCAGCACCGCGTTGCCGACCAGGCCGAACTCCTCGGAGAACACGGCGAAGATGAAGTCGGAGGTGCGCTCGGGGATGAACTCCAGGTGCGTCTGCGTGCCCTGCATCCAGCCCTTGCCGAAGGCGCCGCCGGAGCCGATGGCGATCGCCGCCTGCAGCGTGTGGAAGCCCTTGCCCAGCGGGTCGGTGGTCGGGTCGATCAGCGTCAGCACGCGCGTGCGCTGGTAGTCGTGCATCATGGTCCAGGCCAGCGGCAGCAGGGCCAGCGCCGCCGCGCCCAGCGCCGCCAGCCACTTCCACGGCAGGCCGGCGAAGAAGATCACGTAGGCGCCGGCGGCGGTCACCAACAGCGCCGTGCCGAGGTCGGGCTGCTTGGCGATCAACGCGGCCGGCACCGCCACCAAGATCGCCGCCACCACGAAGTCGAGCGGCCTGCGCGAACCCTCGCGCTTGTGGAAATACCAGGCCAGCGCCAAGGGCAGCGCCAGCCGCATCATCTCCGAGGGCTGGATCCGCGTGATGCCGACGTCGAGCCAGCGGGTGGCGCCCTTGACGGTGACGCCGGCCACCTCGACAGCGACCAGCAGCGCCACGCCGACCAGGTAGGCGGGCGGGGCCAGCTTCTGCAGCGTCGACGGCGGCACGTTGGCGGCGACGAACATGACAGCCGCGGCGACGGCGAAGTTGCGCAGCTGGTCGGTGAAGCGCCACGGGAAATCGTTGCCCGCCGAGTACAGGGTCACCAGCCCGACCAGCGCCAGCGCGCCGACGATCGCCAGCAGCGCCGGGTCGAGCACCAGCAGGCGGTCGCGCAGCCACAGCGCGACCGGCGAGTACTGCCACGGCCGCTTCAGCGCCAGGTCGTTCACTGGACTACCCTCCGCGCTGCCGCGCTGCGGGGCTGTTCGCCCTTGGGGCGGCCCTTCGGGCTCACTGCACCGCTCCCGCCGCCTGCGCCAGGCGCGGCGGCTCCGGCGGCCTTGCGGCCTCCGGCGGCAGCCGTTCGCCCTTAAGCGGCGCCATGCCCTGCGGCAGCTTGCCGAGCAGGTAGTAGTCGAAGGCGGCGCGCACGATCGGCGCCGCCGCCCGCGCGCCGAAGCCGCCGTTCTCCACCAGCGCCGCCACGGCGATCACCGGCTTCTCGCCC
>Ga0209450_10000938_pt1 | contig 14677 bp, 13 predicted proteins | sample FrelakmetLWP11LW_FD_187149 | JGI IMG/M metagenome (GOLD analysis project Ga0209450, IMG submission 187149) | Freshwater lake sediment microbial communities from the University of Notre Dame, USA, for methane emissions studies - LWP11 LW (SPAdes)... | ecosystem: Environmental > Aquatic >...
CGAAGGCATGCAGCGAGCGCCTGACTCCGTCGGGGTTCTCCGTCATCATCGCGTGGCCGGTGGCAGCCAGCGTAGCGACCTGCGGCTGCGCGCAGGCCTCGATCAGCGATTGCGCCGCCTTCGGTGGCGTCATCTGGTCGCGGCTGCCGAGGATGAACAGCGCCGGGCACCGCAGCGCGCGAACGGCATCGAGCGCGCCGTCGTAGGCGTTGCAGGCGGCGAAGTCGGTCGGCAGCACGTCGGCGCCGTTGACTGCCGCGACCCGCTGCATCAGCCGCAGGTTCTGCCAGACGATGTCGAATCCCGGCGCCGGGCAGCCGGGCCGCGCGGCGAACGGCGCGAGGACGGGGCTGTGCGACCAGACGTTGATCATGTCCATCGCCGCCGACGGATCGTCGCGGGTGGCGGCCAGCAGTGCATCGGAGACGCGCATCGGCGCCGCCGTGCCGAGAAGGGCCACCCCGGCCATGCGCGCCGGCAGGCGCCCGGCAACTTCGAGCGCGATCAGCGACCCCATGCTGTGGCCGGCGAGCAGCAGGCGTGGGTTGGCCAGCGGCGCCAGTGCCGTGGCGACCCGCTCGGCCATTTCCTCGACCGTGCGAGCCGGCGGTCCGTCGCTGCGGCCATGGCCGGGCAGGTCGAGCGCAAGTACGGCGTGACCGTGATGGGCGAGGAAGCGCGACTGCAGGATCCACACGCTGTGGTCGTGCTGCGCGCCGTGGATGAACACCACGCAGGGCAGGGAAGAGTCGAAGGGCTTGCCGCCGGTGTAGGCGTAGATGCGGCTGCCGGGGATGCCGAGATCCATCTATTTCACCTTCGAGGCGGCTTTCAGCGCACGGCCGAGATCGTCGAGCAGGTCGACCGGGTCCTCGAGGCCGATCGACAGGCGGATCGTTCCCTGCGCGATGCCCGCAGCGGCCAGTTCGTCGTCCGGCACGCGGAAGTGCGTGGTGGATGCCGGGTGGATCACCAGCGACTTGGCATCGCCGACGTTGGCCAGGTGCGAGAACACCTGCAGCGATTCGACGAACCTGCGCCCCGCCGCGCGCGAGCCCTTCAGGTTGAAGCTGAATACCGCGCCGCACCCCTTCGGCAGCAGTCGCTGCGCCAGCGCGTGGTCCGGATGCGACGGCAGTTCCGGATAGGCGATCGACTCGATCTGCGGGTGCGTGGCCAGGAACGCCACCACCTTGCGCGCGTTCTGCACGTGCCGCGCCATGCGCAACGGCAGTGTCTCCAGGCCCTGCAGCAGCAGGAAGGCGGTGTGCGCGCTCATGCAGGCGCCGAAGTCGCGCAGCCCCTCGCGGCGGGCGCGCAGCAGGAACGGCGCCACCGTGCTCTCATCGGCGAAGGTCATGCCATGGAAGCCCTCGTAGGGCCCTGTGAGCACGTCGAACTTGCCGCTCGAGCGCCAGTCGAAGCGGCCGCTGTCGACCAGCACGCCGCCGATGGCCGTGCCATGGCCGCCGATGAACTTGGTCGCCGAGTGGTAGACGAGGTCGGCACCGAGTTCGGCCGGCTGCATCAGGTACGGCGTGGTGAAGGTGCTGTCGACCAGCAGCGGCAGGCCGTGCGCGTGCGCCAGCGCCGAGACAGCGGGAACGTCGAGCACGTCGAGTCCCGGGTTGCCGAGCGTCTCGCCGAAGAGGAGCCGCGTCTGCGGACGAATGGCGCCGCGCCACGCCTCGAGGTCGCGCGGGTCGACGAAGGTCGTCTCGATGCCGAACCGCGCGAGCGTGTAGGCGAGCAGGTTGTGCGAGCCGCCATACAGCGCGCGGCTGGCGACGATATGGCTGCCGGCGCCCATCAGCGTGGCGATCGCCAGGTGCAGCGCGGCCTGGCCGCTGGCGGTGGCAATGGCGCCGACGCCGCGTTCGAGAGCGGCGACGCGCTCCTCGAACACCGCCACCGTCGGGTTGGAGATGCGCGAGTACACGTGACCGGCGCGCTCCATGTTGAACAGCGACGCCGCGTGCTCCGAATCGTCGAAGCAGAACGAGGTGGTGGCATAGATCGGCACCGCGCGGCTGCCTGTGGCGGTGTCCGGAGCCTGGCCGGCGTGCAGCGCCAGCGTGTCGAAGCCGGGGTATCTGCTCATGGCGGGAGGGCGTGAAATGGGAAGACGAAACGCCAGCCTGAATCCGTCGGTTCGATGCAGGCGGCAGGCAAGCCGGCGGCATAATGCCACGCATGGACATGCGGTCGGATCTGCGAGCCGAGCTTTATCCCGCGCTGGAACCCTACGACCAGGGCATGCTCGCGCTCGACGACGTGCACACGATGTACTGGGAGACCTGCGGCAATCCGCTCGGTGTGCCGGTGCTGTTCCTGCACGGGGGGCCGGGCGGCGGCTGCTCGGTCGAGCATCGGCGCTTCTTCGACCCCGAGACGTTCCGCATCGTGCTGCTCGACCAGCGTGGCGCCGGCAACTCGACGCCGCTCGGCGGGGCGCTCGACAACACCACGCGCCACCTGGTGCGCGACATCGAGACGCTGCGCGACTACCTCGGCGTGAAGAAGTGGCTGGTCTTCGGCGGCTCCTGGGGCAGCACACTGGCACTGGCCTATGGGCAGGCGCAGCCCGAGCGCTGCCTCGGCTTCGTGCTGCGCGGCGTGTTCCTCGGCCGGCCGGCCGAGATCCAGTGGTTTCTCTATGGACTGCGCCAGGTATTTCCCGAGGCATGGCGTCGCTTCGCCGGCATGCTGCCCGCTGGCGAGCGCAGCGACCTGCTCGGCGGGTACCTCAAGCGGCTGTTCCATGACGATGCGCGGGTCCACGTGCCGTTTGCCCGCGCCTGGAGCGAGTACGAGGCCAGTTGCTCGACACTGCTGCCGAATCCGGAGATGACCCGGCAGACCACGGACGAGTCGATCGGGCTGGCGCGGCTCGAGGCGCACTACTTCGCGCACGAGTGCTTCCTGTCGCCCGAGCAGCTGCTGACCGACCTGCACCGCATCCGGCACCTGCCGGCGTCGATCGTGCACGGCCGTTACGACATGATCTGCCCAATCGCCAGTGCCGACGAACTGACCCGTGCCTGGCCCGACGCGCGCTACGAGATCGTGCCCGACGGTGGTCACTCGGTGTGGGAACCGCCGGTGCGCGCAGCCGTGATCCGCGAGGTCGAGCGCTTCAAACGCCTCCTCGGCTGATGCCGCGCTTCGCCGCGAACCTTTCGACGCTGTACCCGGAGTTTCCGCTGCTCGATCGGATCGAGGCGGCGGCGCGCGACGGTTTCGCCGCGGTCGAGGTGCAGGCTCCCTACGAAGCACCGGCCCCCCAATGGCGCGAAGCGCTCGATGCGGCGGGCGTGCCGCTGGTGCTGCTCAATTCGCCACGCGGCAAGGAAGCGAGCGACCGTGGCCTGGCCGCGCTGCCCGGTCGGCAGGCGGAGTTCGAAACGTCGATTGCTGTCGCGCTCGACTATGCGCGCACGCTGAACTGTCGGCGCGTGCACGTGCTGGCGGGATGTCCGCCGGCGGAGGCGCCGCGGGACGAATGCCGACGCACCTACCTGCGCAACCTCGACTGGGCCTGCGCGTTGCTGCGACCGCACGGCATCACGGTAACGATCGAGCCGCTCAACGGCCGCGATGCGCCCGGTTACTTCCTGCGCACGCAGGAGCAGGCGGCGCAGATCATCGGCGAGTCGGCGCAGGGCAAGATTGGCCTGCAGATGGACTTCTATCACCTGCAGACCGAGGAGGGCGACCTGACGCGCCGTTTCGAGCGGCATCTCCCGCTGATTGCCCACCTGCAGATCGCCGGCGTGCCGAACCGCAGCGAGCCCGACACCGGCGAGATCGATTACCGACACCTGTTCGCGCTGATCGACCGGCTCGGCTATCGCGGCTGGGTCGGCTGCGAGTACCGGCCGGTGCGCGGCGGCGCCGGCGGTACCTCGGCCGGTTTAGGCTGGATGCGGGTCGTCTGAATGCCGTATCTGCGGCAATGCTCGATTGCCGCGGGGCCGTTGCAGCGTAGCATCGCGGCACGCCGGTGCGGCCGGCGACCGGCATCGTCCCGAGCGAGGAGACACGGCGATGAAAGTGGCAGACATTCTTCGGCTCAAGGGCAACACCCTGTTCACGGTCACGCCGCAGGCCACGCTGTGGTCGGCGGTGCAGGCGATGGCCGAGAACGACATTGGCTCGGTGGTGGTGATGGACCGTGGCGACCTCGTGGGCATGCTGACGTTCCGCGAAGTGCTTAACAAGGTGCACGCCAATGGCGGCGCGGTTGGCGACGGCACGGTGCGCGCGGCGATGGTCGCGCCCCGCATCGTCAGCCCGCACACCGACGTGATGGAGCTGCGCCGGATGATGCTCGAGGAGCACACGCGCTACCTGCCGGTGCTCGACGGCACCACGCTGATGGGCGTGGTCTCGTTTTACGACGTCGCCAAGGCCGTCCTCGAGGAGCAGAGCTACGAGAACCGCATGCTCAAGGCCTATATCCGCGACTGGCCGGAACAGGAGCAAGTCGGCAATTGACGCAGGGCAGGCGGTTCGCGATCGTCGGCGCGGGCATTGCCGGACTGGCCTGCGCGCACGCACTGAACGATGCCGGGGCGGCGGTCACCGTCTTCGAGTGCGAGCCGTTCCCCGGCGGGCGCGCGGCCACGCTGATCAACGGCGCCGGCCCATACGACCACGGCGCCCAGTATTTCACCGCTGCCGACGGACGCTTTGTCGCCACGCTGGAGCACTGGCAGTCGGCCGGGATCGTGCAGCGCTGGCCGGGACGGATCGTCGCCTTCGACAGCGGATCGACCGAGGACAAGACGGCCTCCGCTGAGCGGTTCGTCGGCGTGCCCGGCATGCGCAGGCTCGGCGTGTACCTGGCGCAGGGGCTCGATGTCCGCTATTCGATGCCGATTGCGCGCCTGCAGCGCGCGGCGGACGGCTGGCACCTGCACGGCGAGATCGACGACGCCGAAAGCGTGGGGCCGTTCGATGCAGTGCTGGTGGCGGTGCCTTCGCCGGCGGCCGCGGCCCTGCTGGCGGGGCTGACGACGCTTGCAGAAGTCGCCCATGCCGTGAGTTGGGATCCATGCTGGGCGGTGACGGTGGCGCTGTCGCATCGCAGCGGCGCCGGTTTCGAGGGGGCCTTCATCAACGACGATCCGATCCTCGGTTGGATGGCGCTGGACAGTGCGAAGCCGCGCCGCGGCCAGGTCGACGGTGTTGCCGAGCGCTGGGTGCTGCACGCCCGGCCGCAGTGGTCGCAGCGATACGCCGGACTGCACGAGCAGGACATCGCGCACTGGATGGTGCGCTCGTTCTCGGCGCGCCTGCGTCGCAACCTGAACCCTTTGCATGCGCGGGCGATCCGCTGGCCGCATGCGACACCGGTCAACCCGTTGCCGCAGTCATTCCTCTGGGACGAGGCGCAGCGCCTCGGCATGGCGGGCGACTGGTGCGGCGGCCCGCGCATCGAGGGCGCCTACCTGTCCGGGCTTGCGCTTGCCGAGGCAGCGCTGCGCTAGATGAGGGGCGGTGCGAGACGGCACCGTACAATTCGCGCGCCATGTCCGGATCGACTTTCGGCCGCCTGTTTCGCGTCACCAACTTCGGCGAATCGCACGGGCCGGCGATCGGCTGTGTGATCGATGGTTGCCCGCCCGGGTTGCCGCTGGCCGCCGAGGACCTGCAGCCTGACCTCGAGCGGCGCAAGCCCGGCACCTCGCGCCACGTCACGCAGCGGCAGGAGTCCGACCTCGTCGAGATCCTGTCCGGCATCTTTCGCGGCGAAACAACCGGCACGCCGATTGCGCTGTTGATCCGCAACGAGGACCAGCGCTCGAGCGACTACGACAGCCTCGTCGACACGTTCCGACCGGGGCACGCCGACTACACCTACTGGCGCAAGTACGGCCGGCGCGATCCGCGCGGCGGCGGGCGTTCGTCGGCGCGGCTGACGGCGCCGATGGTGGCCGCCGGCGCGGTGGCGAAGAAGTGGCTGCGCCTGCAGTACGGCACGGTGATCCGCGGCTGCATGCAGCAGCTGGGGCCGATCGAGATCCCGTTCGTGTCGTGGCAGGATGCGGTGTCGAACGCCTTCTTCGCGCCCAACGCGGCGATCGTGCCGCAGCTCGAGGAGCACATGGACGCGCTGCGCAAGCGCGGCGATTCCTGCGGCGCGCGAATCCGGGTCAGTGCCACCGGCGTGCCGGTCGGCCTGGGCGAGCCGCTGTACGACAAGCTCGATGCCGACATCGCCTACGCGATGATGGGCATCAACGCGGTCAAGGGGGTGGAGATCGGCGCCGGCTTCGGCGCGGTGGCGCAGCTCGGCTCGCAGCACAGCGACGAACTGCTGCCACAGGGCTTCGCCAGCAACCACGCCGGCGGCGTGCTCGGCGGCATTTCCACCGGGCAGGACATCGAGATCTCGATCGCCATCAAGCCGACCTCCAGCATCCGCCTGCCGCGCCGCTCGATCAACGCGCGCAACGAAGCGGTCACCGTGGCCACGCACGGCCGGCACGACCCCTGCGTGGGCATCCGCGCCACGCCGATCGCGGAGGCGATGCTGGCGCTGGTGTTGATCGACCATGCCCTGATCCATCGCGCGCAAAACGGCGACGTCCGGCACCCGACCCCGCCGATCCCGGCCCAGCCCTGATCGTGAGCGCGCACGCGGCGCCGGCGTGGCAGCCGTGGCGGATCGGGCTGTTCTTCGCCGCCTACTTCGCCGGCACGGGCGTGCTGGCGCCTTACTTCCCGCTCTATCTCGAGCACCGCGGCCTGACGGCAGCGCAGATCGGCATCGTGATGGCGGTGGCGCAGGGCATGCGCATCTTCGGGCCGACCGCCTGGGGCTGGCTCGCCGACCACACCACCGAGCGGGTGCGCATCCTGCGCTTCACCTCGGTGGCGGCGGCGATCTGCTTCGTGCCGGTGCTGTTCCCCGGCGGCTTCGGCTACGTGCTGCTGACGATGTTCGCGGTGCACTTCTTCATGACCGGGCAGATACCGATCGCCGAGGCCATGACCGCAACCCGGTTGCGCGGCGATCCGCAGGCCGCCGCGCGTTATGGGCGGCTGCGCGCATGGGGCTCGATCAGCTTCGTGGTCGTCGTGCTGGCCACCGGCGTGCTGCTCGACTGGGCGGGGGTAGCGCTGCAGCCGTGGCTGGTGCTGGCGTTCCTGGTCGGCACAGCGCTGGTCGCGCAACTGGTACGCGATGCCCCGCATTCGCCGCATGGGGCGGAGGCGGTTTCGGTGCGCGCGCTGTTTGCCGAACTGCGGGTGCGCTGGTTCTTCCTGTCGGTGTTGCTGATGATCTTCGCCCACGGCGCGCTGTACACGTACTTCTCGCTGCACCTGGCCGCGCTCGGCTACAGCAAGAGCGCCATTGGCGTGTTCTGGGTGCTCGGCGTGATCGTCGAGATCGGCTTCTTCTTCGTCCAGGGACGCGTCTTTGCTCGCTTCGATCCCTTCCGCCTGCTGGCGGCGAGCTTGGCGCTGGCGGCGCTGCGCTTTGCGCTGATCGCCGAGTTCGCGCATGTGATCACGCTGCTGGTCATTGCGCAGGTGCTGCATGCGGCCACCTTCGCCGTGCATCACAGCGCGTCGATCCTGACCATCCAGCGCTGGTTCCACGGCAGCGCCACGGCGCGCGGCCAGGCGCTTTACGTGAGCATCGGCTACGGCGTGGGCGGGACTGCCGGCAGCCTGCTGGCGGCATGGCTCTGGTCGGCGTTCGGCGCCTCCGCTGCCTTCCTGTCGAGCAGCGTCGCGGCACTGCTCGGCTGGCTGGCGGTGCGGCGGGCACGCGAGCACGACGCTGCACAGCGTGCGCGCGAAGTCGCTGCCTGATCAACATGGCCGCTGCGCGAGCAGCGGCAGCAGGTCAGGCGAGCAGCAGTTCGGTGGTGGCGGTGATGCGTGTGCCGCGCGCCAGCGGATGCGTGGACTCGGTCGAGCGCAACGTCAGCGTGAGAGCGGCCTGCTCATCGCGCGACAGCTGGCGGAACAGGAAGTCGCGTGCGTTGCCCGGTTCGTCGGGAAGGTACAGCTGGGTGGCCAGCACGCCACCGCTGCGCGGCGCAATGCGCACGTGGATATGCGGCGTGCGGCCGGGATAGGGCACCGGCCTGATGGTGCGGAAGTGGAAGCGGCCATCGGCTTCGCTCAGCGCGCGACCGTAACCCTGAAAGTGCGGGTCGCGCTCGGACTCGGCGCCGCCGGCCGGGTGGTGGTAGACGGCGTTGGCGTCGCACTGCCAGATCTCGACCTCGGCCTGTGCGATCGGGTTGCCCCGGCGGTCGAGGGTGCGGCCAGTGAGATATAGCGGCACGCCGCGGCTCAGCAGCCGGTCGCCGTCGAAGGCGAGAAGGTCCGCGTCGGTCTGCCGCGGCCGCTCGCCGGCGTTGCGGGGATAGAAGGGTCCGAGCGCCTGGCTCGGAGTGGCGCGGCCGGCGCCTGCCTGCGTTCTGGCCAGCGGCGCCACGCCAAGGGCCGACAGGGCAAAGATGGCCTGCCGCCGGCGCAGCGTGGAAGCGTTGTTAAGTCGTTCTCGCATAGGCTTGATTCAGTTGTGACGGCGATGAAACACCTTCGACGCGCGGAGGGGGATGCGAGTTCCTCGGCTGCGCAGGTTGGATGTCGCAACGCGGCATAATGCGCCCTCTGGTTTCGCTGGGCGCATGGTCGCGATGGCGCAGACGCTTTATGACAAGCTGTGGGACGCACACGTCGTGCATGTCGAGGAGGACGGCACGACGGTGCTCTACATCGACCGCCACCTCGTCCACGAGGTGACCAGCCCGCAGGCCTTCGAAGGGCTGCGGATCGCCGGCCGCAAGCCTTGGCGGATCGGCTCTGTCGTGGCCACGGCCGACCACAACACGCCCACCGCCGGCTGGGAACTCGGCTATGACGGCATCACCGACCCGATCTCGCGCGAGCAGGTGGTCACGCTCGACTCCAACATCCGCGAGTTCGGCGCCGCCGCCTACTTCCCCTTCCTCGACCGGCGGCAGGGCATCGTTCACGTGATGGGGCCGGAACAGGGCGCCACGCTTCCAGGCATGACGGTCGTCTGCGGCGACTCGCACACCAGCACGCACGGCGCCTTCGGCGCGCTTGCCTTCGGCATCGGCACCAGCGAGGTCGAGCACGTGCTCGCCACGCAGACGCTGCTGATGAAGAAGGCGAAGAACATGCGCGTGCGGATCGAAGGCAAGCTGCCCTTCGGCTGCGCGGCCAAGGACGTCGTGCTGGCAGTGATCGGCCGCATCGGCACCGCCGGTGGCACCGGCTACGCGATCGAGTTCGCCGGCTCGGCCATCGAGTCGCTGTCGATGGAAGGTCGGATGACGGTATGCAACATGGCGATCGAGGCCGGCGCGCGCGCCGGCATGGTCGCCGTGGACAGCAAGACGATCGACTACGCGAAGGGCCGGCCGTTTGCGCCGGAGGGTGCGCTGTGGGAGCAGGCGGTCGCGTACTGGCGCACCCTGCGCTCGGATCCCGATGCTCGCTTCGATGCCGAGGTCGAGATCCGCGCCGAGCGGCTTTCGCCGCAGGTGACCTGGGGCACCTCGCCGGAGATGGTGGCGACGATCGACGACCGCGTGCCTGATCCGGATGCGGAGAAGGACCCGGTCCGCCGCGAAGGCATCGAGCGGGCGCTGAAGTACATGGGCCTGAAGCCGAACACGCCGATTGCGGAGATCCGCATCGACAAGGTGTTCATCGGCTCCTGCACCAACTCGCGCATCGAGGACCTGCGCGAGGCGGCCTGGGTGGTCAAGCGGCTCGGCAAGCGCGTGGCGCCCAACGTGAAACTGGCGATGGTCGTGCCGGGCTCCGGTCTGGTCAAGGCACAGGCCGAGCGGGAAGGGCTCGACAAGGTTTTCCGTGCTGCCGGCTTCGATTGGCGCGAGCCCGGTTGCTCGATGTGCCTGGCGATGAACGCCGACCGGCTCGAGCCGGGTGAGCGCTGCGCGTCGACCAGCAATCGCAATTTCGAAGGCAGGCAGGGCGCAGGCGGCCGCACTCATCTCGTCTCCCCCGCCATGGCGGCCGCTGCCGCCATCGAAGGACATTTTGCCGACGTCAGGAGACTCCAGTGAAGACAATTAAGAAGTTGTTCGTCGTTGTCGCTGCCGTCATCGCGGTGGCGGGCTGCAACACGATCGCCGGCATCGGCAAGGATGTTTCGGCCGCCGGCAGCGCGGTGGACAAGGCCGCGACCGACACCAAGAAGAAGATGTAGGCTCGGATCGTGGAAGCCTTCACCGTTCACAAAGGCCTGGTCGCGCCGCTCGATCGTGCCAACGTCGACACCGACGCGATCATTCCGAAGCAGTTCCTGAAGTCGATCCATCGCAGCGGCTTCGGGCCGAACCTGTTCGACGAATGGCGCTACCTGGGCCATGGCGAGCCGGGCATGGACAACAGCAGGCGTCCGCTGAACCCGGACTTCGTCCTCAACCAGCCGCGCTACCAGGGGGCTTCGATCCTGCTCGCGCGCAAGAACTTCGGCTGTGGCTCGTCGCGCGAGCATGCGCCGTGGGCGCTGGTGCAGCACGGGTTCCGGGCGATCCTGGCGCCGAGCTTTGCCGACATCTTCTACAACAACTCGCTGAAGAACGGCCTGCTGGTGATCGTGCTGCCGGAACTGGTGATCGACCGGCTGTTCCACGAGGTGGCTGGTTTCAACGGCTACCGGCTGACCATCGATCTGCCGCAGCAGAAGGTGATCGAGGCGGGCGGCGCCGAGCATGCGTTCGAGATCGCGCCGTTTCGGAAGTACTGCCTGCTCAACGGCCTGGACGACATCGGACTGACGCTGCGCCACCAGGACAAGATCCGGCAGTTCGAGGCGCAGCGCCTGGCGCGGTTCCCGTGGCTGGAGAAGACCGCCAGCCGTTAGTGGCGCGCACTTCGTTCCTGGGGCGGGCGGAGTCGGACGAAGAAGTGCCCCGCGGAGCAACCTGAATGAAGATCGCAGTGCTGCCGGGCGACGGCATCGGGCCGGAGATCATCGCCGAGGCGGTGCGCGTCTTGCATTCGCTCGACGAGCGCTTCGAACTCGAGTTCGCCGATGTCGGCGGCGCCGCTTACGACCGGCACGGCCATCCGCTGCCCGAGGCGACGCTGAGGCTGGCAAAGCAGGCAGATGCCGTGCTGTTCGGCGCAGTCGGCGACTGGAAGTACGACAAGCTCGAGCGTGCGCTGCGCCCCGAGCAGGCGATCCTCGGGCTGCGCAAGTCGCTCGGCCTGTTCGCCAATCTTCGCCCGGCGATCCTGTACCCGGAACTGGCCGCGGCCTCGACGCTGAAGCCCGAAGTGGTGGCCGGGCTCGACATCCTGATCGTGCGCGAACTGACCGGTGACATCTATTTCGGCACACCGCGCGGGAGGCGCAGCGCCCCCGACGGCGCCTTCGCCGGCCAGCCCGAGGCGTTTGACACCATGCGCTATGCGCGGCCGGAGATCGAGCGGATTGCCCGCGTGGCATTCGAGGCGGCGCGCAAGCGCAACCGCAAGGTGACCAGCGTCGACAAGGCCAACGTGCTCGAGACCTTCCAGTTCTGGAAGGACGTGGTCACCGAAGTGCACGCCGCCTACCCGGACGTCACGTTGGAACACATGTACGTCGACAATGCGGCGATGCAACTGGTGCGCGCTCCCAAGAGCTTCGACGTGATCGTCACCGGCAACATGTTCGGCGACATCCTGTCCGACGAAGCAGCGATGCTGACCGGCTCCATCGGCATGCTGCCGTCGGCATCGCTGAACGAGCGCGGCCAGGGCCTGTACGAGCCGAGCCACGGCAGCGCGCCGGACATCGCCGGCAAGGGCGTGGCCAATCCGCTGGCGACGATCCTGTCGGCGGCGATGATGCTGCGCTATTCGCTCGATCGCGCGCAGCAGGCCGACCGCATCGAGGCGGCGGTCAAGAAGGTGCTGGCACAGGGGCTGCGCACGGCGGATATCGCCGCCGGTGGCGCGCGGACGGTGGGCACCAGGGAAATGGGTGACGCGGTCGTCGCGGCGCTCGGCTGATGCGTTGAAAGAGGATCTTTGAGGGGAGCGGTGTCATGAGAGTGGGTTTCGTCGGTTGGCGCGGCATGGTTGGTTCGGTTCTGATGGACCGGATGGCGGCCGAGAAGGACTTCGAGTTGTTCGACACGGTCTTCTTCAGCACTTCGAGCGCCGGTGGCGCGGCGCCCAAGGTGGCCCGTGCCGAAGCCACGCTGAAGGACGCCAACGACCTCGCCGCGCTGCGTGCCTGCGACACCGTCGTGACCTGCCAGGGCGGCGACTACACCGGCGACGTCCATCCGAAGCTGCGCGCCGCCGGCTGGAACGGCTACTGGATCGACGCGGCCTCCAGCCTGCGCATGAAAGACAACGCGGTGATCATCCTTGATCCGGTCAACATGCCGGTGATCAAGTCAGCGCTGGCGCGCGGTATCAAGGACTACATCGGCGGCAACTGCACCGTCAGCCTGATGATGCTCGGCATCGACGGTCTGCTGAAGGCCGACCTGGTCGAGTGGGTCACCGCGATGACCTATCAGTCGGCCTCCGGTGCCGGCGCGCAGAACATGCGCGAACTGCTGGCGCAGATGGGCCATGCGCATGCGTCGGTCAAGGATCTTCTGGCAGACCCCGCTTCGGCGATCCTCGAGATCGATCGCCGGGTCGGCGCGGCGCTGCTGTCCGACCAGTTGCCCAAGGAGAACTTCGGCGTACCGCTGGCCGGCAGCCTGATCCCGTGGATCGACAAGGATCTGGGCAACGGTGTAAGCCGCGAGGAGTGGAAGGGCGGGGCGGAGGCCAACAAGATCCTCGGCCGCCCTGCGATGGGCCAGCCCGGTTCGCTGATCGTCGAGGGCCTCTGCGTCCGCGTCGGTGCGATGCGCTGCCACAGCCAGGCGCTGACGATCAAGCTCAAGAAGGACCTGCCGCTGGCCGAGATCGAGTCGATGCTGGCGGCCGCCAACCGCTGGGTGCGGGTGATCCCGAACCGGCGCGAGGACAGCATTCGCGAGCTGTCGCCAGCGCGTGTCAGCGGCAAGATGGAAATCCCGATCGGCCGCCTGCGCAAGCTGGCGATGGGGGGCGAATACCTGTCCGCCTTCACGATTGGCGACCAGCTGCTCTGGGGTGCCGCTGAGCCGCTGCGGCGTATGCTGCGCATCCTGCTGAACAAGCTCGACTGAGCCCGCCGGTCGAGTCTAGGGCGTTCGGACGGGGCTGAGCCACGGTCCGCAGTTAGGCCTCGGCCGCACGGACGATGAGTTACGGCGCTTTGTCAGCTTGCAGGCCTAAGTGGCTGATGCTAATTTCAAATTTCGAAATGACAGCCGCCGAGAGGCAACCGTGGCAATGAAGAAACATACGCGCATGCCGGGCCGGTGCGGCTTGGCGCTGGCGATCGGTCTGGCGTTTTCCGCGCCAGCTGCTTACGGTGCCGGGTTGGGCCGTATCACCGTTCAGTCAGCCCTCGGGCAACCGCTCCGGGCCGAGGTCGAGATCACGTCGGTCAACCGGGAAGAGGCCGCTTCGCTGGCGATCAAGCTGGCCTCCGCGGCCGCTTTCCGGCAGGCGAACCTGGAGTACAACCCAGCGCTTAGCGGCCTTCGGGTCACCCTGGGCCAGCGCACCGACACCGGCTATGTGGTGCGGATCTCCTCGCCGAACGCCGTCAATGAACCGTACCTCGACCTGTTGCTTGAACTGACCTCGTCGACCGGGCGGGTTTTGCGCGAGTACACGATCCTGCTCGACCCGCCGGCGCTTCGCGCCGCACCCGACGTGGTCGCGCCGGCCGCCGGACGAGCCGCCGCACCTGCTCCGTCGCCCGCCCCGGCTGCCGCCGCAGCACCGGCCGCGCCGCGCGCGGCTGCCGCGCCGGCTGTGTCCGGCTCGCGCACCGCCTCCACCTATGAGGTCCAGCGCGGCGACACGCTGGGCAGCATCGCGGAGAGCACACGGCCCCCGTCAGCCTCGCTGGACCAGATGCTGGTGGCACTGTTCCGGGGCAATCCGGAGGCGTTCATCGGCGGCAACATGAACAACCTTCGTGCCGGCAGTGTGTTGAAGGTGCCGGACGAGCCGCAAGTGCGGGCGACCGACCAAGCCGCCGCGCGCCGCGAGGTCGCTGCCCAGAGCGCCGACTTTGCGCGCTATCGCAGCCGGCTTGCCCAGGCGGCCACGGAAGCCGGGCCGGGTGCCGCGGCGGCCGCCGGTCAGGGCCGTGTGACGACACAGGTGCAGGACAGCAGTGCAGCGGCCCCAGCCGGCGATCAGTTGAAGATCGCCCAAGCGGCAACTGCGGCGAAGACCGGCGACGAAGCGGTTGCGCGCGATCGCCAGATCAAGGACCTGCTTGACCGCGTCGCTGAGCTGGAGCGCACCAACCAGCAGTTGCAGAAGGCGCTCGAACTGCAGAGCAAGACCGGCGCACAGGTGCAGGCTGCTGCCGAAGGCAAGCCCAGCGCTGCCGCGACGACGGCGGCGGCACCGAGCCCCGCCCCCGTCGCTGCGGCCCCCTCGGCGGCTCCGCCGGCGCCGGCGGCTGCACCCGCTGTGCCGCCGGCTCCCGCCGAGACTCCGAAGGCCGCGGCACCGAAGGCGGCCCCGCCGACTGCCGAAGAACCCGGCATGCTGTCGAGCCTGGTTGGCTCCAACTTGCCGCTGGTGGCCG
>Ga0209450_10000939_pt1 | contig 14673 bp, 15 predicted proteins | sample FrelakmetLWP11LW_FD_187149 | JGI IMG/M metagenome (GOLD analysis project Ga0209450, IMG submission 187149) | Freshwater lake sediment microbial communities from the University of Notre Dame, USA, for methane emissions studies - LWP11 LW (SPAdes)... | ecosystem: Environmental > Aquatic >...
TGCCGACTCTCAGTGATTTTCGTCGTGCACCTCGAAAACGCGCTGGGCGTATGTTTCAAGCAATGCCTCGCAGTTCCGCAGGCGTTGTTCGGCTTCAGCGGCTAACGTTGCCCTGCAAAAATCGAGTTTGCGGATTTTTACCAGCCAGGATTGGAGCTTCTTCAGATCCACGTCGTTTTCTTCGATTTCGGCGTATGCGAAGTGGCGGGCTTTGGTCTCTTTTGCGATTTCAGCTTTGAAGTCCGCACACTTGGAGATGAACTCCCGGTACTCCTCGTCGCGATCGGATTTGAAACGGGCGACCACTTTTTCTTGCTGAGACCGATCCAACGCCACCGTTTCCAAGATCACCGACTCACCGCCCATTTCGGCCACGTCGTTCTGCAGCACTTTCAGGCGGCGCGCGTGGTCGCCGATCTTGGGCAGCAGGCAAACGCCGTTCTGCAAATAGACCGCGCCCATGCTTTTAAGCCGCCGCCACAGGGCGACTCTCTTGCGGGCAGGTTCCGGCGGGACTTTGTAGGTGAACAGCAGCCAAGCTTGTCTTTTCATGGGATCATGATACTGTAACGGTCGTTACAAATCAAGAGTTATATATCAGTCGTTATGCTGAGCGGATTTATCGAATATCGGCATCGACAAACAGAATTGGCGAGGCGGCTGACGAACTGCCGCGAATCTTTGAAACCCGTGCTGAAACATCCCCGCCATAAAAAGTTGTTCTTGACGCGCCTAAAAATTATAAATACACTAAATTAACAATAGTGTTAATTAGGAGTCTTTAATGAAAATCAACGCGCTGAACTCCATAAACCGATTATATTTCGGATACGAGGATATCGCCAGGGCTCTGAAGATCAACCCGGCTTCAGCCAGGGTGAGCGCAAGTCGCTACGTAAGGCTCGGGCTTCTAATGCGGCTGAAGCGTAATATCTATGTGCTGCGGGAGCGGTGGCAGACGACCAGTCGGGATAATCGTTTCGCACTGGCGAACCTGGGGCAGTCCCCTTCCTACATCTCACTGATGACGGCTTTGGATTACCATGAGATCACCACTCAGGTCCAGCAAGGCATCATCGAATCGGTGGCCTTAAAGCGGACAAAGGAAATATCTCTGAACGGCAGCGTATTCCGGTACACCAAAATCAGCCGCACGCGCTATTTCGGCTTCATCCGGCGGCAGGGGTTTTTTATCGCGACTCCGGAGAAGGCGCTGCTCGACGCAGTGTACCTAATGTCGTTCGGTCGCTATGCGCTTGATCTCGCAGCCATTGACGGCGAGAAGCTCAACCGTAAAGAGATTCGGCGCATAAGCCAAAACTACCCTCCCAAAACTAGGAAGATGCTTGAAAAACATGGATATCTTGGGCCGGCATGAAGTTTTTGAAATCGAAGTCTTGGACAAGCTGAGCAGCGCAAAGCTGCTCGATCCCCTGGTTTTTGGCGGCGGCACCATGCTGCGGCTCTGCCATGAGCTCAATCGCTATTCCGTCGACCTCGATTTCTGGTTTCTCAGAAAGACCGCTGCAAGAACTTTTTTTGACAAACTGCTGATAACCCTCGAGCAGGACTATGAGATCACCGATGCGCAGATCAAACATTTCACACTGCTCGTGGAAGTTCGGACCGGCAACTACCCTAAACGTTTAAAGGTCGAAATCCGAAGAGAGCAAAAAGAGTGCGATCATCAGGCCAAGATCGCTTTTTCACGTTTCAGCACCAAACAGGTCCTGCTCAAGGCCCACTCACTCGAACAGACAATGAAGAACAAAATCGAAGCGCTCCTCGACCGCGGTGAAATCAGGGATTGTTTCGACATTGAATTCATGCTTCGGCGAGGGACTTCCTTGCCGCAGCTCTCCGGCAAACGGGTCGATGATCTTCGAAAGCAAGCGGCCGGGTTCAAAGACAAGGACTTCAAAGTCAAGCTGGGTTCCATCGTGGACAGCAACACGCGGACCTACTATGTCCAGAACCGATTCAGCTATTTGATGGAAAGACTCAGCGCCATCTCTTCCAGGGCGGAGAAATGAGTTGCAGCAGAAGGACTCCGGCTGTCACTTCGAAAGCTCCGGCAGAAGGCGCACTCTCTGCCCGTCGATTTCAAGGGTCGTTTTGGAATAGGTCAGCTTCCGGATGATCTTGCCGTCCTTGAAACGCATCACATCGACTCCTCGCCGCTTTTCCGGCTTTCCCTCACAGCCCTTTTCGATCGAAGGCCACTCAAGCTGCCATCGATCGAGGGCCTTCTGCTGCTCCACATCGATAAAGGTCTCTTCCTCCGTGAACCGGAAGCCGCCCTGGTTTGCAAACCAGGAGGTCCAGGCCTGCCGGAGGGCTTCCTTGCCTTGCGCTTTACCTCCGGTCCAGTTTTCAAACAAAATGTCGTCGTGGAAGGGTTCCGTGACCCCTTCAAGATCATGATCATCCCACGCCTGGTTCCATTTGCAGAAGGGTTTACAAACAATCAGGAGAGGTTGCAAGCTGCCGAGAAGTTAAGTTTGGTTCGCGGGATCCGAGGGGCGGCGGTATTGACAAGCGATGAACTCCTTGTCAGTTTATTGTCATAATTTACGATAAGGAGAAAGCGTCATGACAACTAAAAACAAACCCGTCGCTCCAAGCGGAGCTGTCCATAGCCTCTATGAGGAGCAAATCGATGAAGGACACCCGTAAAATCCGAAAAATTTACAAGAGTCAACCCACTATCGAGGGCGCCGGTGTCCACCTGAGGCGGGCCTTCGGTTTCGGCGAGGTGCCGCTTTTCGACCCCTTCCTCATGTTGGACGATTTCCGCGGGGACAAACCAGACCAGTACATCAAGGGCTTTCCCTGGCACCCGCACCGCGGCATCGAGACCATCACCTACATGCTGCACGGCGAGGTGGAGCACGGTGACAGCTTGGGGAATAAGGGGGTGATCCGCCCCGGTGATGTCCAGTGGATGACGGCCGGCAGCGGCATCATCCACCAGGAGATGCCCAAAGGCGACGACAAGGCTCTGATGGGGGGCTTTCAACTCTGGGCCAATCTGCCGGCGGCCCAAAAAATGATGGACCCGCGCTACCGGGACGTGAAAAGAGAGGACATCCCGGTGGTCAGCCTGAAGAACGGGGTTAAAATCCGGGTCATCTGCGGCGACATCGCCGGGACGAAAGGTCCTGTTGAGGACATCGTCATCGACCCGCAATACCTTGACGTCTCCATCCCGCGCAACTCGGAATTCATCCAAACCATAAAGCGCGGGAACACCGCATTTGCCTATATTTTCGAAGGTGACGGCCGGTTCGACGGCCAGAAAGTAAAATCGGCGGCGGGCGGGAGCTTGATCCTTTTTTCAGACGGAGACCAAGTGGCGGTGACGACACAGGAGGAGCCGGCCCGGTTTCTGTTGATTTCAGGAAACCCCATCGGAGAGCCTGTGGCCTGGCGCGGGCCCATCGTGATGAACACGCAAGCGGAACTGAAGACCGCCTTCGACGAGTACAACAACGGGACCTTCATCAAACACAGATGACGGTTGCTACCACAGGCGAATATATTTTTTGCCGGTTCTGAGCTCGCCCCGGACTTTCTCCATGTGCCGCAGGGCGGCAATTTCGCGTTCGAGGTCCATCGGCGAGATGTTCAAGCGTTGGACCAGGTGCTCGGAGGGTGCACCGCCGGTCTCCTTCAATATCTCCAGTATCTTTTGCTGAAGTTCGGTCAGCTCGAATTTTCCGCCGAGATTCTTGCCAAAAGACTTGGCACTGTGCGCCGCCCACGGGTCGCAGGTCTTGGCCGGCGACAGCGCATCCATTTTGCATTAAATGCCGTGTCAAGAAATGGGCCTATCGGGGCTATTCTAATTTGCGATGTGCTGCGAGCGGCAGGCAAAACGACAAGCGCCTCCCTTGCATAACCGAGCGTATATGTCTCCAGAGACGATTCCTGCCCCCAAGGCGTGGAGCATCGCCTCGACGCCTGGGGCATCCACCCAACTCGGGCTTTCCAGGCGGAGCCTTTCCCGGCGACTCCAATTGAAGCGATAAACGCCCAAGCACATCAACCGCCGGATGCATGCCAACGCCCTGTCCTTTTCGAAGCTGATGAATTCAAACGACAGCGCCGGTATTGGATGGGACAGACCGGCAAGCGCCTGCTCTTCAAATCCTTCCACATCGATCTTGCAGAAATGGGGCAACCCGTATTCTTCAATCAGTCGATCCAGGGTGATCACTTCGACTTCGACCCGATGGTCCCAGCGTTCAGGCGTTGCGGCGGCAGCGGCCATTGCCCGTCTCCAGGAGGCCGGCGCCAAGGTGCTGATCGTGGGGTTCATACGGTTGATGTGCAAGGTGGTGAGGCCCGGCTGCGCGCCGACGGCTTTGGCAATCAGGGTAAACCGCCGTTCGCCGCCCCATCGTTTCTGAAGATAGGCGGCACAGTGCGGCTGGGGCTCCAATGCGACGACGTGGGCGCCGATATCCAGGAACGCCCGGCTGCGACTTCCCAGGTGAGCACCGATGTCGAAGCAGAGTCCGCCCGGTTGAACGAACTGGCTGTAAAATCGGTGAAGCCTGCGCCGGTTGAAGGGTTTCCAGGCGTAAATCAGCTTGGATCGCAGCAGACCGAAGCGGCTTTTCAGGTCATTCATTGCCCTGCATCGGTTGCACGGTTTTCAAACACCAAAAGCCGGTAATGGATCAGGCCTTCCAGATAGCATTTTTGTTTGGCATCCCCTCCTAAAAGGGACCTGAGATAGAAGCCGCGCTCCATCAGGGGTCCAAGAAATCTAACCAGCAGGGAAATCGCCTTGTCACGCGGCCGGCCGAGACGCAAATACGGAGTCAGGTTTTGATCCTTGATAAGGTGGAAGCCCTTTTCTTCGGCGAGGGATTTCAGGGCAGCGAGATCCCGCAAACCCGGCAGCAGCCAATTCCGGCGGTAGTCATCGATCCGCCGGCTTTGCCGGGCGGGTATGACGCCTCCGGGGAAAACATCGCTCAGGCAGTCGTCGATGATGGCCAGCCTGCCGCCGGGCGGCAACACGTCCGCTTGAACACCGAAAAAGACACCGGGATCGGGGCAGTGGGTGAAGGCTTCGATGGAATAGGAAAAGTCTGCCTTAAACCGTTCGGTCGAAAGCTGCAAAAAAGAGCCTACTTCGAAATGAAACCGGTCCTTCCGGGTTTCAGGGACCAGGTGTCGGGCGCGGTTTATTTGCAGCGGGCTCAGGCTGACGCCCGTGAAAGATCGAACCCGGGGGAGCCGCCGGCCGAGATAAAACAGGCTGGCGCCAACTCCGCAGCCCAGGTCGAGCACGCGGTTCACAGGGCAGGGGCATTGTTCTATCTCGCGGGCCACCAACTCGTTGGAATACTGCATGGCCGCGTCCAGGGAATTGACTTCGGGCGGCCACAGGGCGCCGTGGAGGTTGAAGGTGCCTTCGTCTTTCCCCCACCTCAAAAAACGCTCGGTGTTATGGTCGTAATACTCCCTGACCTGCCGAGCATGCCGGCCTATGTCCGCATTGTGCATGAAAAGGAATCACTAACGAGTGGGCTTAGGTGCGAAAATCTTTCCTGCGTCAGGGCCGAATCATAATAGGCTTATCGCATTTTCACAATCCTTTTATAAAACCCATTGTAGCCAGGCGCTTCAAACCATATTTGTTTTTCGCCGAAATGCGGTTGCTCCGCCGCCAATTTAGGCCGGTGCCGACCCAATGGGAAAACCAAGTCATTCGTGCTGCGGCGAAAAACAATTGACAACTAATAGTGGCTGGTTATCTTTTATGCCAATGAAATTTAGACTTGACTATCTTTCAACGCTATGAAACAATACCAACATGCTCGACAGGCCCCTGTACCTAAATGTCTGGAAGGAACTGACCAAGGAAGGTCGCATGGTTTTCATGGAGGGGGCGCGGCGCGTGGGCAAGACGACCCTGGGCGAGATGATCGCCGAATCGTTTTCGAACTGGGAGTACCTGAGCTGGGAAATCCCCGAACACCGTGCGCGCTTGATCCGTGAACCCGCCTTTTTCGAAGCGGTCGAGCGCCGGGACGAGTCGATGCCGTTTGTGATGCTCGATGAGATCAACAAGCACCGCGGCTGGCGCAAATACCTCAAAGGGGCCTACGACCGGGTCGAGGGCGATTACCGGTTCCTGGTGGCCGGCAGCAGCCGGCTGGACTATCCCCAGCGCAGGGGCGACTCCCTGGCCGGGCGCTACTACCTGCTGCATCTGTGGCCTTTCACCCAGGCGGAGCTGGGCCGGGCCAATCTGAAGGCGGAGGAATTTTTTGGGAACCCTCAGCAGGTCAGCATGGAGCGCCATGCCGAGCTCACGGAGATGTGGCAGACGCTTTCGGAGCAAAGCGGTTTCCCGGAACCGTACCTCTCCGGCCGTAAGACATCCTACCGGCGATGGTCCAGCGCCTATGTGGAGCAGCTGATCCGGGAGGACATCCGGGACATGACCGGGATCAAGGCCATCGCCGAGATGGAAACGCTCTACCAGCTCCTGCCGGCCCAGGCGGGGCAGCTCTTGTCCGTACCGGCCCTATCCCAGGGGCTGCAGATGGCCTACAACACCATCCGCAGCTGGCTGCTGACGCTGCAGCGGTTTTTTGCGATCTTCAGCCTCGCGCCCTGGTCGCGCGGGGTGCCTCGGGCGATCCGGGAGGGACAGAAGATTTACCTGTGGGATGTGCCCCGGGTGCAGGATCCCGGAGCGCGCTTCGAGAACATGGTGGCGCTCGAGCTTTGCCGGGCCGTGTCGACGTGGAACGAGATGGGCTACGGCCGGTTCAGCCTGCATTTCATTCGGACCAAGGACCAGCAGGAGGTCGATTTCGTGATTGTCGATGACGGTCGCCCGGTGCTGATGGTCGACGCCCAGGCCCAGAACCATCAGCCATCTCCGGCCTTGATGAAATTCCAGAGCGCCCTGAGGGTGCCGGCGGTGCAACTGGTCAAAACGGCGGAGGGCTACCGTCGCATTGCCAATGAGGACCAGACGATTCTGATCGCTCCGGCCTGCAATTACCTGGCCGGGCTCCCGTAACCTTCGACGAAAGGAGGACTGCAGGAGGGCTTGATCCAGACTCGCAGCAACCCATATGAAATCATTGCGGAAAAAACTTATTGCAAAAAAATTTTTTAGTGCTATTTTCTGCGTTCTTTTTTGATGGCTGGGGCAGATTCCTTTCGGCACCCCTGCAACGGCATGTGATCGCCGGGAGGGATCTTCGATCAAACCTGAAATCAGGATTTTTTATGCGAATAAAGGGGAACACAGGGAGTGGAAAAAGAAGATATCTTGCACGCGGAAGGCCGTCTGGGTGAACTGATTATCGGTAACCGAATCCCGAAGGATTACTTTGTCACCAAGGGCTCGGGGCAAAGTGACCTCACGGTTCACGCAGGTTCCTACCATCTTGCCCTCAAGGAGGCAGGCGTCGAAATGTGCAACATCATGACGTACTCCTCCATCCTGCCGGGCATCGCCACCGAAATCCCAAGACCCGAGCGCCTCGTTCACGGTTCCGTGATGGAGTCCATTTTCTCCGTCTGCACGGTCAACAAGGGCGAACGCGCGACGGCCGGGATCATCTACGGGTGGCTGTACGACAAGAAAACGCACCACAAGTACGGGGGCCTTGTGTGCGAGCTCTACGGCGATCACTCGATCACCGAAATCGAGCGCCGGCTGCACGCCAGCGTCGAGGAGCTCTACTATAACGGCTACTCGGATGATTTTGAGCTCAAGGAGCGGCGCCTCATCACCGAAAGCTTCGTGCCCGAAAAGAAGTACGGCACGGCCTTGGCCGCCCTGTGCTTCGTGAATTACCATTACCCGATCCTGCGGGTAAACCTGAACGCCTGATGCCCCGGCTCGGTGCGATCCCCCGGGAAAGCGCCGAGACAGAATCGGGATGGGGGTGCTGGCGCCCGTTGCGTGCGGTGCGCTCGCGGGTGAGCCGTCACCACATGCTGGATACCGGATGCTGGGTGCTGGATAAAGCCTAAGACCCATCGGCGCTGTTACTTGGTTTATCCAGCATCGAGCATCCCGTATCCAGAACCTTTTTTAAGGAACTCGTCGATGAAAAAGAAAGACGTTCTCAAGAACCCGGTCCGGCACGTCGACGTCACCGCGTTCGACGCCACCCCGATCATCACCGCCATGCGCGAGATGTCCTTCACGTCGAGAGACACCGCCGTGGCGGCCGACATCTTCTCCCGCATGCTGCGCGACAAGGGGTGCACCATCGTGCTGTCGCTCGCCGGCAGCACCAGCGCCGCCGGCTGCATGCAGATCTACGCCGACATGATCCGCCACAACATGGTGGATGTGGTGGTAGCCACCGGCGCCTCCATCGTGGACATGGACTTCTTCGAAGCCCTGGGCTTCAAACACTACAAGGGCTCGCCCGCGGTCGACGACCGGAAGCTGCGCGAGCTTTACATCGACCGCATCTACGACACCTTCATCGACGAGGAGCAGCTGCAGGCCTGCGACATGACGGTCAAGAAGATCGCCGACCGCCTGCCGCCCAAGCCCTATTCCTCGCGGGAGTTCATCCGCGAAATGGGCCGCTACCTGACCACGCATGCGGTCAAGAAGGGATCGCTCGTCGAGCTCGCCTATCGCCGCAACGTTCCCATCTTTTGCCCGGCGTTCATCGATTCGAGCGCTGGCTTCGGCCTGGTCAAGCACCAGGTGGACCGCCCCGAGGGGCACCTCACGCTTGACGCCATCCGGGATTTTTATGAGCTCACCCGGATCAAGATGGAAGCCAAGACCACCGGCATCTTCATGATCGGCGGGGGCGTGCCCAAGAACTTCGTCCAGGACACGGTCATCTGCGCCGAGGTGCTCGGCAAGGAAGTCCCCATGCACAAGTACGCCGTGCAGATCACCGTGGCCGACGCGCGCGACGGCGCTTGCTCGAGTTCCACCCTCAAGGAAGCCTCCTCCTGGGGCAAGGTCGACACGACCTTCGAGCAGATGGTCTTCGCCGAGGCCACATCGGTCCTGCCGCTCATCGTGAGCTACCTATATCACCGGAAGGACTGGAAAAAACGCAAGCGGCGGGAGTGGTCCAAATTGTTTGCATAGCCTTCCCGATCAAAATGCCCGAATAGGGGTTCAGGGGGTCAGGGGTTCAAGTAGAAAAACTAATTGATTCATGCTCTTGAGCCCGTGAACCCTTCCGGCCCGCCTCTCCGTTACGGAATTCCTCCTCATATCGCAGCTCCATGCTTTCCTCCACCATGGGTGGTCCTAACACTCAAGTCTTCCGCTGAAAAGCCGATATGGATCTATGATAAGGTATTCTCAGAGGCAACGGGTGCGAGGGGTAGCAATGTGGACGGCGCCTTCCGATTGATCCAGAAAAACAATCCGAAACGGTTTATTGAAACGCGCAGGGACAGCTTTCTAGTCGGCCGGTCGCAGGAATGCGACATCATCATTCCGGAGGCCTGTGTGTCCCGCGTTCAGGCCAAAGTGTCGTTTGAAAACGGGCGCCATTTCATCAAAAACCTGGGGCGCAACGCCCTGCGCGTAAACGGCCGCAACACGGCAGGCGATTTCCTTAAACACGGGGATGAGATCACCTTCGGGAAAACCAGCTTCCTCTATCAGGCCGGCGCCAAGCCGACGGTGGAGTCCACCCCCGAGGCCGAGACGATCCTCGCCTCCGACACCGCTGACACCTTTCCCGAAAGGCGCCTGGTGTGCACCTCTCCATCGGGCCAGGCGGTGGCCCATCGCCTGTCCCAGCCCAAGATATTGATCGGGCGTTCTCAGGAGGCGGACATCGTCCTGAACGACCCCTCGGTTTCCAGGTACCACTGTGTCATCGAGGCACGGGAGGGCGTCTGTCATATCCGCAACATCAGCTCGTCCAACCCCCTGTCGATCAACCATGAACCGGCGACCGAAAAACGATTGTATTCCGGGGACCAGCTGAAAATCGGCGCCTGGTCCCTCGCCTTCATCTCCAGTCGCCGAGACGACACCCGGAAGCAGGAGCAGCCCCATCGGCGCCATCCGGTGCATCGACGGTGGCTATTCGCCCTTCTGTTTGTCGCTGCGGTTGGATATGCCGCCTACGGCCTGGTGTTCCTACCCTGGATGGAAGACCACACGCTGAACGGCGTCTCCGTGCAGATCGACGCCGGCGAGTTCGACGGCGCACGCGATGAACTGCTCAATTTCCTGGAGACAGGCCCGACGCCTGAGAACGGTGCGGCCGCCAGAAGACTCCTGGCTCTTGCCGTGGTGGGAGTCGCCGGCCAGAAAGCCCGGAACGGAAACCTGGAGGATGCAGCGGCGTTTCTGAGACAGCACCTGGCCGCCCACGGCGCCGGCAAGGAGGCCGCGCCGGTGTGGGATCAGCTGAACCGCTATCGCATGCAGATCGGCCAGCGCCTGGAAGCGGACTCGGACTATCACCGCTCCCTTTCCTACTATTCAGCGGTTTCCGAGGACAGCCCGTTTTTCCCCGAAGCACAGAAAGCCATCCACCGGATTTGGCTGGATTACCAGAAAAAAGAGCACCAGCAGCAGACGGTGGCCCAGCTCCTCAAAGAGGCGGAGGCCCACTTCGCTGTTAAACGCTACCTGACCCCGGTCCATCAGAATGCCTACAGTGTCTACCAGACCGTGCTCGCCCTCGATCCCCAAAATGAGACCGCACTGAAGCGCATCGAGCAGATTCGAGCCTATTTCCGCACCGAGGGCGATATTCATTTCAAGGCGGGCAACTGGCCCAAGGCGCTTGCCTACCTTGAACGCTACACGCTCATCGATCCGGATGCCATGGACATCCGCGAAAAAATCACCACCTGCCACCGCAAATTGGCCGAACCCCTGCAATCGTCCGCACCGTCGCCCCCGGCAGGTCGCGCGCTAACGCCGGCGGAACCCGGCGAGCAGGAAAAGGTCCGGCAGCTGCTCAAGGATTCCGGGGCTCAGAGTTCCTGGGTCATGAAATACCTTTTCGACGAGAGCCCCCGTGAAAGCGACCCCGAGACCCCTTGGTAGCCGGACCGCCGTCGGGTTGCTTCTCCTGGCGCTCATGACCGTTTGCGGCTGTGCGCGGGCGCCCAAGCCCGCCGTCAACCCGCCCCCCTCCGCGATGGACTTTCCGCGCAAGGTCGCTGTGCTGCCCTTTGAAAACCGCACCGCCAACCCTGAAGCCGCCACCGTGCTGCGGCGGATGTTTTTCAATTTTTTCAGCTCGCTCAACTACGCGGATATAGAGCCGGCCGCAGTAGACGCGACCCTCGAGGCCAACCGGATGGTGGGGGCCGCGGCCGCCGGTGGGTCCTTTCCGCTGGATCGGCTCGGGCAGCTGCTGGGGGTCGATGCCGTGGTGGTGGGGGAGGCCCTGGCGCTCGGGCAGGCCTATGCCGTTGTCTACACCAATCAGCAGGCGAGTCTGCGCGCGCGGATGCTGCGCTGCAGCACCGGGCAGGTCATCTGGGAGATGGAGCACACCGTCACGTTGCACGAGGGGGATCTGCCCCTGTCGCTTCCCGGCCTGGCGGCCGCCATCGTGAAAACCGCCTTCAACTACCATCAGAGCAATACCATGCGGGCCGCCTCCGAGCTGTGCATGCAGCTGGTCGCAGCCATCCCCAACCCCCCGGCCGAAGCCGAAACCCCTCCGCTGATCCAGGCCCTGGTTCACAACGGGGCCGCCGGCCTGCTTTCGCCAGGCGATGAGCTGAGAGTGGTAATGATCGGCGACAAAAAACATAAAGCCGGCTTGAGCCTTCCGCCGCTGCTGCTTGAAGCACCCATGGAAGAAAAAGAACCGGGAGTCTATGTCGTCTCCTATCGCATTCAGCCCCAGGACCGTTTGGCGGAAGGCCAGCTGACAGGGTACCTGCGGTCACCTTCCGGGTCCAGCCGCCAGTGGGTGGACACCCTGGGGCCGATACGGGTCGGAAGGCCGACGGTCCTGCCATCCTCCATCTCGGCCGACACCGTGCTGGCCGCGGACCGCAGCCCGTATCTGGTGGAGGACGCGCTGGTCGTCATGCCCGGTGTCACGCTGACCATCGACCCGGGAGTGGTGGTGTGGTTCCGCAGCCTGGGGCTGGTGGTGAGGGGGACCCTCCAGGCCCGCGGCACCGCCGAGCACCCGGTGGTCTTCAGCGGCTTGAAGGTCAAAGGCTGGAAGGGGATCTTTGTCGAAGGCGGTGAGGGCGAAAATCTCCTTCGCCACTGTCGGATTTCCGGAGCGGAGTTCGGCGTCCGCTCCGCCCGCGCACGGCTCGTCGTTGAAGACTGCCGGTTCCAGGAAAACACCTGGGGCGTGGTGGGCGAGGACGGGCAGATCGACATCAGCGGCAGCCTGGTGCGGGCATCGACCAAAACCGGCATTGCCGCCCGCAATTCACGGCTCGGCGTAAGAGGTTCGGTGGTCACGGAAAATGCGGCCGGAGGCTTCCTGCTGGAGGGCTCGCCCGCGATCATCGAAGGCAACAACATCGTCAACAACGGCGGCTGGGGCATCAAGACGGCCGGCCCGCCCACGGAGGTTCTCGCCGGCAACAACTGGTGGGGCCAGGTGGAGCCGGATCTCTCGGAGATGGTCAGGGGCGCTGTTCAGACCCATCCGCTGCTGCCGGCTCCGATCTTCGTCGGGGTCGCGACCCGCACCACGAATTGAGCCCGGAGCCAGCCCTTGTGCCGGCACGTTATCGGGGCTCAGACATCAAGCCTCAAGAACCTGTCACCCGGTCAGTTGAACCCTCGATTGATCGCGATCGCGATCTGAAAATAGACGGTGATACCGACGGCGTCGATCACCGTCGCCATCAGGGGGCCGGCGGTGAGGGCGGGATCGAGCCCGGCCTGCTTAAGCAACAATGGAATGAGCGCCCCTCCCAGATTGGCCAGCAGCAGGGTCGCCAGAAGCGCTGAGCCCACGATGGCGGCCAGTAGGAGGTTGTGGTCCTGCAGGAAGACCCTGAAGTAGGCCATCAACCCCAACGACACCCCCAGCGCCACCCCCATCCAGAGTTCTCTCCCGAACACGCGCAGCAGGTCCCTGGAGCAGACTTCCCCCAAGGCAAGGGCCCGCACCACCATGGTCGCCGACTGGGTCGCGGCGTTACCGCAGGTGCCGATCACCATGGGGATGAAGAAGGCAAGCGCCATCATGTCTTTCAGCGTCTCGGCGTTCCACTCCATGATGGTCGTCGACAGCAGCGAAGTGAACAGCAGGATGGCGAGCCAGCAGAAGCGGCTCCAGAAAAGCCGGGGCATTGAACGCTTGAAGTATTCCTCCTCAAAAGGAACCACGGCGGAAATCCGTTGGAAGTCCTCGGTGTTTTCGGCCTCTATGATGTCGATGACGTCGTCGACCGTGATGATCCCCAGCAGTCGGTCCTCCCCGTCCATCACCGGGATGGCGAGAAAGTCGTATTTCTGGATCTGGGCGGCGGCGGACTCGGCCTCGAGGTTGTGCTGGACCGAAATAACGTTCTCTTCCATGATGTCCCGCAGCCGCGCCTGGGGCTTGGACATGATGATGTCCCTGAGGGAGGCCACCCCCAGCAGGTGATGCCCGCTGTCGGTGATGTAAACCTGGTAAATGGTTTCCTTGTTGGGCGCCTGCAGGCGCAGGGATTCCAGCGCGTCCTTTACGCTCATGTCGGGCGGCAGGTTGCAGTAGTCCGTGGTCATGACGGCGCCGGCCGTGCCTTCGTCGTAGTTCCACAGGCGGCGGATCTCGTTGCGTTCCGCCTGGGCAATGAGCGGCATGATGGCTTCGCTGACCTCGGCGTCCACCTTCTTGAGCAGGTCGACCCGGTCGTCGGGTTCCATGTTCTCGATGAACTGCAACATGGTCCGGGTCTTGCCGGTTTCCAGGCAGGCCTGCTGGGTTTCGATGGACAGCTGTTCAAAGGCCTCGATGGCGAGCGCATTGCCGATCTGCACCAGGGTCTCGATGATCTCGAGCGGGCTCAAGCCGCTGTTTTCCAGATACTCGGCAATGTCGGCCGGGTGGCGTTCTCTTAAAGCCGCCACCGCTTGCCGGTCTTCGAGACGGCAGGAGGATAGAGTTTCGGGGGGTGGTTGCGATGAAGAGGTCATGGGCATCTCCTGTCCGTCTTGGGGCCATCTTTCCGAGGCCAAAACGGCAGGAGCCTGCCCGTGGATCAGGGGCGCAGTGCTCTCGGGGAGGTGTTTTGGTCTCGGACGAGCAGAACTTGCGGCAGAGTTGAACGGCATCTGCCTCGCCGGCATGGGTGACTCGGACTACTGCCAGGGTCGTCTGTGTTCATGCATTGCGTCCTTTGGTGATTCATTTGCTGCGCCAAGCCGGAAACGGCCTTAGCGCAGCTTTCAATTCGGTTCCTTTTAAAGAGTCTGCCTTTCAAAAGCAAGACAAAATCGATGCGCAAGGCGTTTTTTACGGAACCGCCACCTTGCGCAGCCCCACGCACTTCAAATAAGCGGTTTCGGGCATCGACAGCAGCACGGGGTGGTCCTGGGCTTGGCCGCCGCGATAAATGACATGGGCCAGGCCGCCATCTTTTTCGACGGCGGCCGCGAGCATGCCGAGAAAATCGCTCTCCGCAATGTGATGGCTGCAGCTGCAGGCGAGCAGGATGCCGCCGGGCCGAAGCCGGCGCCAGGCCAGCCGGTTCAGCTTCTGG
>Ga0209450_10000940_pt1 | contig 14656 bp, 11 predicted proteins | sample FrelakmetLWP11LW_FD_187149 | JGI IMG/M metagenome (GOLD analysis project Ga0209450, IMG submission 187149) | Freshwater lake sediment microbial communities from the University of Notre Dame, USA, for methane emissions studies - LWP11 LW (SPAdes)... | ecosystem: Environmental > Aquatic >...
GACGTTCAGAGGGGCACAGTAATGTTGTGCCAGACACTCTCATCTATTAGCGCGTGGCTGATAAACAGGGTGCCCGGCACAATAAACCAGTTAAAATTTACCTAAATCGCAAGTGTTAAAGACCATAAACACGAGGAGTTTTCACCCTGACATAAAGCCAGAGAAACCCTCCTACGATGTTCAGGAGCAGAATTCTAGCATATATAACAGAATCTGTCAAGGCTTTAACCTATGAATTTTGTAATCGGGTCTCACGACAAAAAGTAATTGCTGACGGCAAATTCAAACTGCCCAACAAATAGCTCTTTAAAGTAATTCAGGTTATTTCTCTCGTAGAACAAAATCACGGCTTTTTTGTACTCTGTTTCGTTGACACTCCTATACGAGAGAGGACAGCTTCCGTATGCCATCAAAATCGCGTTACCGGTCATTCGGCTGGTACGTTTGTTGCCATCCTCAAACGGTTGAATATAAGCGATGAGCAGGGACACCAGAATCGCTTTTGCAAAAAAATTTGGCTCAGCGTTCACGATTTCGCACATCCTATGGACCGCGTCACTAATCTGATGCTCATTGTCCAGTGGCCGGTAAAGAGTCCCCGTGATTCCCACGGGCGTCTGCCTAAAGCCCCGTTTTATGTTAAGGTCGCGGGTCAGCAGTTCGTGTATCTCGCGGATCTTTCGTGGCGTCAGCTCTTTAAAATCAGAGGGATGAACTTGGATATAATCCAGTGCTTTTTTGTGATTCAGAATCATATCCGCCTCCTTCTTTTGGTGTCCCGGGGCGGCTTCGTGGTTTAAAATCAACGCTTCGGTCTCCAAAAGAGAATAGGTATTACCCTCAATGTGCGAGGACTTCCAACTAAGCTCAATCGTCAGCCGTTCAAATTCCTTTTGTAGGGCGGATGGTGATAATCGCTTTTGGTGTTCCCTGAACTGTTCATCCAGGGCTGAAAGATGACGGATTTCAGTGTCATCAAAGATACTTTTTAGAAGTCCGAAAATCTCAAAATCAAATTGCGTCCGAACCATCCTGCTATCAGTCTCTTTTTTAAAATAGTCGCCCACATTGATGGGTTCGGTTAGACGGTAGGCAGGTGATAGCTGGTAGGCAACCGAGCGGCCTTTTCCATGTCGCTGGATAAGTCCCTGTGCCAAAAGCGCATTAAGATCACGGATTAGGGTGATACGGGAAGTTTTGACCCCCTCCAGAGTGATCCTTTTTAGTAGCTCAGAAACCTTTATTTCCTCATCGTTAAACTGAATAAGATGGAGAAGTCTTTGCTGTCTTGGAATTATTTGTATCATTTAGGTTATCTAATTGTATCATTTATGATACGATTTGCCAAGACCTATGTTTCAAACAAATAATCCCGTTATTTAAGGGTACGAACTTTTAGAAAGTGTAGCCTGTCTCCAAAGTACCCCCCACACCGTTTAGAACAAAGGGCTCCGTCGGTTTGTCTGGGTGAGTGTAAGTCACTTGTCCAGTCGGATAATGACCGACCGTTCCCAGGACTCGAAGGTCGAAGGGGTGGCTAGGGAAAAGCTCGACACCAAGACCAGCTTCGACGCCTGGGTGAGCACCTTGGAAGGATACGTTGGTCTCGATGACCGGCACAAGTGGCCAGTTCCGCTTTCCAAGAAGGAAAGAAGTGCCAATGGCTCCCATGAAAATGGTGGACGAGTCATTTTTCTGGACTCCGACTACAGAGCGACCTGTCAGGGTTCCGACGCCAGCCATTCCATGGATCCCGAAGTTGTCGTGCAGGTGGAGCCTGCCAACAACCATGCTTCCGAAGTTGCCGGGGGTACCATCGTAACCCTCCGCAGAGCCAAGGCGAGCGACTCCGCGTAGTCCGAGGCTTAGTGGGTGTGCTGAAGTATATGAGCTGCTCTTATTTTCACTCTGGACTGTTTCAACTTCATCTTCATCAATTTTCTCCAGATGTAATCGCACCGGAGTACTGCACTGCGTTGGCGGTTTTTCATCTGTCGTCGGTTTGGCACACGCTTCCAAATCCCCACTGCTAACACTCACTGTTTTTTCGCTGGAGCCATCGGTAGTAGCGCCCGCCCCAAATATATGTGCACCAGCACCGACTTCGCCCCGGGTATTGGTATTCATCGTGAATGCTCCAATCGTGGCTCCGCGGACAATGTGCGTCGCTCCTTCACATTCACCACGCAAAAGAGCGCGGGATACATCACTGCGACTGGTGACGAGTCTACCCACCGTTTGAAGGGTAATGTCCAGCGTCGCTCCTCTTTTGATACCAGCCTCCAAATCCAGTCCTAGCCGTTTTCCGGACGTTGGAAGATTGGCTCTGATTTCATCCAGATTCCGCAGACGCATAAACCGTTTTTGATTGGTCGTCGGTTTGTACTCATAGTTTCCGCTGACAGAACATTTGGGAAGCAAACGGAGGTGATCACAATCATAGGAAACAACAACAACATTCTTTGCCATGGCTATTTCAAGGGCATCCCGTTGATGTTCTTTCCAGTCGACCACGAGCGGACTATTCGGATCCTCCGGCATAAGGCAGGATGTTTCATTTATCACATGGTAGACCGTCGGGTCTTTGGGGCGCACATTTTGCGCCATTTCACCGGCTCCGCAGCCGGCAGTCGCTATAAGGGCTGCTGCTAAACTTTTTTCTAAATCAGAAGCGCGAAGCATAAATGAAGATATTAATTGTCAGGTTGCTGATTCTTATACAAAAATCGGTTTTAGTCAAAGTTATTTCATAGAGAAAAGCCCCCTGTTCGCATTGCGCAGAACAGGGGGACTTAACTCGTTTCAAGTAAGAAAGGGGGGCGGCTACACTAGAATGTGTAGGCTGCCCCTACGACGACTCCCACACCGAAGAGATTGTAGTCTGCGGTGGGTTTGTCGGGGTGGGTGAAGAGCTGCTTCCCAGTGGGGTAGTACCCGAGGGTGCCCATCACCCGGAAGTTCAGCGGCTTGCTGGGGAGAATGTGAGCTCCCAGCCCACCTTCGACACCCGGACGAACACCTTGGAAGGTCGCGTTCGCTTCGAGGATCGGAGCAACTGGCCAGCTCACTGAGCCAAGCAGAGCAGAGGCGCCGAGCATCCCCACGAAAACAGTCGGGGAGTCAGCCTTGTAGACGCCGAATTGTGACCTTCCGTCGAGGCTGCCCATCCCGAGGCCACCGTGGACTGACAGGTTATCCATCAGGTTGAGCCTCCCGACGAGCATCACACCACCCATTGCTGGGGAAGCGAACTGCTCGGCGGAGCCGGCGCGGTAGAAGCCTCGGAGTTCAAGACTGACGGGGTGCTGGGAGGCAAAGGAAGTATTGCTTCCTCCCTTGCCCATGTCCTTGCACTCGTCCGCGGTCCCGAAGCAGAGCGTGCGGATATCGTCGAGGGGGATCGCGACGCCATTGATGGTGACGCCGTCTTGATCGATCTTCTCGATCTTGCCACAGACCTTGTCGGTGCCGACCTTCTTCTGGACGCAGACGTCGCGGCCGTTCAGATAGTCGTTGCCGAGAAGAGCCCACGGGCGTTCCGATTCGGGAAGCTGAGAGGTGAGTGCGATGAGGGCGCCGTGCGCCATGACGATCGCCTGAGCACCTTCGTACTTCTTGCTGAGAGCCAAGATGTGCTTGGCGTTTTCGGTGTAGTCGGAGGCCTTGGCCTTGGAGACCTTGGCGGTGAAGACTGCAACGACGTTGTCGTACAGCGGCTTGCAGCCGGGTGACCAGGTGGCGAAAGTGGCGTTACTCACTTTCTCTTCACCGGTCTGCTCGCAGCCGTTTGCCTTGAGGTAGGCGGTGAAGGCAGTCAGCATCGTTGCCGGAACCTTCTCGCCTTCACCCTTCAACACTCCCTGGAATTCCGGGAAGAGGATCGAGAATTGACCCATGAGGCGTTCGACGTCGAGGCTCTTGACGGTCTTCTTCTCCTCCGTGAAGGTGTCGCGGGCAGAGCCCTTGGCACGTTCGACGTAGGTTGCCTGGATCGTGATCGAATAGTATCGACTCACGAACTGTGCGAACTCCGCCCACTCCGGCCAGCTCTTCAGAACGAAGAGGGGCGAAGCAGCGGGGGCCGGGGCGGCGGGCGGGGTAGTGAGGTTGAAGGAGGCCGATGCGGACGCCGTGGGCGTCTGCGCAAAGGCAGTCGTTGAGGTCGTGAGTGCGGGGATGACGGCCATGATGGCCGCCAAGCTGATGAGCTTCTTCATGGCAGTCTCCTTCACGTTGAGGTTGAGGGTGTTGAGAGCGCTGAAAATGGTCGAAAGCTTCATGATGATTCCTCCGGGGCAATGCCCATCGGTTAGATGGGCCGAAGCCCGATTTCCACAGGCTAATGCCCGGTGGAGTGAACATCTCAGCTACGGTAAACGCTACCGTCTCTGTGTCACAAGCTGTCACCTAATTCGCACCGCCATCGCGGGCTAAGTAACAATTCGTGACACAGAGATCACACAAAAGAAATTGGGGTTATCCGCTAGGGCGGGCCCCATAAACTTACTTGAAACGAGTTGTAAAAGACCATAAACATGAGGAGTTTTCGCCGCCCACCAAGGTGGGGAGAAGTGCTCCTACGATGTTCAGGAGCAGAATTCTAGCATAATACCAAATATCTGTCAAGTATAATATAGAGCAAAAAAGCCTCATGGATCATGAGACGTTCATAGGGTTGTGCTAGGCTCCTCCAGATGTGAAATCCGAAGGAGCGCTAGCGGGTTGGCGGGCAGGTTTCTAGCAGGTAGGTTGGCGGGTAATTACGGGCGGTCCTTCTTGCGGAGCGCGAAGGCGACGTTGCCGGTTGCGCTGAGGACGAGGAGGACCAAAAGAAGCCACCACCAGGAGCCAATTCCCTGATCTTCCTTGCACACAGGAGGCGGCGGCGGAACCGCGCACTTGCCGTCGGAACTGCGAACTTCGCCATCCTTGCAGATGGCGGTGCAGGGTCCGTTTTCAACAAGCCGTCCGAAGCCGACGGTGCAGATGCACCCATCGGTTGTCATGAAAAACTCGTTGATTTTGCAGACAGGGCCTGCATCGACAGGCAGTGGTGGTACCTTAACTTTGGTGCCTGCGTCGACGGGCGGTGGCGGCGCATCCTTGGTGCAAGACGCCATGCATGCGCGATAGTCCGCCGGAGTGGCGAACTGCCCGCACTGATTGCATGGCACAGCCCACGCGGCAGTTGCTGCTAGCAGAGCGACCATGAGGGTCACAAGCATCAAAATGCACTTCTTCATCTTCATCGGAATTCTCCTTCCCCATTCCTGGGGGCTTGGGTTACGAACAAACTAGAAACGAGCTGTCAAAGACCATAAGCACGGGAGTTTGCCCCGTTTGAAGGGGTTCTTTCCACAATGATCAGGTGCGGAATTATGACATATGAAATGAAGCATGTCAAATCAAAATAGCCTCATCAACGATGAGACGTATGTTAGGTGGGAGCTAGGCTCCTCCAGAGGTTAATCCGGAGGAGCACTAGCGGGTGTAGCAGGGGGGTTCTACGTTACTGTCAGTCGTCTTGGCGCACGGGGCGTTCCCGCACTTTCCGTGCAGGTTTCTGTGTGCGCTCCTCTTCGAGGGCCTGGGATTCGTCGACTTCCACGACCAGGGGGGCGGCGAGTTCCGTCTGCCCGGGGAGGGGAGGGGGAGCTGAAGCGGCAGCTGCCTGAGCACGGGTGGTTGGGCCCTGATGGCTTCCGTCTGTATGACGGATGCTCTCCTGGCTGACGACCGGCTGGGGGCCGGTATCCTCGACCACGGGCTCGGGGGGGATCACCGCGGGCTTCGGCTTCGGCTTGGGGCCTTGGCCCTTCTTCTCCTCGCGGAAGAAGAAACCGTAGATCAAGAGTCCGAGGTTGGCGATGCCAACCCCGAGGATGACCCACAAGAGCCAGAGGTTGCCCAGAGCTTCCAGGAACGCTCTGCGCGTTCCTTCGTGGCCAGCAGCGCACGGATCAACGCAGCTTCCACCGCCGCCGCCGATGTCGACGCAGGAGCCGTCGACTTTGCGTGCTTGCCCTTCGCCGCACTTGGCGACGCAGGCTCCGCACCCATTGACTTGTTCGAATCCGTCGACGCACACGCAGACATTCTGTGCGTTGCGAACTTGGTTCGCTCCGCAGGCCAAGGGTTGGGTAATGACCGGGGGTGCCGTCTTGACCGGGGGTGCCGTTTTCACGGGGGGTGGCGTGGTGGTCGCGGGCGGTGCAACGGTTGTTGCGGGCGGGGGAGCATCCTTGGTGCAAGACGCCATGCATGCGCGATAGTCCGCCGGAGTGGCGTACTGCCCGCACTGATTGCACGGGACAGCCCATGCGGTCGAAGCGATCGCGAGGCCGCCGGCGAGGGTTAGGACGAAAGTGAACTTCTTCATGACGTGATTTCTCCTTCCAGGTTGGGTGTTGACGCTGCTGTCGTTGTTGCGCCGAGGCGCCGAAAACAGACTCTTCATGACGTTTCCTCCGGGCGCACGGCCCAGTGTTGGGCGGTGCCCAGTTCAGTCGAACGGACGCTAGGCGCCCGGCGTGGAAACCACAAAGACAATATGTCTCCGTGCCACAAGCTGTCACTTAAGTAAACGCGTGGGCGCGATAAGTAACAATTTGTGACACAGAGATGGATCCAAAGACTTAAAAATATTGGTAATAACGTAGGATTCAGAATTCGGGAAGAGCCCGTATTCAGTCGATTTTTAGACGCAAAAATGCGCCCGAGATCCAGCTGAATCAGGCTTACTTATAAGGAATTCTGAACATACCCTTGCTGTTAATGATCAGCCCAAAGCCGGGGGGCTTAGGCGATACCCTACATGAGGTAGGGGGCATAGAGTATCATATATTGGGTAACAAGTCAAGGGTTCGCGAAAAGAACTCAGCGACAGATGAGCACCAACGTCAACGACGCAATAAGTTGGCACTATTAACGCTATTGTAGATTCGAACGAATGTTCTTTAAGAAATCCACAATGGGAATGATCCGAATATTGCCCTCCTGCATGATTTTACTCCCTCCATAAAGCATAAGAGCCTGTGCGGACGGATAGTCTCTGAGAAAAGCGCGAAGCCCTCTGAGGTGGCTGGAGTTGATTTTGGTGGTTCTTTTAACTTCGATTGCCTTTATTCCTTTTTCGCCGTACAGAACAAAATCCACTTCAAGGTCGCTCGCTGTTCGCCAGTAAAACAAACTATACCCCAAGTCAAAATAGTCATTGATGGATTTCAGCTCCTGTAACAGCAATGTTTCCAGAGCCGCCCCCTCGATTTCTTCAGGGCTATCCAGGGGGCCCTTAGGACGGAGTGTCCGATAAACACCGACGTCAAAATAATAAAATTTGACGTGATGAATCAAACGGCGTTTCGCTTTTTTTGAAAAAACGGGGAGCTGGTAAGCGATCATCATATCTTCCAGAATTGAAAAATAGCTTTCGGCCACTTTGCGATGCACCGAGCATTCACGGGCCACTTCAGAAATGTTCAGCACAGCACCCTGTGAAAAGCTGGCCGTTTCTAGAAAGCGGAAAAAGGCGCCGAGATTACGCGTTAAACCCTCCTGTCTGACTTCCTGCTCAAGGTAGGTCATCACGTAAGATTCAAGATACTTCTTTTTATCCTGCTCGCTGAACAAGGCTGGTAAATGTCCATACTCCAGAGATTCATGAAAATCAAAATCCTTTTCCAGCTCGGGTATGGTAAGAGGATACAAGTGATAGGTCAAAGCGCGTCCAGCGAGCAGATTCACTTCCTGCTTTTTTAACTTACGCGCACTGGATCCCGTAAGGATAAATTTGATTTTTCTGTTTTCAATAAGGCGATGGACTTCATTCAGAAGGGTGGGTATCCGCTGAACCTCGTCCAGAATCACCCAGTCATGAAAATCGTGCGGTATATAGCTTTCCAGTCGCTCGGGTCGAGCCAACAGATCATTGAATAGTTCCGCCTCCAAAAGATCCAGGTAGACCGCACCGGGAAAACTGGTTTTTAGCCAAGTCGTTTTGCCTGTGCCACGGGAGCCAAACAGAAAGAAACTTTTTTCCTTCGGCGGCTTGATTATTCTCTTGTACATAACTCCATTTTACACTGTTTTTTAGAGTTAACAAGGAAAAAATGCTGAATACGACAAAAAAGCGTTAGCGGCCCCCCCAACATATAGTCGGGGGGAACCGCTTGGCGCATGGTTTTGCTAGGCGCTGGGGCTCCTCAGAGGAGGGAGGGAACTCATCAGCGCGGCCAAATCGGGCACGCTGTCCCGTGGATCCAGTTCGGCGTCATCCACATCCATCGGAGGTTCCGAGGGGGGGGAGCTGGTGAGAGGACGTGGGGCTGGCCTGCGAAGGACGACGGTGATGCCGACGGCCTTCTCCAAGTTGGCAATGGCCTTGTCGGCCTCATCGAGGTTGGCGAGCTGCTTGCGTAGCTCGGTGATCCTAACTTCGGCGTCCTTGGAAGCCGTCGAGCTTCTGAACTCATTGAGGGCCGTGGTGGCTTCCTCAAGCTCGCGTTTCGCCTCTTCGGAGCGCTCCTTGCGCTCTTCAGCAATCGAAGATCGGTTGGCCTCGTACTCGGCCATGGCTTGGAGCCTGGCCTTGATAGTCGGCAGACCCAAGCCCGCGGCGTGCTTTTCCGCTTCTTTCTCCACCTCCGCATCGGAGGCGGTTTCGGGCAAGAGGGCACGCTTTGTCTCAGAAACCTTCTTCTCGGCAACCTTCTTGGCTGCCTGAAGGGGCTTGAGACCCCTCCGGTCCTCGGCCACGAGGTCTTCGAGCTTCGCGATTTCCTCGTCAATCGGGGCGCGTAGGCTGGCAGCCTGCGCAAGGTGAAGAGCTTTGAGGTACTCCACAACCCCTTTTATGGCCTTGGCCGTGCGTTCAGTCCTGCGCTCCAGCACGGAGGTGTCGGAAGCCACAGCGGCTGGTACAATCGGCGCGGATGGGAGGAGATTAGTGATCGCATTGGCGATCATATCGGGGAGGTCAGATAGCTGAGCGAAATCCCTCTCCAGATCGGAATCTGGCGTGTAGTGCTCGTCCAGGTAATCTCTCACCCGTTTGAGCGTCGTCTTGGAGCGTACTTGCTTCAGTACGTCTTCCAGGTCGGCCTTGGTAGCCAGATCTTGCACTTGCTTGAGAGCGTCTTCCAGGTCGGCCTTGGTAGCCAGATCTTGCACTTGCTTGAGAGCGCCTTCCAGATCCGTCTTAGTGGCCAGACCTTCCCGGGCCTTGGCCGCCTTCTGATTGGAATCATAGACTCGAAGAATGGTGACGAGCCCCAGGGCAAGAGCGAATAGAGCGAATACGAGTGCTACGATTGCTACGGTAACCATGATTGGCATCCTTTCTGCCCCTTCCGGGGACACAGTTTGTCCCCTCAGGGACGCTGAGGGTTGTTAGCAAAAACCATGCTGTATAAGAGCAGAGCAGACCCAGACACCATGTCGGGAAAGCTCAATTTAAAGTGTCCAAACACAAAGTTTGGAGCCTAACATACTATAAAAACCTTTATATGTCAAGGTTATTGGGGGCCGACGTGGCCTGTGTTATAGTGTCCTCATGAAAATTTGCGTACCCATACAGGCAAAGACCCAAAAAGAAGCTCAAAAACGGCTTCTGGAAGCTTCTAAAAAAGGGGCGGATCTGGCCGAAGTATGGCTGGACCAGATAGGGGATTTAGATCTAAAAACTCTGCTCAAAGCCAAGCCTTTGCCGGTGGTCTGCATCTGCAAACAGCCTAAAGACAAGGGGCTTTTTAGGGGCGATTTCCTGGAGCTATCGCAGGTACTCTTAGAGGCAATTAACTGCGGAGCAGACTACGTTGATATTCCCATGAGCATACCGGAAAATCTGAGTAATAAAATTGTTCAGTCAGCCTGCAAAAAGAAGTGTAAAGTGATCATTTCTTATCACGATTTTAAGGCGACTCCAAGTTATCCAAAGCTGATCGAACTGGCTGAAGTCATCCAAAAAAAGGGCGCAAGCGTTGTAAAAATAGCGACTCAGGCAAAGAATCTGGAAGACACGGTAAATATGATTGGCCTGGCAACGTTGCTGCAGACTAAAAAGATCCCTCATATCCTCATTGCGATGGGTCAGGAAGGCATCCTGTCACGCATTCTCACTCCAACCCTTGGCGGCGAAATGATGTTCGCAGTCCTAAATAAGCGTCAGCAAACGGCCCCCGGCCAACTCACAGTCAAAGAACTCCGTAACGCTTGGACTTTAATCACTCCAAGCTTATAGCTCCCAGCTCCTATCTAAAAATATATGTCTCTCAAAATTGGAATCGTCGGTCTGCCCAACGTCGGCAAATCCACTCTTTTTAACGCCCTGACACGCACCAGCGGAGCCGTGGCGGCCAACTATCCGTTTTGTACCATCAACCCCAATGTGGGCATCGTGGAGGTTCCTGACCACCGTCTAAAGGCTTTAGTGGACTTAACTCATCCAAAAAAAACCATTCCCGCGGTCGTCGAATTTGTCGACATCGCAGGCCTTGTAAAAGGCGCCAGTACGGGCGAAGGACTGGGTAACAAATTTCTGGCTAACATCCGCGAATGTCACGCCATTGCTCAGGTTTTGCGGTTCTTCGAAGACGCGGATATCACCCACGTTCACGGCGGAATCAACCCAAAACTCGACATGGACGTCGTTCAGCTGGAGCTCATTCTAGCCGACCTCGATACGGTTACCCGAAGGCACTCCGAAGCCCAGAAAAAGTCCAAAACAGGCGACAAAAAACTGATGGAGATAACCGAGATCTACCGAAAAGTTAAAGCCCACCTGGAGGCCGAAAAATTGGTCATAAGCCTGGATTTAACCGCCGAGGAAAAAGAGGTGATCCGCGACCTGCATCTTTTGACGGCTAAACCGTTTTTGTACATTGCCAACGTCAAAGAAGATCAGTTAAAAGGCTTCGACCGCGAGGCTGTCAAAAAGCAAATGGGACTTTTGGCGGGTCAGGAAATTTTGCCGATTTCGGCCAAAGTCGAAGAAGACCTGATCAGCTTTTCGCCCGAAGAAGCCGCCGTTTTTCTGGACGAACTCGGGCTCAAAGAATCCGGCCTGCACGCGGTCATTAAATCGGCCTACAAGCTACTTGGCCTGCAAACTTACTTTACGGCCGGCCCCGATGAAGTGCGCGCCTGGACCATTCCGATTGGCGCCAGTGCCCCTCAGGCGGCAGGCGTCATTCACACCGATTTCGAAAAAGGGTTTATTAAGGCTGAAACCATTGCTTACCAGGATTATGTCGATTGTAAGGGGGAACTGGGAGCCAAAGAAAAAGGAAAACTGCGGATGGAGGGCAAAGAGTATGTTGTTAAAGACGGAGACGTTATGCATTTTAGATTCAATGTTTAAAATAAATAGTTATGAGTGAGAAAAAAACAATCGCCTACTTTTCCATGGAGGTAGCTCTGCATCACGAGATCCCGAACTTCGCGGGAGGGCTGGGAGTGCTCGCGGCCGATATTCTTAAGTCCGCAGCCGATATGGGGGTGCCTATGGTGGGTGTCAGTCTGATCTACCATCAGCACGATGACCCAAAGCAGGCCTTTATACCCAGTAAATTCTTTGAAAAGTTACCCCAAACCATCAACGTTCAGATCGAGGGGCGGGACGTTAAAATCGGCGTCTGGAAATACACAATCGAGGGTCTTTCGGGGCATCACGTGCCGGTGTTCTTTTTGGATAGCTTTTTTCCCGATAACAAACCCTGGGACCGCGACCTGACTAAGAATCTGTACGACATCAACCAATACACGCGCCTGTGTCAGGAGGTTATTTTGGGCATCGGCGGTGTGCGAATGCTCCGAGAACTGGGGCTGGGGGATATTGGTGTTTTTCATATGAACGAAGGACATGCCAGCCTGCTCACTTTAGAGCGTCTGTGGGAAGAGCGAGGCAATGTGGACGCGGTCCGCAAGTCCTGTGTTTTTACCACGCACACCCCTATTCCCGCCGGCCATGACCGTTTTCCGCACCCGCTGGTTAAGCAGGTTTTGGGCTCAATGGTTCCCGACCGTATTCACGAAATGGCCTCCAAAGAAGAACTGCACACCACACGGCTTGCCTTGCGGATGAGCCGGGCTGCCAACGGGGTTTCTAAAAAGCATGCCGAAGTGTGCCGCGGAATGTTTCCGGATTACGATTTTTTGGCGATCACCAATGGTGTGCATCATCTAAGTTGGGTGTCTGAGCCGATGCAGAAGGTCTTCGACAAATACATCGATGGCTGGCGCGCCAAGCCCGAGCTGATGAAGGATGCCCTGAAAATCCCTGATGGTGACATCAAAAATGCCCATCTGATCAGCAAGAAAAAGCTGGTGAAGTATTTAAATGACCACCCACAGTTTTTAGCCTACGAAAGCGAAGTTTTGGAAGACGACGACTTTTTTGATGACGACACCCTGACCATCACTTTTTCGCGTCGTTTTGTGCCTTACAAGCGGCCGCTGCTGCTCTTTCAGACCGTAGACCGCCTTCGGCAGATCGGTTACCACAAGCTTCAAATCATTTATAGCGGTATCTGCTCGCCCGGGGATGAGTACTGTAACAATGTGATGCGCGAACTCAAGCATCTTCAGCTGGAACTGCGGGGACAGGTACGGTTGGCAGTCTTTCCAACCCGTAACCTGGACTCTACAGCCCTCATGGCGGCGGGTAGTGACGTGTGGCTGAACAACCCTGAGCCTCCCATGGAGGCTTGCGGCACCAGCGGCATGAAGGCGGCCATGAATGGGGGTATTAATTTTTCCTCACCGGACGGCTGGTGGCTCGAGGCCATGGCCATGGACAAACTAAGTGGATGGGACTTTGGGTGTGACATTTCGGGCCACGACGTTTTTGACTACGAAGCGATTTATAATGGCCTTAAAGAGGTCATCGATATCTATTACAAGAAGCCCGAAAAATGGGTGGAAAGGATGAAGCATTCGATTGCCTTGGGCGCGCATTTTAATTCCCATCGCGCGGTTCAGGAATATCAGGATAAATTGTGGCATAATTAAACCATGCATATACAAAAAAACATGATCGAGCTGAATGAAGGTTTTAAGTGTGCCAATTGTAAGCGCACGGTAGGCCCGCACGAAGGAGGCAGCTGTCGGAACCACTGTCCGTACTGCCTTTTTTCACTACACGTGGATTTAAACGTGCCGGGCGACCGCGCCAATGAATGCAAAGGGCTGATGGCGCCGACTGGTGCTGAGTTAAATAAAAAGAAGGGCCCACGGATCATCCATGTGTGCAGGGTCTGCGGCCACCGGTCTTTCAACCGATGCGCTCCCGATGATGACTGGGAACAGATTTGCCGTGTTTCCCGTATTCCGCAATAATCTACTTTTTCTCCGGCCAAAAGCATTCTTTGCCCTGATTTGCCTGAATCATGCGAATCGCTTTTGTGTATTCTTCAATAACCTCTTTGGGCGGAAGCAGTTGCGCCTGTTTTTGAAGGAATTCGATGGCGAGCGCCCGAAAAAACTCCGCGCGTCCGGAATAACCCCACTTCTCGATAGCGGCATCAATTTGCTCGCCGAGCTGGTTATAAATAACAAAATTCACTTTTTGCATACTACGTTCTTTATAAAATACTAAATATTCAATTAAATACTAAAATACTCATAAATACTGGAGCATGATCGTAGTATGATTCGCAAATTTTGTAAAGATTTTGCCGAAAAATAATCGTTTGGAACACGGAAATGATGCACCCGTGGGGTACCCGCCTAAGTGCATGGAATTTCGTCATATCATCTATATATCAACATGATATCGATCATATATCGAAACGATATGACAAAATTTTCATGCTTCAAAGAAGCACCCGGACCTCACTTGGAGGTAACGACCCCAAGAAAAAAGTTTCTAACGGGCACTAAAAAATGTAAACTCCTTCTCGTAAAGGTCGCCTTTATTTGATAAAAATTTTGAGATGACGAATACAAAAATCTATCACGACAAAGACGCGGATTTATTGCCTTTAACGGGCAAAAAGATCGCGGTCATCGGGTATGGCGCGCAGGGGCGGGCGCAGGCGCGCATGATGCATGAATCGGGACTCGACATTGTTGTGGGTGTGCGCGAAGGCGGGAAGTCCTGGCATCAGATAACGGAAGACGGCCTTAAAGTGGCGACGATCGAAAACGCGGTTAAACAGGCCGATATTGTTCATATTCTGATCCCCGACGAGCATCAGCGAACGGTTTACAAAGATCAGATTGAACCCAATTTAAAAAAAGGCGCCACCCTCGGTTTTTCGCATGGCTTCAGCATTGTTTACGGTTACATCAAACCTCCCGTCGGCGTCGGCGTGATCATGGTCGCGCCCAAATCTCCCGGTACCGAAGAATATCGGGTTTATAAAGAGGGTTTCGGCGTTCCAGCGCTTCTGGCTGTGCGTGCCGAGAACGCGGAAGGCACAGCTAAATTAATGGCTCTCGGAATGGCCAAGGCCATGGCTTTTACGAAAGCGGGCGTGCTGGAATGCACCTTTGAACAGGAAACTTACGAAGATCTTTTTGGCGAACAGGCGGTGCTTTGCGGGGGCGTGACCGAACTCATCAAAACCGGTTTCGAAGTACTGACCGAGGCGGGTTATCCGCCCGAGCTCGCGTACTTTGAATGCCTGCACGAAATGAAGCTGATCGTGGACCTGATTTA
>Ga0209450_10000941_pt1 | contig 14652 bp, 16 predicted proteins | sample FrelakmetLWP11LW_FD_187149 | JGI IMG/M metagenome (GOLD analysis project Ga0209450, IMG submission 187149) | Freshwater lake sediment microbial communities from the University of Notre Dame, USA, for methane emissions studies - LWP11 LW (SPAdes)... | ecosystem: Environmental > Aquatic >...
AGCACGCGATCCCCGTTTTCCAGAAAGTGAATGCCTTTGATGGGCGAGTCGATCCGGCACTCCCCCAACCGCTGGATGTCAAGCCGCTCCGGTTCCAGGTGCATTATATGTTCCTTGTTCGGTTTCCGTTTCCGGATGGGCAATCCCGGTACAGGGTCGTTCCCTCGCCGCGCAGGTCCCTGACAGCCTGCTTCACGCGCTCGGCCATGGACCTCTCCGCGGCTGCAAGATAGGTGCGCGGGTCGTAGGCCTTTTTGCTGCCGACCTCGCCGTCCACCTTGAGGACGCCGTCGTAGTTCTTCAGCATGTGATCGGCGATCGGGCGGGTGAAGGCGTACTGGGTGTCCGTGTCGATGTTCATCTTCACCACCCCGTAGTCCACCGCCTCGCGGATCTCCGCCACGGTGGAGCCCGACCCGCCGTGGAAGACCAGCGCAAACCGCGCCGCGTCGCCGTAAGCCTTCACCACCGCATCCTGGCAGTCCTTCAGGATGGAGGGCTTGAGCTTCACCTGACCCGGTTTGTAGACCCCGTGCACGTTGCCGAAAGTAGCGGCCAGCAGGTAGCGCGCGCCCCCAACCGCATTCATCCGCCGCGCGACCTCCAGGGTGTCCGCGGGCGTCGTGTAGAGTTTGGCCGAGGCTTCGGCCTTGATCCCGTCCTCTTCGCCGCCCACCACCCCGGCCTCGATCTCCAGAATGATCTCGCTCTTCCGGCAGCGTTCGAGCAGCCGGACGGCGATGTCGAGGTTCTCCTTGAGCGGCAGGGCGCTGCCGTCGAACATATGGCTGTTGAAGAGGTTGGGCAAGCCCCCGGCGCGCCGGCGTTCGGTTTCCGCAATGAGGGGGTTCACGAACTGGTCCAGCTTGTCCGCCTGGCAGTGATCCGTATGCAGCGCCACGTAGATCGGATAGCGATCGGCGACCCGCTGCACATATTCGGCGATGGCGATGGCACCCAGGGCCATGTCCTTGACCATGGAACCCGAGGCGAAGGACCCGCCCCCGGTCGACACCTGGAGGATGCCGTCGCTCTTGGACTCGGCCAGCCCGCGCAGCACGGCGCTGGCGGTGGCCATGGAAGTGACGTTGAACGCCGGGTAGGCGAATCGGCCCGCCAGCGCCCGGTCGATCATCTGGCAATAGGTTCGGTAGTCGGCAAGCGGCATGGTGCGCTCCTTGATAAGGTTGGCTTAGTAGCGGTCCTGTGATTGGTTGGGCCGAATCATCTCAAATCCCTCCGCCTGAGAACGAAATCGATCGCCGCCCCGGGGTCCGGCTCTTCCGACGCGGGCATCTCCGCGATCGCGGCATCCGGAATGCCGGGATGGCTGCTTTCGCTCGTTGTGGAACTCTCACGTGTCAGCAGGCGGCCGGGGGCCGCTTGCCTCCCATCTTCGGCATCCTCGGGCTTCGGGGAATCTCCCATCGGTGAATGCGGTTCAAGCCGCGCAACTGCAGGCTCTATGGAACCGATGTCGAGCGCAGCGAGGGACGCCGCATATCCTGGTGAGGGTGGAAGTTTTCCATAGACGATCGGCGGCGGCTGAACCGGTCCTCCTCGTCGGTGATCGCTGTTCGATCCGTGAAAGGCATTAATAGAGTAGGCCGCCAGGACCGCGATCACGGCAATGCCAATAAAATAGGGTTTGAAGCTGGAGCCTTGCTGAAAATCTCCTCTCCTGGACGGCTGCCGCTCGGGCAGCCGTCGCGGCTTCTTCACCGCTTCCCATTCCTCCGGTTCCTCGTCTGGTATGGATCCGGGGCCGGGTTCGCTGGCGATCAAAGAATAAATTTCGGCCATACCGTCCAGCCAGTCCGGGCTTTCGACGCCAACTTTATCCTGCGAGCGCGCATCGGTTCCCGACTGCTTTTCGCTGGGCGGTCGAAAATCAGCATCAATTTCAGGTGCCTTGGAAACAGATTCACGGCCTGCCTCGCCGACTCGGCCGGCCGAGCGCCCAGGGATTTCGTCGACATGGCGGGAGCGGATCATCGGCGCGATATCCTTGAGTTCTTCTTCGATGGCGGATTTTACTCCGGGGCTGATTTCGACGGAGGAGGCAACAAAACTGCCGTAGAGGTCCCAGGCTTCTCTATGAAGCCCCTTCGCACGCAACGCGTCGGCTTCCCTGCGGATTAAGGCAAAACGGGTGTTCATGGTCCGGGCCCAGCATGATCGAGGCATTTCCTGGTAGTCTAGTTGCCGATTCCTGTCAAGCGCCTTGAGGATGCGGGCGGCGAGGTCATGCGGAGCCGGCTTGGATCTCGGTCAGCACTTGATGCGTGCGGGCCGCCGTGCGATAGCGGACCAGTGCAACGGGTGACAGCGCTTCAACCGAATGGAGCCCGTCGTCCGCGGCGGTCTGAGGAGCGAACACCCGCAGGGAGTAAGGCTGGCGGTGGCTGCCCGTGGCCTCCTTCAGCCAGCGGGCGGTTGCGGCGATCTATCGGTCGCGGAAGCCCTGCGCCTGAAGGGCGGCGACCGGATCCCGCTGAGCGCCGCTCTCTGCCGCGGGACAGATTAGTCAGCCGCCCGCCAGCATGACGGTGATGTGGATCTGGTCTCCGGGGTTCACCCGCTTCCCGAGCTCGTCCGGATAGGCGCTTTCCATGTTCACGTAGATCTCGATCTGGTTCTTCAGCCGGCCCTTTGCGTCCCAGAGCGCCGTCTTCATCTGCGGATAGCGTTCGATGAGGTTGCTGAGGCAGTCGCCGACGGTTTCGCCGTCGGCCGGGACGGCCTCCAGGCCCGCCGTGAACTGGCGGTGGGTCTTGTGAATGTTCACCGTGACGCTCATGGAGTGTTCCTTTCCGACGGTCGGCCGCAATGGTCGCACTCGGGGTTCTTGTTGACCTTGAACTCGCTCCATCTCGCCCGCAAACCGTCATAAACAACCATCCGGCCCGCCAGCAGTTCCCCGATGCCCGTGAGGTACTTGATGGCTTCTGCGGCTTGGATCGCCCCGATGACGGCCGGGGTCACCCCGATCACCGGGAACCTGCCGGCTTCGGGGGCCTCCCCCCGGTGCAGGCAGCGCAGGCAGGCGCTGCGGCCGGGGATCACCGTCAGCGCCCGGCCCTCGAAACCGTGGACCGCGCCGTGGATGAAGGCCGCCCCCGTTTCCAGGGCGGCCCGGTTGAGCGCATAGCGGGTGGCCATGTTGTCGAGCGCGTCGATCAGGACATCATGGCCCGCCGCCCATGCGAGCGCGTTTTCGGCGCCGATCCTGGCCGTGCTGGTCTTCAAGTTAAGATGCGGATTCAATCTTCCAAGCGTTTCCCGGGCCGAGTCGACCTTCCAGCGGCCGATGTCCGCGTCGCCGTGCAGGATCTGCCGGTTTAGATTGCTCAGCGCCACCTGGTCGTGGTCGATCAGCGTGATAGAGCCAATCCCGGCCGCCGCCAGGCAGAGCGCCGCCGGCGAGCCCAGACCGCCGGCGCCGCAGATCAAGACGCGGGCCCGCTTGAGTTTTTCCTGCCCGGCCACCCCGATTTCAGGGATCAGGATCTGGCGGTCGTACCGCTCCATCTCGCCGCCCGTCAGGATGGGTTTCATGTGCGCTTTCCGATGATCGATTTCGATTTCCGCTGGTTCATTCGAACGAACTTTTTAAGACTAGCCCTTTCCTTACAACGATGCTTCTACGCCATTGAACAGTTTAGAATGTTTATCAAAATAGGCAAATGTCATCTATTGACAATTTCAGCGCAGGCCTCTAATTTGTTCAGAATAATGAATCTGAAGCCATTCTAAGCAGAACTCAGGGCGACATGGGACCGTTGGAATACAAGGGCAGAAGAAAGCCGGCCGCCGGCTACAAGGCGCCGGCCGTACACAAGGCGTTCGAGCTGCTGCGTACCGTGGCCCAATCGCCAAAGAACCTCGGCATCGTGGAGCTCGCTCAAGAGCTGGGCTACAGCAAGAGCACGACCCACGGCCTGGTGCACGCCCTGCTCAGAGAGGGCGTTCTCGCCCACGGGCCGAGCGGGCGCAGGCTTTTCCTGGGGCCGACGATCGCCGAACTGCTGTTCTCCAACTGGCACCAGGAACAAATCATCGAACAGGCCCAGCCCCTGCTCAACGGGATCCGCGACGCCATCAACGAAACGGTGATCCTGGGCGCGCGCATCCGCAATCGCGTCCTGATCCTGGCCACCGCCGAGGCGTTCGACTCCTTGAAGCTATCGGTTCTCCCGGGATCGACCATCCCGATTTTGGCGGGCGCGGTCGGCAAGGTTTTTCTGGCCGACGACCCGCACGGCGCCGCGGCCCAGATAATCGCCCAGGGGCTGCCGCACTACACCCCCCGTTCCATCACGGATCCGCAGGCGTACCTGCAGGAGCTCGCCCGCGTCCGCGCCGAGGGCCACGCCTTCGACCTCGAGGAATACCTGCCGGGCATCCGCGCGGTCGCCGCCGCGCTGCACAACCGGCGCGGCCTGCCGACGGCCCTGTGGGTCGTGGGCCTATCGGCCAACATGACGACGGTCAAGATCGAAAAGATCGCCGCCCTTGCCATGGAGACGGCCGCGACGCTGCGCGCGGTTCTGGACGGCGACGCCTCCCCTCCCGGCAGAGCCGCCCGCCGCTCGCCCCGAAGCCTGAAAACCGGGGGGAGTCCCCCAAGGCCCTTCCCATAAACTAGTGTCCCTCCGGAAAATGTCTAATGCTCCCCGAGCGCTGCTGCCTGCTTGCTCGCCGCCGACTGGCGCGAGGCGCTGATGCGTTTCTTCTGCGCGCTGACGGCGCCCGCGCTGACGTAATCCACCGCCTTGACTTCGCAGAACCGCACGCACTGCGGCTCCCCCCCCCCCCGATCGCACTTGAAAACCCTGCGGCGGGTCGGGTTGTAATTCATGGCCCCGAAGGGGCAGACGCCGATGCACGAGCGGCAGCCGATGCAGACCTCGTGGTTGACCTTGAGAAACCCGAAGTCCTTGTCGCGCGAGATGGCGCCCACGGGACAGACGTTCTTGCAGGGCGCATCCTCGCACTGCTGGCAGATCATCGGGACGTAGCGCCCCTCCTCCTCCCACTTCACGACCTGGATGCGGCTCTTGGACGGATTGGACACGCCCTCGTGCATGACGGAGCAGACCAGCTCGCAGAGCCGGCAGCCAGTGCATTTCTCCGAATTCACCGTTAGAAACTTATCCATCACATTCTCCTTGGAATTCTCCTGCTCGGGACGCTTCGCGGCCGGCTAGAGCGTATGGGTCGGTTCCTGGTCCAGGCCCAGACGCTTCAGCGTCGCGGCCGTCGGCACGCCGTCCGGGTCCCAGCCGTGGTGGGTATAGAACTCGTCCAGCATCGCGTTGAACTTCTCCCGGTCGATCCGCGCGCCGATGACATCGGGGGCCCCGCGGCGGCAGGGCTCGTCGAAATAGCGGTGGTTAAGGGTGTCGCCCTTGAACGGGTCGTTGCGGGTCAGGCCTTCGCGCAGATTGAAAAGCCGTTCGAGGTTGTTGCAGCGTTCGGCGACGGCCCAGATCTCTTCGGGGGTGAACTCGAGCCCCGTGTTGTAGTAGATGACCTTGGGCCAGTCTTCAAAGTTGGGCAGGGTCGCACCGAGGAAGACCGTGTGGTACTTGCAGATGCCCAGGCAGTCCACGGCCATGTAGCAGTTCTCCTGCCAGAAGACCTGCCAGGCCTTGCCGAGGTACTCGGTGTGCTCGGAGGACAACGGGCCGCTGTAGGGGATCGGGCTCCCGTAGATCTTGCGCAGCACCGGCTCGGGCAGATGATAAAGGTCGATGGCCGGCCGGCTGCGCAGGTGGTCGGATCCGCGCGAGGCGGTGGCGATGTTCAGCGCCAGCCCCGGCGTGGCGCGTTCGTCCGAATGCAGGTTGTTCATCCCCTTGACCTGGATCAGGTAGTCGAAGGAGTTCTTCCCGATCGCCTGCGAGGCCGGGATGCCGCCGTCGGCCAGGGCGTTGCCGAGCCAGCCCGTGCGGGTGCAGACGCGGTGGACCATCTCCAGCAGGGCCTCGTCGTTTCCGAAGCGCAGCTCGAGGCCGTCGGTCTCCTTCGGCCCGATGATCCCCAGCTCGTAAAGCTCCATGGCCCAGGCGATGAGGCTGCCGATCTCCAGATTGTCCACGCCGTACTGGTTGACGAGGTAGTTGCCGGTCAGCACCGTTTCGGCGCTGCGGCAGTCCGGCTCGCCGCCGAAGGCGCCGAGCGAGGTGTACTCCGGTCCCTCGTCGTACTTGCCGGCGTACTTGCCCGAGGGGACCTTGTATTTGGCGCGGCAGTGCACCTGGCAGCCGAAGCAGCCGGTCATGTGGTGGGGGCCGGCCGTCCGGGTGGCGATTTCGTCGATCGCTTCAGGCTCGATCTCGTCGGCGTACTCCATCTGGTTGTACTGGAAGTTCCGGTTGCGGACCCCGCCCCAGCAGTTGGTGGCGCCCCAGATGAAGGGCGTCCCCAGGGTGCCCTGGATCTGGCTGACCTTGGCGCTGGTGATCTGGTCGATGAACTTCTTGTTGAAGTCGAGCGCGTCGACGGGATGCGCGATCTTGATGTCCATGGTGCCCCGCACCGCAATGGCCTTCAGGTTCTTCGAGCCCATCACGCACCCCATCCCGGTGCGGCCGCCGGAGTTCTTGATGCCGGTCATGACGTTGGCGAAGCGCACCAGCTTTTCGCCGGCCGGCCCGATGACGGCGCTCTTGATTTCCTCGTCCCCCAGCTCCTGGCGGATGGCCCACTGGGTGTCCGTGGTGGTCTTGCCCCAGAGATTGGCCGCGTCGCGGATCTCGATCACCCCGTTGTGGATCCACAGGTAGACCGGCTTTTCGGCCTTGCCCTTGATCACCAGGTGATGGAAGCCGGCCCAGGCCAGCTCGGGCGCGAAAAAGCCGCCCATGTTGCAGCTGCCCAGCAGGTTCGTGAGCGGGGACTTGGCCATGAAGTGGGTGCGGGCCGTCGCGGAGGCGCAGGTGGCGGTCAGCAGTCCGCCGCTCACGATGAGGGGGTTCTCCGGGCCCAGGGGATCGCAGCCCTTGGGCGCATGATTGTACAGCAGATAGGCGTCCATCCCGCGGCCGCCGATGAATTTCTTCCGCATCTCCAGCGGAATGGGTTTGATATGGATTTTGCCCGTCGAAAGATCAACGTAGGCGATTTTTCGGTCCAAGGCCATGTTAGGGTCCCTCCTGAAGATGAATTCTAATTGGATTTGTCCGTGGACGCTCCCGTCTTTCTGGCCAGCGTCGTCTCGGCCAGCTTGCGGTTCACGTCCCAAACCGGACCGCGGATGCGGGGCAGCTCCGGGGTCACCCAGAAGAGCCGGTAGGCCATGCCGCAGGTGGGGCAGGCGATCTGCTCGCTGCCCGGAGTGGGCTCCAGGCGGCCCATGCAGCTGGGGTTGTGGCAGCGGACCTTGCCGTAGGTCCGGGTCTGGCGGAGCGATTCTGAGGCGGAAGCCTTGTCGGGGTCGACAGCCATGGGGCAACTCCTTGTGTGGGTGTTTGGTGGAAATAATTCACTATAGTATATCTTTTACACCATTGTGTTTTCGCCTGTCAAGGCCTTATTCTTTCGATGCAAAATTTCGAAAAGTTCCTGCCGGGATGGTCGCTCCGGCGAACACACGCCGCATACAGGCCTAAAAATATGCTCATTTTGCCAAGATATGCATCCGGTCAGGCTATAGTTGGTGATAGTTAGTTGGCGGAAAGCGGAGCCATTCGGTCGCGAAGCGGTCCGATCCGGGTTTCTGACAGTGCTGAAATTTTTTGTTTGACTCCGGTGCCGGCTCCGGTTTATAAACATAAAAATTCATTATAATGAACTAAATTGGCAGCAACTGCATCCATTCCGGCAGCGGCTGCCGGGCAATATCGCTGGAAACAGCAGTTGCTGCTGAGGAGGCCGGCAAAGCATGGAACTACGGCGCGAACAGCTCTGGATCGACCCCGAAAAATGCACCGGGTGCGGCCGCTGCCTGATGGCCTGTGCGATGAAGCACCATGACCGGATAGACCCCAGGCTCGCCCGGATTCGAATCCTGCGCTTCGAATCCCCGGCGCTGAACGTGCCGATCGTCTGCCTGGCGTGCGACCAGGCGCCCTGCATCAAGGCCTGTCCGATGAACGCCAGAATCCGGGAGGCCAACGGCACCGTCGTGACCAACGCCGAGGCATGCATCGGTTGCCGGGCGTGCGTTTATATCTGCCCGGTGGGCAGCCCGGCGGTCAACCCCTACACGGCCCGGACCATGACCTGCGACATGTGCCGGGGCGATGCCGCGGGTCCCTGGTGCGTCGCCGCCTGCAAGTGCGAGGGCGCGCTGACGCTGGTACCGCGCGAATCCCTGACACGCCGGGCCGCACGCGAAGGCGCCGGGCGCACGCGGCCGGTTCGGCCGGCCTGATCCGGGCACGGTCGTTTAGGTCGTTTATCTTTGTTTACGTTATTTGTGCTCACCACCAACCCTTGATGGGCTCTTAAAAAGCCATCCGAACCGATGACTTCGTAAAGAGACCAAGATCAAGGCGCGCGAATCGTGTGCCGCGAGGCGTACTTGCAGTACGCCGCAGCGGCAACGCGATGAAGCGCAACGCAGAGATTGGGCTATTTACGAAGTCATCAACCCCATGACACCACGGCAGGCGCCATGAAAGTCCTAATCGTCGGAAACGGGATTGCCGGCAACCAGGTTGCCTTTTCCCTTCGCGACCGGAACCGGGATATCGAGATCGGTATTCTTTCCGCCGAATCGGTCCCCGAATACGACCCCTGCTCGCTGCCGTATTTCCTGGGCGGCGACTGCACGAAAAAGACCGTGTTCCGCAGGAAGCGCACCGATTATAAAAGGCATCGGATCGAGCTGGTTTATGACAGCAAGGTGGTTTCCATTTCTCCCGGGGCCAAAACCGTCACGACCGAAAAAGGCGTCCGGTTCGCCTACGACAAGCTGGTATTGGCCCATGGCGGCGATCTCTTCATTCCGCCGATCGAGGGCATCCGCCTGCGCGGCGTGTTCAGCTGCAAGCAGCTGCATGAAACCCTGAAGCTGCGCGCCCACAAGGGCCGGCAGGCGGTGGTCATCGGCTCCGGCGCCATCGGCATCGAGGCGGCGGAGGCGCTGAAGAAAAAAGGCTACGAGGTCGTCGTCATCGAGCTGCTCGGCTGGATCCTGCCCGCGCTGTTCGACGAGCCCACGGCCAGGCGGCTCGAGGCGGCGCTGGAGGACTGCGGCATCCGGGTGCTCACGGGCGAGAGAGTCGTTCAGATCCGGGGCCGCAAAAAGGTCATGGGGGTCGCGACCGACCAACGCGAGATTGCCTGCGACACGGTCGTGGTCGCCACCGGGGTGGTCCCCGGCGTCGGCTTGGCCAGGACCGCCGGAATCGAGACGGGCCGGGGCATCCAGGTCAATCGCCACCTCGAAACCTCCGTCCCGGACATCTACGCCTGCGGCGACTGTGTCGAAACCGTCGACGCCTGCACCGGCGACGTGGCGATGTTTCAGCTCAAACATAACGCGATCGAGCAGGGCCAGATCGTGGCCCGGAACATCCTGGGCGACGACGTCAAATATTTAGGCGCCTACACGTTCGCGCGGGCCCATTTCTTCGATACCCACGCCGCGGCATTTGGAAAGACCCTGCGCGGGACCGACTGCCTTCTGGGCGACAAGAAGGTGATCGAAAAGGAGCGCGGCAAGGATTACCTGCGCATCATCCTGATGGACGGCAAAGTGGTCGGCGGGCAGGCCATCGGCAGCTACGCCGACGAGATCGGGCTCTTCATCGGCGCCATGTGGCGCAAGGATGATATGAACCGTATCGGCGTCCGGTTGAACCAGATGACCCCGGCGAGCGCCGCCCGTTCCTGGCCGCTGGTGCGGCTGGGCCAGCTGCTGAGCTGAAACGCAAAGAGGCTGGCCGCGAGCGATTTCATGCTTACTTTGGCGCTGTCGATGGACCCATCCCAAATAAAAGCGAGGCACGACATGGAACACTCAGCACGAAAATGGCTCAAACGGCGGCACCGGCGGGGAGCCGGCCTGGCGCTGGCGCTGGCCGCCGGCCTGCTGGCCGCGACGGCTTCGGCCCAGAGCGGCCCGTCCGCGGGGCCGGCCGTTTCCTTCGTGGCCGTCACCGGCAACGCCGAGGTGGCGGCCGCCCCCGACCGCGCCACGGTAAGCCTCGGCGCCGTGGTCGAGAGCAAGCAGGCCCAGGACGCCCAGAAGCAGATCGCGCAGATCATGCAGCGGGTCATCCGGGACGTAAAGGCCCAGGGCGTCGCGGAGGAAAAGATCCGCACCGCGGGGCTGTCCCTGAACCCGGTCTACTCCCATCCCGCCCCCCGGGCCGGCCAGGAGCCGGAGGCCCCGCGCATCGTCGGCTACCGCGCCGCCAACACCGTGCGGGTGCAGGTGGACGACCTCGAGCGCGTCGGCGGGGTGATCGATGCCGGCATCGCCGCCGGCGCCAATCAGCTCAACGCACTGTCCTTCGACCTGCGCGACGACCTCAAGCCCCGCAGCCAGGCCCTGCAATTGGCCGTCCAGGAGGCGCGCAGCAAGGCCGAGGCCATCGCCGCCAGCCTGAGCCTGCAGCTGGGCGAGGTGCTCGAGGTCCGTGAAGAGGGCGTCGCAGCATCCTATCCCATGGAGCGCCGCATGGCCGCGCCGGCCGCCGCCGGCACCCCGATCCAGCCCGGCCAGGTCCAGGTGAGCGCCGCCGTGCACGTGCGCTACCGGTTGGCAATCCCGCAGAAGTAGCTTGAACATGGAGCAGCGCAAGGGCGACCCATACCCGGCGGACGGCGCCCCGCCGTCGGATGCCTGCCCGCCGGCGATCATCATCAACGAGGTCCAGCTGATCCTGGCCGAGAAGCGCACCTCGCTGGCGGGTCTGCGCACCGGGATCGCGGTGTTCGCCATCCCGCTGTCGATCATGGGTATCCTGGTGGCGACATCGCGCTACTACGAAATCCTCGACGTCCTGCACCTTTTCGTCGCCGTGATGGTCATCAACATTCTGCTGCTCGCCCTGGGGGCCTACCTGGTCATCCGGGCCGTCATCAAGCTGCGCCGCGAGGATCGCATGATCCGCGAGATCAAGCGCAAGCACAGCGTGATCGCCGAGTTCATCGACTGAGATCCTCGCCATGGCCGCCGAAAACCCAGTCGCCCCCGAATCTGCTGTGGCCCTCGACCTCGCGCTGACCGCGCGCTGTCCGCTGCGCTGCCGCTTCTGCTCCGTCGCGAAGACCCCGGTGCCCGAGCTGCCCGCGCGCACCTGGCGCCGCGTGCTGTCCGACCTCGCCCGGTTGAGGCCGATCGCGCGGATCAGCCTGGAAGGCGGCGAGCCCCTGGCCCGCCGCGATCTGCCCGAAGTCCTGGCCGCGAGCCTCGAACACGCCGCCCAGGTGAAGCTCGTGACGAGCGGCGCCCTGCCGCTGGCGGCGCTGCCCGCCGAGCTCGTCCGGCATCCGGCCTTCACCCTGGAAGTCAGCGTGGACGGGCCGCCGGCCGTGCACGATTTCCTGCGGGACGGCAGCTGGCGGGCGGCTTGGGGGTTTATTCGCCAGGCGCTCGAGCAGGGGATCCGCCTGCGGCTGCGCTCGGTCGTATCGGTTTTCAACCGCGGCTGCCTGGAAGACTGGCTGGCGGACCTGGATCGGGACCTTGCCTGGAGCGCGGCGCCGATCGGATACCGTTTCGACGTCCTGATCGCACCCGAAACCCTGCAGCGCTGCGGCGGGCCCATCGAGCGCCAGGGCCTGCGGACCTTCGACGGCCGCGGACTGGTCCCCTTTCCGGCCGAGGTCCTGGCGCTCTACGAACGCCTGCGGGGGCGGCGCTTCCGGCGGCTGCGCTTCGAACAGACGGAACCGCTGCGCGGCTGCGGCGCCGGCCGGCTGCCGTCCATCTCCTTCGACCCGTCGGGCATGTTTTCCTTCTGCTGCGAGGTGCCGCGCGGCTTCGGCTCCATCCTCGAGGTGCCGGCCGCGGAATGCCTCGCCATCCTGGACGACCGCATGCGCACCCTGCCCTGCCGCCGCTGTGCCCACCTGCGCGAGTCCCGCTGCGACGGGTGCTGGACGGGTCAGAAATGCGGGCTGGTCGGCTACTGGCGTGCCCCGGACTGCGCCAGCCTGCTCGCCGCCGCGGATGCGCGCGCGAGCATTTCAAATTGACCTTTGCGGCGATTCCCGCTAAGCATCAGCAGCCGGAGGCCGCCATCATGCCCTTTTCCTGGGAGTTCCCCTATCCGTCGCGACGCATGCCGGTGCTGGCCCGCAACGCGGTCGCCACGTCCCAGCCGCTGGCCGCCCAGGCCGGGCTGCGGATGCTGCTCGCCGGCGGCAACGCCGTGGACGCGGCGGTCGCGGCCGCCATTGCGCTCACGGTGGTCGAGCCGACCGGCAACGGCCTCGGCGGCGACGCCTTCGCCATCCTCTGGGACGGAGCCGCGCTGCACGGGCTGAACAGCTCCGGCCGCTCTCCGCGGGCCTGGTCGCCGCAGCGCTTCGCCGGTCGGGCCGCCATGCCCACCCTAGGCTGGGACGCCGTCACCGTGCCCGGCGCGGTGGCGGCCTGGGCGGCCCTGTCCGGCCGCTTCGGCCAGCTGCCGTTTGTGGAGCTTTTTAAACCGGCCATCGCTTATGCGCGCCACGGGTTTCCGGTGTCCCCGATCACGGCCGACCGCTGGCGGCAGGCCCAGGCCTATTACCCGGAGTTTGCCGAGATCAACCGCACCTTTTTCCCCGGCGGCCGCGCCCCGCAGGCCGGGGAGGTGTTCCGCTGCCCGGACCAGGCCGACACCCTCGCCGCCATTGCCGAGAGCCGCGGGGAGGCGTTCTACCGCGGAGCGATCGCCGAAAAGATCGCCGCCTGCGCCGCCGCCGAGGGCGGCGCGCTGACGCTGGCGGACCTCGCCGGCCACGCCGCCGACTGGGTGACGCCGCTTTCCGTCGACTACCGCGGGGTCACGCTGCACGAGCTTCCGCCGAACGGCCAGGGCATCGCGGCCCTCATCGCGCTGGGGATTTTAAAACACTTCGATCTGCGTCGATTTCCGGTCGACTCCGCCGAGAGCATCCACCTGCAGATCGAGGCCCTGAAGCGCGCCTTCGGCAAGGTCTTTCGCCACGTCGCCGACAGCGATCACATGACGATGCCGCCCGCGGACCTGCTGCGCGCCGATGCGCTGGCCGCCGCGGCGGAGGCGATCCGCATGGAGCGCGCGGCCGCGGTGCGCGGCGGCCCGCCGGCCGGCGGCGGCACGGTCTACCTGACCGCCGCCGACGAAGACGGCCGGATGGTCTCCCTCATTCAATCCAACTACCTGGGGTTCGGCTCCGGCGTGGTGGTCCCCGGCACCGGGATCGCGCTGCAGAACCGCGGCCTCGGCTTCGTCCTGGCGGAAGGCCACCCCAACCGCGTGGCCGGCGGCAAGCGCCCGTTTCACACCATCATCCCGGGCTTCCTCACCCGGAGCGGCCGGCCGCTCATGAGCTTCGGGGTGATGGGCGCCCACATGCAGCCCCAGGGACACGTGCAGATGGTCGTCCGGATCTGCGACTACGCCCAGAACCCCCAGGCCGCCTGCGACGCGCCGCGCTGGCACGTCGCGGCCGACGGCAGCGTGCAGCTCGAGGCCGGTTTCGCGCCGACCGCAGTGGACGGCCTGCGCCGGCGGGGGCACGCGGTGACCACCGAGGCTCCCGAACCCCTCTTCGGCGGCGGCCAGCTGATCTGGCGGCTGGCGGACGGCTACGCCGCCGCCTCGGACATGCGCAAGGACGGGCAGGCCGTCGGATTTTGAAAGGGCCCATTATGGCAGCGGGAATCGATTTCGATCGCATCGCTTTCTACGAAAAAGAACGCAAGGGCATTTTCATCCACGCGGGCCTGCTCGGGGAAAGCCCCTTTCGGCCGGGAGACCGCTTTGCGGTCCGGCCCAGGCCGACGCAGCTCTTTTCGCTGACCATCGGCAAGGACGACGACGGCGATATCTTATTCGACAAACACGGTATTTTCATTTCGCGCACCCGCCGCATCGACATCCTCATGGGAGGGATCTTCGAAAAGTACGTGATCTGCTTCGAACCGGAGGAGCCCGACAGCATCCGGATCAGACCCCTGGACATCGTTCTGGACTCATCCCAGCGATGGTATTGAGCCGTCACCCTACAACCCGAAAAGGAGGTACGTATGGCCACATTCTTCATGTTCGGCAGGTACACCCAAGAGGCGCTTCGCGCGATCAGCGCGGAGCGGACCCAAGCGGCGGTCGAGGAAATCAAGAAGATGGGCGGCGAAGTCAACGCCATGCACGTGCTGCTGGGCGAATACGATCTCATGATCTGCGTCAAGCTCCCCGGCGTCGAGGATGCCGTCAAGGCCTCCGTGGCCCTGGCCCGGCTGACGGGAGTCGCCTTCACCACCTGCCCGGCCATCGAGGTGGAGGTCTTCGACCGGCTGGTCGGCGCGAAGTGAAGGTCCTGCTTGCGCGAAGCTTGATAATTCACCGCTGTCGTGAGATTTTCAAGGACACATACCGTCAAAAGGAGGAGACTGCATGAAGAAGGTACTCGTGGCTTATGTCAGCCGCACCGGAATCACCGAAAAGATGGCGGAGTTCATCGCCGAGGGCGTCCGTTTTTCGGGCCACACCGCCGATGTGA
>Ga0209450_10000942_pt1 | contig 14652 bp, 9 predicted proteins | sample FrelakmetLWP11LW_FD_187149 | JGI IMG/M metagenome (GOLD analysis project Ga0209450, IMG submission 187149) | Freshwater lake sediment microbial communities from the University of Notre Dame, USA, for methane emissions studies - LWP11 LW (SPAdes)... | ecosystem: Environmental > Aquatic >...
CGGCCATCGTCAAAGGCCTCGAGGAGGGGGCTGACTATATCATCAAGCCGTTCTCGCCCCAGATCCTCGTGGCCACGGTCCGGAAGATCCTCAAGGAAAGGTGCGATCGTGCTCTCGACCGTCGTCCTCTATAGCTTCGCCTACCTGCTCCTGATGTCCGTGTCGCTGTTCCTGTTCATCTTTCTGCGGCGCCTGGTGATCCAGGCCCGGGAGCGCCGGGACCGGGCGGCCTACGAGATCATGGAGAAGGACCTCCTCGAGGTCCTGACCTCTCCCGGGCCCGCCGCCGCGGCCCATGTCTTCGCCCGCAAGCACCGGGCCAGGCCCCGCGTCCTCAAAAGGGTCCTCGTCGCCTACCGCGAGGCCCTCGTCGGCGACTGCCTCGAACCCCTGAAGACGATCTTCGAGCGGTCCATCCGCCGCCGCTGCCTCCGCGAGCTCAGGTCCCCGTTCCTCTCGACCCGGCTCCAGAACGTCCGCTTGTTCGTCGATTTCTCCCGGCCCGAGGAGGCCCTCAACCTGGTCAAGCTCCTCCACGACAAGCCCGTCGTCCGGCTGGCCGCCCTCGACGCCCTGACCGGCATCGCCTCGCGGGACACGCTCGGCCAGATCTTCGATCTCTTCGAAAAAGACCCGGAGCCCAACCTCTACGCCTACTCGAACATTTTCTTCAGTCTCGGCCCGCGCATCGAGCCGTTCGTCCGGACCTCCCTGGACAGGACGCTGCCGCCGGAGAAGACGGGCCTGCTCATCGAGATGGCCGGCCGGCTGCTCCTCCGCGGCCTCTATCCCGACGTCGTCTATTACGCCCGCCACGCCGACAAGGAGCTCCGCATCCGGGCGGCCCGGGCCCTGGGCCGCCTGCTCGTGCCGGGCTCGGTCAAGACGCTCATGGCCCTGGCCGCCGACGCCTCGTGGGAAGTCCAGGCCCAGGCCCTCCGCAGCCTGGGCAGCCTCCAGGACTGGCAGACCGTCCCCATCCTGGTCAGGGCCCTTTTCTCTCCGCACTGGCACGTCCGCTACAACGCCGGTTTCGGCCTGGCCGCCTTCGGCCTGATCGGCATCCTCCAACTCCAGGAGATCTCGCGCCAGCAGGAGGACCGCTACGCCGCGGACATGGCCGCGATGGTCCTGGACACGGTCGTCCTGACGGGAGGCCCGGCGTGACCGGCTTCCTGGGCCTCGTCGACAACGGGATCGACACCGTCATCCTGGCCTATTTCCTGCTCCTCAACACGTTCTATTTCCTCTTCAACCTCCTGTCGCTCGCGGGCATCCTCCGCTACCGCCGCCTGGTCGCCTTCGTCCGCTTCGGCGAGATCTTCCGCATGCCCATCGTCAAACCCGTCTCGGTCATCGTCCCGGCCTACAACGAGGCCCAGGGCATCATCGACAGCGTCCGCTCGCTCCTGTCCCTGCGCTACCCCGTCTTCGAGGTCATCGTCGTCAACGACGGTTCGACCGACGCCACTCTGGACCGGCTCGTCGAGGCCTTCGACCTCGCGCCGTCCAAGTTCGTCTTCCGGAAATCGCTCCCGACCCAGCCCCTCCGCGGCATCTACCGGTCGGCCCTCCATCCCAAGCTCATCGTCGTCGACAAGATCAACGGCAAGAAGGCCGACGCCCTGAACGCCGGCCTGAACATCTCGCGCTATCCCCTGTTCTGCGCCGTGGACGCCGACTCCGTCCTGGAGAAGGACGCCCTGCTCAAGGTCGTCCGGCCCTTCCTCGAAGACCCCGAGCGGACCATCGGGGCCGGCGGCATCATCCGCCTGAGCAACGGCTGCGAGGTCCGCAACGGCCAGGTCGTCCGGGTCGGCATCCCCCGGAACTGGATCGCCCGCTTCCAGATCCTCGAATACCTCCGGGCCTTCCTGGGCGGCCGGATGGGCATGGCCATGATTCGGAGCACATTGATCGTCTCCGGCGCCTTCGGCATCTTCCGCAAGGACATCGCCATGGCCTGCAGCGGTTACCGCACGACCTCGATCACGGAGGACATGGACCTCGTCATCCGCATGCAGAAGCTGATGCACGAGCGGAAGAAGCCCTACCGGATCCAGTTCGTCCCGGACCCCATTTGCTGGACCGAGGCGCCGGAGAACCTCCGAGTCCTGGCCCGGCAGCGGAGCCGCTGGCACCGCGGGCTCGTGGAGACCCTCGTCAACCACCGGGGCATGCTCTTCAATCCGCGCTATGGCATCGCCGGGATGTTCGCCATGCCCTTCTACGTCATCTTCGAGATGGCCGGTCCGTTCATCGAGGTCCTGGGCTATGCGGTCTTTCTGGCCCACATCGCCTTCGGAAAGGTCAACTATCCGTTCGCCGTGGCCTTCTTCTTCGTCGCCGTGTTCTACGGCACCTTCGTCTCCCTCCTGGCCATCCTCCTCGAGGAGCTGTCCGCTTACCGCTATCCGCGCCTCCGCGACATCCTCATCCTGACCGTCTCGGGGATCGCCGAGAACCTCTTCTACCGCCAGTACCTCTCGGTCGTGCGGGCCCGGGCTTATGTGGATTACCTGAGGGGCAAAAAGGATTGGGGCCACATGGAGCGCCGGGGCTTCGCCAAGGCAGGACAGACACCATGAAACGCAACATCCTCGGCATCTTCGGGACGGCGGTCCTGGTCGGTCTCGTCCTCGCTGGTCCGGCCGCGGCGCGGGCCCAGGGCCGGGACGAGATCCGTCAGGCCCTCTTCGCCGGGACCTACGACAAGGCCATCGGGCTGGCCCTCGACGCGCTCAAGGCCGATCCGGGGAACGCCGAGATCCAGTTCCTCCTCGCCCGCGCCTACGGTTATTCGGGGCGCTGGGACGAGGCTGAGGCCCTGCTCGCCGAGCTCCTGTCCCGATACCCGGCCGACTCGGACCTGCTCGTCTTCAAAGCCAGGCTCCTCTGCTGGCGCAAGGACCTCGACGGCGCCGAACGGACCTTCCGGCGGGCCCTCGAAGTCCAGCCGCGCTCGGCCGACGCCCTGGCCGGCCTGGCCGACCTGGCTTCGTGGCGAGGCGAATACGACGCGGCCCTGGTCTATAGCCGGCGGGCCCTCGACCTCGACGCCAACCACGCCGGGGCCCTTTTCCGCATCGGCTCCATTCTCCTCTGGCAGGGCGATTACGGCCGGGCCCGCGGCTACCTCGCCCGGGCCGCCGAGCTCGAGCCCCTGAACAAGGATTTCACCCGGGCCCTCGCTGCGGCCGTGCCCGTCTACGCCCGGCGGACAGAGGTCTGGCTGGGCGGCCGGAATGAGCATTGGAACGACGGCCGGGCCGACTACTGGGACCTGGGATTTTCCGCGCTTTTCAGCGTCCTGCGCGACCGGGCCCGGCTCGTGGTCAACGCGGAGAACCTCTGGCGGGGGGACGGCAGCGACGCCCGCTTGAGCCTCCAGGCCTATCCCCAGCTCTGGAAGGGCGCCTACGGGTCTATCGATCTGAGCGTTGCGCCGGGGGCCGAGTTCGTCCCGGGATCGTCGGCCCATCTCGAGGTCTATCAATCCTTCCTCAAAAAGTACGAGGTCTCGCTCGGAGCGGGGCGGCTGAGCCTCACCGGGACCGGGGCCACCGTCCTCGGCGCGTCCGTGGCCGCCTACCTGGGGCCCTGGTACCCCCATGTGCGCGTCCAGTGGTCCGACGCCGGGACGGGAACGGAATTCTCCTGGATGGCCGGCGTTCGCCGCTTTCTCGCGGACACGAGCTATCTTTGGGCGACGGTCGGCCGCGGCACCAGGACCTTCGAAGCCGGTTCCGTCGAGGAGATCATGGCCGGACCGGCCTGGTTCGTCGAAGCCGGGTTCGACATCTATATCCTGCGCGACATCAAGCTTCGCAGCTCGGTCACTCATCGCTCGGAGACCGGCGGCCTTTCGAGCACGACCCTGGCCCTCGTCACGGGCTACCGTTTCTAGGCCGCCGCCTCCGCTTCTTCGCTCCTTGACTGCCGAAGGCCGCTCGTCTAGATTGGAAGCGCCCGGAGGGGCGCCGATGAAGAACAAACAGGACCGGCGGACGTTCATCAAGACCCTGGCGGGGGGCGCGGCCGCCCTGGGCTCGTCGCTGGCCGGATGGCCGGAAGCGCGGAAGACGTCCCAGGCGCCGACCCTCAAGGACGCGCTGGCCCGCCGTCCGCTCGGCCGGACAGGACTTTCCGTCTCCGAGATCTCCCTCGGCAGCAGCCCTCTCCCCGACCCGGACCTCCTGCGGGCCATCGTCGACCGCGGCGTCAACTACATCGACACCTCGCACAATTACGAAAACGGCAACGCCGAGCGGCGCATCGGCCGGCTGCTCAAGGACGTCGGCCGGGACCGGGTCCACGTGGCCACGAAGTTCCACGTCGCGCCCCGGGACACGCCGGACTCCATCGTCGCCTCCGTCCACGGCAGCCTGCGCCGCCTCGACATCGAGACGATCGACGTGCTGATGATCCACGGCGCGGAGACGGCCGCCGTTCTCGTCGACGAGCGCGTCCTCGAAGCCTGCGACCGGCTGAAGAAAGAGGGCGCGTTCCGGTTCCGCGGACTGTCCTGCCACGCCAACCAGGACGAGGTCGTCCGCAAAGCGGTCGACTGCGGCCTCTACGATATGGTCCAGGTCGGCTACAACGTCTTCGACATCCCGGAGACGGAAACGGGCGACGTCCAGACCTACCCGGACTACCTGGGCCGGAGCGGCATCCGCCCGCTGCTCGAGCTGGCCCACGGCCGCGGCGTCGGGGTCATCGCCATGAAGACCCTCAAGGTCGGCGGCCGCCGCCAGGACCTCGGGAAATACCGGACCGGCGCGGCCTCGATCTACCAGGCCATGCTGAAGTGGGTCCTCGAAGACGCCCGGGTCGCGTCGGCGGTGACCGAGATCCTCAACCGGCAGCAGATGGAAGAGGACCTCGGGGCGGCCGGAGCCAAGCTGAGCGTACCCGAGCAGGCGACCCTGGCCCGTTACGTCCGCGAGAACGCCACCGGATACTGCCAGAGCTGCGGCCGGTGCCGCCGGGCCTGTCCGGCCGGCGTCGACACGACGGGCCTCCTCCGGGCCCTCGCCTACCGCGAAAGCTACGGCAAGACGGACCGGGCCCGGGAGGCCTATGCCGGCATCGAGAGCGGCCGACAGGCCGCGGCCTGCCGCGACTGCGGCGCGTGCGAGAAGGCCTGCCCCTCCCGCGTTCCGGTGCGGGCCCGGCTCAGGGAAGCCGGGAGCCTCCTGGCCTGACGGGCGTTCGGGCCGGACTCAGATCTGCAGGGCGTAGCCGATCTTCAGGAAGAACGTCCGATCGGTCCGGGTCATGGACACGCGGCCCGGGCCGAGCCAGCTGTCGAAAACTCCGCCCATCGCGTTGTCCGAATAGCCCAGGAACAGGACCGTCCGGGGATTGAGCTTGTACGAGAACAGGAACTGGGTGAAGAGGCCCTGGGTCTTCGAATCGACCGGGAAGGCGTACATGTCCGGGTTCTGGGCGAGGTCCTGGTACTGGACGATGGCCCGGACGAAGCACCGCACGTTGAAGTTCCAGACGAGCTTGGCCTGGGCCAGGTTGGCCGTGTAGATCGTGGCCCCGTCCCGCGAGAGGCGCTCATAGATGTAGGCGGGGACGAGGTTCATGTGCCGGAAGAGGCTCAAGGAGAAGTTCGGGCCGACGGCGAGCGTGTCGGCCAGCCGGGCATTGGCGAAGTCGATGGTCTTGCCGGCCTGGGCGTTGAGCCCGATCTCGGATCCGCTGAAGGGCCGGATGCGGAAGGTCAGGTCGGCGTAGGGCGTATCGAAGTACTGCCCTTCGTAGAACGTCCGGACGAAATTGGCGTGGATATTGACCAGGGTTTCCAGGTTGCCCTGGTACATCGCGCCGAGCGTGACGCCGCGGTCGGTCAGGGTCCCTTCGTGGTCCCAGACGGCTTGCCCCGCCAGGCCGAGACGGATGAGATTGTACCAGCCCTTGGGCTTGCCCCAGAGCTGGCGGAGGACCATGACCTGGCCGGACCGCGTATCGACGCGGGGGACGAACCCGTAGTCGGCCCGGAAGCCCGGCGACTTGTCGTCGTAGACCGCGTCGACGACCCACTTGCGCGAGAAGTGCTGGTACTCCAGCGTGAAGGCGTTGCCGCCGAACCGGTCCGCGTCCTGGCCGAAACCCTCCGCGACGGCCAAGGGGTAATCTGTCTCCGAGTGCAGGTACTGGAAGATGATCGAGTTCTTGTCGTCGAGCCGGAGGAAGCCGTCCGCCCCGGCGACGTGGTTGTAATAGCCCGCGCCGACGCGGCCGGTGTAGAGGACGCCCAGCGTCGACATCTGACCGACGTCCTGGCGGAGCCGGAAGACGCCGCCGGTCGCGTCCTGATCGAGCGAACCCTGCATCGTCCCCTGGTTCGAGGGGAAGACGAGATTGGTGAGCGTGTCCTGGGCGGCGAAGAAGCCCATGGCGGTGCGGCCCGCTTTGCCGGTCAGCTTGGCCCCCCAGAGCGGATCGGCCACCGTCCGGGTGAAGACCGCCTGGAGCGGCGTGAGGAAGAAGTCGGCGCCTTCGAGGAAGAAGGGGCGCTTCTCGGGGTAGAAGAGGGCGAAGCGGCGGTTGATCTCGAGCTGGGCGACGTCGGCCTCGACCTGGGAGAAATCGGGATTGACCGCGGCGTTCAGGGTGACGTTCGGGGTGACGCCCCACTTGGCCGTCACGCCGTTCTCGGTCTCGACCTGGCCCCTCTCGAGCGAGCCGTCGGGGAAGGCCGACATGTCCATGGCGTCGGTCCGGCCGGCCGTGACGGTCGGATTGACCTCGATGTTCTGCCCCGAGGTGATGCCCTCGAAGCCGGTCAGCTTGTTGAACTGGCAGAGGATGCAATTGACGTTCCGGGACTGCACATGGGAGCTGATGCGGTGCCGTGTGTCCCGGGGCCAGGACCGCCCGGCCTCGAAACCCCATGTCTTCGGGCCTTCGGATTCACGGAAGCGGAGCTGGCCGAGCGGGATGGCCACCTCGACCGCCCAGCCCCAGTCCGTGATCTTCGCTTTCGCCTCCCAGATGGCGTCCCAGGAGAAATCCTCGTAGCCTTCCGACTCGCTGAAGTTGGCGTCGGCCTGGACGCTCATGGGATTGACCCGGAACTGGAAGGCCCGGCGCTCGTCGTTGAAGGAATCGATCATGAACGAGACGTGGTCGTCGAGGATGAGCGTGTCGGTGTCGTCGCGGTCCATGAGATGGGCCCGGATCTTCTTCGGCGCGGGATCGAAGCAGCGGAAGGCGACATAGAGGTTGCGGAGGTCGTAGGTGACCAGGCACTGGGTCTCGACCGGAGGGGGGATGTTGTCCCCCGGCTGCCATTCGTAGGGCAGCGGGATGGCCGGGGCTTTCGCCCAAGCCTCCTCGTCGAGGACGCCGTCGATCTTGATCGGGCCGGACGCCTTGACGATGTCGAACCGGGCCGATTCGGCGCGGGCCGGCTTGGCCTGGTCCTGGGAGCCGAATGCGGCGCCGGCGAAGACGGCGCAGAGGGTGACGACGAAGAGGGCGGGGATCGCGGCGTGGGGCTTGATCATGGGGACTCCTGGTGATCCTTCGTTCATAATTACTCCGGATCGCCGCAAAAGGTTGACGAGGGGGCCCGCCAGACCGGCATCGAGCGCGACGACGCCCTTAGGCTCAGACGCGCGTCCGGACGATCTTGGCCACCAGGTCGGAGGTCGGATCCGGGCAGCGGACGTACTCGGTCGTGACGCCCTCGGGATCGATCACCTTGGCGTAGGGCGTGCCCTCGTACATCCATGGCAGGGTGACCCCGTTCTCGAGCAGCCGGACGAACTCGTTGAGACTGGCCCGGAGCCAGGGGCAGAGCTTGCCCCAGTCCGCGGGGTAGGCGAACTTGTCCCCTTTCTTGTGGCACCAGCTGTCGGGGCGGGCCTCGTAGATCTCGATGTCGATCCTGTAGCGCTTGGCCTTGGGCGGAGGCGGCGGAGGCGGCGGCGGGGCCTGGGTGGTCTTGTCCTGCCCTCCGGCCAATCCGGCGGCGGCCAGGGCCGCGGCGGCGCAGCCGGCCTTGCCTACGAAATCCCTTCTGTTCATGGTTCTCGACTCCTTTCTCCCGGCCTTCGTCGCCCCCATTATTGCACGGAATATGCCAGTATTTTCCTGCCGGGGACTCCCCCCCTCATAAGGCGGGCGCCCGGGTCGATACCGACCCGGGGTCTTTTCCGCGGGTGTAAAGGAGCATAGAATGGCGTCAATGGATTTTACAAGCGCGGACCGGCTAAACGATGCCGGGCCCAGAGGCGAATTCTCCGAGGAGAGATCATGAGGCGTCGGGGTCATGCCTATCTTCTGATCGCCGCGCTGGCCGCCTCCGCCGCCTGCGCGGCGGCGACCAGGCCCGCCGCGAAACCGGCGGCGCCGGCCGTCGATTGGAAAGCCCGGCTGGCCGAAGCCGACGCCCTGGCCCACCGGGGTCATTACACGGCCCTGCGGGAGGCTCTGCGGATCTATCGCGAGGCCCTGGCCGTTCCCGGAGAGCGGTCCGCCGTCGCGGAACGCTGCCTCCGCGCGGCCATCGCCCTGGAGCTCCGTCGCAAGGACCTGGGCATCTTCACGGAGGGACCGGGCCCCGAGGTCGATGATCCCGCCCTCGCCCGCTACCAGCCCTGGCTCGAGCTCGTCGCCGGTCTTCCCCACAAGATCAAGGGCAGCCCGGGGATCGACCGGACCGCCGGCCGGACGCTCGACGAACAGCTGGACTGGATCGCCGGCCGGATCCCGGATATCGACCGGGACCTCGAGGGTCCGGCGCGGACGGATGATCTGGCGGCGGCGCTGCGGCTGACCCTCCGCCGGGAGTTCTTCTTCAAGTTCCAGGACAAGCTGGATCGGGCCGCCCTGCGGGACCTCCACGCCGGCTCGCCGCTCCTGGCCTTCCAGGCCGCCGTCTGCCCGGCGTTCGAGGCCGAGGAGCTCGGCGCCCTGCTCCGGAGCGACGCCGGATTCGCGGAGGTCCATTATTATCTCGGCGACGAGGCGCTCATGGCCGGAATGCTGCTGACCGCGGAGCGCCACTATCTGACCGTCTTCGAAAAGATCCCCGAGTCGCTGTCCGTCCTCATCTCCCTGGCCAAGGTCGCCTTCCAGATGGAGGAGACGGAGACCTGTCTCGAATGGAACGAGAAGGCCCTGGCGTTCCTGCCGACCTACCGGGACGCCCTGCTCGGGAAAGGCCTCGCGCTCGGCTACCTCGGCCGCTCCGAGGAGGCGTTGACCGTCCTCGGACGGCTCCTCGAGTTGGGGACGTACTACATGGGCGAGGGCCACTACTGGACCGCGTGGAACCTCAACGAGCTCGGGCGGCTCGAGGAAGCGCGCCGGTCGATCGACGCGGCCCGGGTGTTTCTGGTCGGTGTGAGCGATGTCGCCGGCCTCTCGGGGGTCATCGCCTACTGGCAGGGCCGGCTCGACGACGCCGAGAAAGACCTCCGCGAGGCCCTCGACCTCGATCCGGCCGCGAGCGACGCGGCCTACCATCTGGGCCGGCTCTACGCGGACCGCAAGGACTGGCTGAACTCGGCCGTCTATTTCGCCGGAGCGGCCATGACCCTGGAGGAGAAGGAGAAGGGCCTGGAGAAGAAGATCGGGGAGATCGAGGCCTCGGAGATGGCCCCGGAACGACGGGCCCGCCTCGTCGTCAAGAAGCGGGTCCAGATCCTCTCGGTCCAGGCGACCAAGGCGACCTGCCAGTACAACGGCGCCGCCGGCTACCACAATGCCGGAAAGTCCGAACGGGCCCTCGATCTGGCCCGGCAGGCGGCCGCCCATCCCGCTTTCGCGGACAAGGCCGCCGAGCTCATCAAGATCATCCTGGACCGTTAAAGCGACCCCCTCTCCCCGAGCGGAAAAAAGTGTATAATATCGGCTCGCAAGGAGGGCCCATGTCCAACAGAGCCGCAACCACCCTGAGCCGTCTCTTCCTCGAATCCTGCAGGACGTATCGCACCCCCGGTCGGATGATCCACAAGTGCGCCGGGACCTGGACGAAGATCTCCACCGAGGAGATCGAAACGACCGTCCGGCACCTCTCGCTCGGCCTCCAGGCCCTCGGCCTGAAGCCCGGCGACCGGATGGCCATCCTGTCCGAGAACAGGCCGGAATGGGTCATGGCCGATTTCGCCGCCCTCTGCACCGGGGCGGTCACCGTGCCCATCTACACTTCGCTTCCGCCCGACCAGGTCCGCTACATCCTCGACAACGCGGGCGTCAAGATCGTCATCTGCTCGGATCTCGAGATGTGGCGCAAGATCGCGGCCGTCAGGGACACGCTCCCGGCCCTCGAGCGCGTCATCCTCGTCGAGGGCGACCCTCCGGCCGGCACCGACGCCCTGTCGGACGTCGCGGACATGGGCCGGCGCCTCGACCGGGAGGAGCCCGGACGTTTCGAGAGGTCGGCCGAGGCCGTCGAGCCCGGGGACCTGGCCTCCATCATCTACACCTCCGGAACGACCGGCTCTCCCAAGGGCGTCATGCTCAGCCACGCCAATTTCACCAGCAACGTCGTCGCACTGACGGAGGCCATCGATTTCTGCGCCGCGGACTCCGCCCTGTCCTTCCTGCCCCTGTCCCACGTCTTCGAACGGACAGGGACGTTCTTCCTCTTCCATGTCGGAGCGGCCATCGCCTACGCCGAGAGCGTCGAGGCCGTGGCGGCCAACCTCGTCGAGGTCCGGCCGACCATCATCATCAGCGTCCCCCGCCTGTTCGAGAAGATCTACTCCCGGATCATGGACCAGATCATGGCCGGATCCCGTCTCAAGAGGGCCATCTTCGTCTGGGCTCTGGCGACGGGGAAGAAGCACACGGCCCGGACGATCGCCGGCCAGCGCGTCCCGGTCCACCTGTCCTTCAAGCGCGCCCTGGCCAAGAAGCTCGTCTTCTCCAAGATCACGGCCAAGACCGGCGGCCGGATCCGTTACGCCATCTGCGGCGGCGCGCCCATATCCAAGGAGATCGTGGAGTTCTTTCTGGCCATCGGCATCCTGGTCCTTCCGGGCTACGGGCTGACGGAGACGTCGCCCGTCCTCACGGCCAACACGCCGCCGGACCGGATCCGGTTCGGGACCGTGGGCAAGACCCTGCCCGGGATCGAGATCCGCATCGCCGGGGACGGCGAGATCCTGGCCCGCGGCCCGAACGTCATGATGGGCTACTACAAGAACGAAGCCGATACACGGGAGGTCCTGAAGGACGGCTGGCTCCATACCGGCGACATCGGCCGGTTCGACGAGGACGGCTTCCTCATCATCACCGACCGCAAGAAGGACATCATCGTCACCTCGGGCGGCAAGAACGTCGCGCCCCAGCCCATCGAGAGCCTCATCCAGGCCAGTCCCTTCATCGCCAGCGCCGTGGTCGTGGGCAGCAGCCGCAAGTTCATCTCGGCCCTCATCGTCCCCGATTTCGAGAAGCTCGAGGCCTTCGCCCGGAAGCAAGGCATCGCCTTCGAGGGCCGGGACGGGCTCAGCCGCCGCCCCGAGATCGCCGCGTTCCTGCTCGACGAGGTCAACCGGATGACGCCGGGGCTGGCCTCTTATGAGCGGGTCAAGAAGATCGCCGTCCTCGACCGCGATTTCGACCTCGGCCTGGGCGAGGTGACGCCCACCCTCAAGGTCCGGCGGAACATCGTCGAACAGAAGTACGCCGCCGTCATCGAAGCGCTCTATCGGGACTGATGGACGCGCGGAGCTTCCTGACGCATCTCGAATGCGGGCTGTGCCGGGAACGGCTCGATGCCGATCGCCTCTGGAACCTCTGCCCCAAGTGCGGCAAGCCGCTCCTGGCCCGCTACGATCTGGCCGCGGCCCGCGCGGCCTTGGCCCGGGGGGACATCGCCGGCCGCGAGCCGACGATGTGGCGCTATCGCGAGCTCCTGCCCGTCCGCGACGACGCGTTCCGGCTCTGCCTGGGCGAAGGCTTCACGCCCCTTTTCCGGACGGACCGTCTCGGGCGCGAGATAGGACACGAACCTCTCTACATCAAGGACGAAGGGCTCAACCCCACGGGCTCGTTCAAGGCGAGGGGGCTGGCCGCGGCGGTCTCGCGGGCCTTCGAGCTGGGCGTCCGGGCGGTCTCCATCCCGACGGCCGGCAACGCCGGCTGCGCCATGAGCGCCTACGCCGCGCTGGCCGGGCTCGAAGCCCACGTCTTCATGCCGGCCGACGTTCCCAAACCCTTCATCAATGAGTGCCGCGTCCTCGGCGCGGCCGTGACGCTCATCGACGGGCTCATCACCGACTGCGGCAAGGCGGCCAGGGAAGGCGTCGAGAAGTTCGGCCGTTTCGACGTTTCGACCCTGAAGGAGCCCTACCGCATCGAGGGCAAGAAGACCATGGGCTACGAGATCGCCGAGCAGATGGGATGGCGGCTCCCGGATGTCGTCGTCTACCCGACGGGCGGCGGGACCGGGCTCGTGGGCATGTGGAAGGCCTTCGAGGAGATGGAGACGCTCGGCTGGATCGGGCCGGAGCGGCCGCGCATGGTCACGGTCCAGGCCGAGGGCTGCGCGCCCATGGTCCGGGCTTTCCGGGAAGGACAGGAATTCGCGGAACCGTGGGCGAACGCGCGGACGATCGCCGACGGCATGCGGGTCCCGGCCGCCGTGGGGGATTTCCTCATCTTGAGGGCCCTGCGCGAGAGCGGCGGGACAGCCGTGGCGGTCTCCGACGCCGAGATCCTGGATGCGACCTATGCGTTGGGCCGGACGACCGGGCTATGGCCGGCCCCCGAGGGCGGGGCGACCCTGGCCGCGCTGTTGCGCCTGAAGAAGGACGGGTGGGTCCGCGACGGCGAATCCGTCGTCCTGTTCAACACCGGCAACGGCGCGAAATACTCCCATATCTGGGATTGAAGGGACTGTCCCGCATGGGACTGTCCCTCTTGAAGCTGATCCGGAATTCACGCCTCCTCCCTTTCCATCCTCTCGCAGATTGCTATTCGCCGCCTGATTGAGGTAAACCTTAATAGAAAGGGGACATGTACCGCAGGTACAGCCTTTCAGGCAGTCCCGAGCCGCGAGGGGCGTGTCCCCGCGTGTTGCTCCTCGAGGAGGCCCCATGAGACGATTTTCCCCGATCTTAACTCCGGTCCTGCTCACGATCATCGCGTTCGGCGCCACCGTCCCGGCCGCGGCACAAGGGCCGGGGCCATTCGACAAGTTCAAGCGAGTCTCCGGCCCGACGGCGGACCCCGCAGCGCCTGTCGAATATCAGGGCCATTTCAGCGGCTACACGAACTACTGGCAGACCATGGGCTGGTCATGGACGCAACACGGGAGCCTGTTCATCATCGGCCAGCCCGATGTTCGCCGGGCCATCGACCAGAACAAGGCCGACATCGCCGAGGAGATCGGTCTCCCCGGCCTCGTCCTCGACGAGGGCTTCCTCGAGGCCTGGCTCGGGTCGAAGGCGCCCGAGCTCGAGGATCCGGACGCCGGGACGCTCTTCGCCGCGCTCGATAAAGGCGACGTCCTGGCCTGGATCAAGCCCGGGACGGGCCTCGGCGCGGATCTCCTCGGCCGGGCCCGGTTCCCCGAAGGGACGCGCGATGTCCAGGCCAGCCACCAGGCCCGGGCCAGGGACTTCCGGGAAGTCTCCGCGTTCGTTCTTTCGAACGGGGCGCGGCGGCTCTTCACGGTTGTCGCCGACCTTCCCGAGGACCGGCGCCGCTTCAAGGAATTGCTCACCGGTCTCCGGGACGTCGTCGACCGCTACGACTTCCACCGCGGCTGGTTCGGCACAGGCACGCTATTGCACAGCGTCACCTGTCACCCCGGCCATCCGCTCGAGGTCATTGGACAGGGCCTCGGCCAAGGGAATGACTGGTTCAGCTTCAGCGGCTATATGGACTTCCTGATGCTGAAGCAACTTCCGGAGTGGTTGAGCAAGGTCGGTTTGGACATTCCGGTCGATGTCGGGACGGGCAAGGCCACACGCAGCCTGGGCACGGTCGCCTATGGGCTCAAGAGCTATGACGGGCTCAAGATCCAGGACATGCCGACCGAGGAGGAATGGATCAAGTTCGTCAAGGACCGCGGCGGCCACATCTTCCGGCCCGTCTTCGCCCCGGACTGCGACAAGTTCACGTACGACGGGCAGATCGCCGTCGACGGCAACAAGAAGCAGATCGACACCGAGGACGTCCCGTTCATCCTGCAGACCGGCCTCATCAAGGACGAAGCGCCGGCCTGCATGGTCCTCTTCGCGGAAAAGGGACGGCGATGGACCCGGGACGAGATGTGGCGGGCCATCATGGGCCGGCGGGCCGTCGGGGTCCTGCCGCTCGGGCGGATGATGGGCCCGGACCGGTTCCGCAATGCCCTGCAGATGCTTCTTCTCGATCGCGTCTATCTCGAAAACCTCTTTGCCGACAGGATCCGGCTGGAAGCCCGGATCGAGAACTACCGGCTCCACGTCAGGGTCAGCAACCTCGGCAGCTCGACGGTCCGAGGGACACTCGAAATGCGGCCGGCGCCGGAGATCGCGGTCGACGCCGGGATGAGAGAAGCGGCGTCAAGGGAGATAGAACTTGCCCCGGGGGCCACGAAGGACGGATTGCTCCACCTCCTCCCCACGGCAGGGGCTATGGGCAAAGCCAATCCCATCCTGATCGAGATGCGTTGGACGGGAGGGAAGAAGCGGA
>Ga0209450_10000943_pt1 | contig 14647 bp, 9 predicted proteins | sample FrelakmetLWP11LW_FD_187149 | JGI IMG/M metagenome (GOLD analysis project Ga0209450, IMG submission 187149) | Freshwater lake sediment microbial communities from the University of Notre Dame, USA, for methane emissions studies - LWP11 LW (SPAdes)... | ecosystem: Environmental > Aquatic >...
GAGGCAGGTGACGAACAAGGCGACGCGCATGAGCTATCCGAAAAAAGCAGTCAGTTTATGTTAGCGGTTAACGGGGCAAGGCCCGGTTTTTTATTCAGCCAATCAGGACTGGCTCGGCATGGGCAAGCCGATTCGAATGCGATTCGTGATCCCGGGATGAATCGCGCATGCCGCCCGCGACCGGCGTGGGCCCTCCCTTCCGGCGGATATGCAAAGGCGATCTCACGGTGATGCATTGGAATCGGTCCCTCAATCCCTGCCATTTGGCGGAAAAAGCCATCATTCGGATCGGGCTGCCAGAGGCTTGTCCAAGATTAGAATTTCTCTAATTTAATTATTTGATAGCTTGTATTAATTGCTCTAATGTGTAGTTGCTTTACCCGACATAACAACCAGGAGACAGTCATGAGCAACAAAGACAGCAAGCCCTCAATGAACACCAAAGCCAAACTGAGCCGGCGCAAGTTTCTCGGCGCAGCCGCCGCCACGACCGGCGCCGCGACGCTCGGTTTCCCCTCCATCGTCAAGGCGCAGACGCCGATCAGCCTGCGCTTCCAGAGCACCTGGCCGGCCAAGGACATCTTCCACGAATATGCGTCGGATTTCGCCAGCAAGGTCAACGCCATGTCCGGCAAGGAACTCAGGATCGAGGTCTTGCCGGCGGGTGCGGTAGTCAAGGCCTTCGACCTGCTCGACGCGGTGAGCAAAGGCACCCTGGACGGCGGCCATGGCGTGGTGGCCTACTGGTACGGCAAGAACTCGGCCGTGGCGCTGTGGGGTTCCGGTCCGGCTTTCGGCATGGACCCCAACATGGTGCTGGCCTGGCACTACTATGGCGGCGGCAAGGAACTGCTGGATGAGATCTACAAGACCATGAACATGGACGTCGTGTCCATGCTCTACGGCCCGATGCCGACCCAGCCTTTCGGCTGGTTCAAGAAGCCCGTGACCAGCGCCGATCAGGTGAAGGGACTCAAGTTCCGTACCGTGGGCCTGGCGGTCGACATGTACAAGGATCTCGGTGCCGCCGTGAACCCGCTGCCCGGTGGCGAGATCGTGCCGGCCATGGATCGCGGCCTGCTGGATGCCGCCGAGTTCAACAATGCGTCTTCCGACAACCTGCTCGGCTTCCCCGACGTGGCCAAGGTCTGCATGCTGCAAAGCTTCCACCAGTGCAGCGAGCAGTTCGAGATCCTGTTCAACAAGAAGAAATACGACGCCCTCAGTGCCGAGCACAAGGCGATTATCAAGCACGCCATCGAGGCATCGTCGGCCGACATGTCCTGGAAAGCCATCGACCGCTATTCCAAGGACTATATCGACATGAGCACCAAGAAAGGCGTCAAGTTCTACAAGACCCCGGATGCCATCCTGCGCAAGCAACTCGAGGCCTGGGACAAGATCATGGCGGCCAAGAGCGCGGAGAACCCGGCATTCAAGAAAGTGATCGATTCGATGCGCGCCTTCGCCGGCCGCGCTGCACGCTGGCAGAACGACACCAACGTCGATTACAAGATGGCCTACAACCACTTCTTCGCCAAGAAGAAGGGCTGACCGGCATCGCTCCGCATGGCCGCCCGCCTTGAGCCGGGCGGCCATTTTCTGCAGTCCATCCCAAGAACTCATGTCATGCAGAAACTGCTGCTCTTCGTCGACAAGCTAAGCACCTTTGCCGGCCGGTTTTTTTCCTGGGCCATCATCGGTCTGACTTTCCTGATCTCCTGGGAAGTGTTTTCCCGCTACGTCCTGAACACGCCGCACCCCTGGGTGCTGGACGTTCAGATCATGCTCTACGGCATCCTCTTCATGATGGCCGGAGCCTACACGCTGGCCCACGGCGGACATGTGCGCGGTGACGTGTTGTATGGTTTCTTCGCCCCGCGCACCCAGGCCACCATCGATCTGGTGCTGTATGTCATATTTTTTCTGCCGGGGATTTTTGCGCTCACCTACGCTGGCTGGTTCTACGCCAACGAATCCCTGGCCATCCATGAACAGACCTTCAGCCCTGACCCGCTGCCGCTGTACCCATTCAAGTTCATGATCCCGGTCGCCGGCTTCTTCCTGCTGCTGCAGGGGATCGTCGAGATCCTGCGCTGCATCCTCTGCCTGCGCGACGGCGCCTGGCCCTCCCGCGTCGAGGATGTCGAGGAAGTGGACGTCGACAAGCTCAAGGAGATGGTGAACGTGAAAGACGAAGACATCGCCAAACTGGATCAGTACGTGGTGAAGCAGGAGGCCGGATCGTGAAGAAGGAACTGCGCTTTGGCTTCACCCTGATGGCGATCATCCTTGTCGCCATCGCCGTGTTCATGCCATGGGGAAACCTCACCAACGGCCATCTCGGGCTGCTCATGCTGAGCCTCGTGGTGGTGACCATCATGCTCGGTTTCCCAACCGCGTTTACCCTGATGGGCATGGGCATGATCTTCGCCTGGCTCGCGTATCGCAGCAGCAGCCCGGACCTCGCGTTGACCCAGACCCTGGACCTGATGGTGCAGCGCGCCTACGGCGTGATGACCAACGACGTGCTGATCTCGATCCCGCTGTTCGTGTTCATGGGCTATCTGGTCGAGCGCGCCAACCTGATCGAGAAGCTGTTCAAGTCGCTGCACCTCGCGCTGGCGCGCATTCCGGGCTCGCTGGCGGTCGCCACCCTGGTCACCTGCGCCATCTTCGCCACCGCCACCGGTATCGTCGGGGCAGTGGTCACGCTGATGGGGCTGCTGGCCCTGCCGGCGATGCTGCGCGCGGGCTACAACGTCAAGCTCACGGCCGGCGTCATCACCGCCGGCGGCTGCCTCGGCATCCTCATTCCGCCTTCGGTTCTGCTCATCGTCTATGGCGCGACGGCCGGCGTGTCGGTGGTGAAACTCTATGCCGGCGCATTTTTCCCCGGGATCATGCTGGCGCTGCTGTATGTCGGCTACGTCATGCTGCTGGCCAAGCTGAAGCCGGAATTGGCGCCCCCCCTGCCGAAGTCCGAACGCACGGTCGACCTGCCAGCCAACAATGCGCGCCTGGCCGAACGCTACGGCAAGCGCGCCATACCCTCGCTGTTGCGTGCGGCATTCGCCAGAAGCGACAGCGACATATCGAGGAAGAGCGTGATCCGCGAACTGTTGACCGCGCTTTTGCCCGCCATCGCGTTCATCATCATTATGGGTCTGACCTGGCAGGCGCTCACCAAGCCGGGTGAGGAAAGCGATACCTCGCTTCTGCAGGAAATGGGCATGGTGAGCGAGGAATCGAAGGAAGCGCCGATGCTGGACGAGCCGCAGGCGGAGGGCGTTCAGGAGCCCCCTGCCGAGGCGGTGGGGGAACCGGTTGCCGAAGGTGTCCAGGAACCGCCTGCCGAGGAAATGCCGGAGCCCCTGGCGGGAGCAGTCGAGGAACCACCCGCAGAAGACCTGCAGGAGCTCGGTGCCGCGGAACCGGAAGTCGCCGATGCCGAGCCGGAAGTCGCTGCACCAGCGCAGGCTGCCGCGGCGGGGCAAATCGAGCGCCAGCCTGCACCGGCCGCGTTCTGGAAGGTGCTCGCCGCAGGCCTTGCGGTCCTGCTCGTGGTCTATGCGCTGTTCACCTTCGCGCGGCTCGAAATCTTCAAGATGCTGCTGACCTCGTTCTTCCCGCTGGCGATCATGATCCTCGCCGTGCTCGGCACTATCGTGTTCGGCCTCGCCACGCCGACGGAAGCGGCGGCGATCGGCTCCTTCGGCGGCTTCGTGCTCGCCGCGCTCTATCTCTCGCTGAACAAGCCCCGCGAAAAGCGGCGCAGCCTGCGCGCCACCTGGATTCCGCTGTGGATGCTGTTCGGCGTCTCGGTGGCGTGGTTCATCCTGTTCAAGGCCGGCGTGTTGCCCACGGCGCCGCCGGACTGGGTGGGCTGGCTGTCGATGGCCGCCATGGGCGTCTGGTGCCTGCTGGCGGTGCCGCAGGTGAGCATGCTGCCGACGGTGAGGGAATCGGTCTTTCTAACCGCCAAGACCTCGGCCATGGTGTGCTGGTTGTTCGTCGGTTCGTCGATTTTCTCCGCCGCCTTCGCGCTTCTCGGCGGACAGGCATTGATCGAACAATGGGTGCTGTCGCTCGACATGTCACCGATGGAGTTCATGCTGCTGTCCCAGGCCATCATCTTCATCCTCGGCTGGCCTCTGGAGTGGACCGAGATCATCGTCATCTTCATGCCGATCTTCATTCCGCTCCTGGCACACTTCAACATCGACCCGCTGTTCTTCGGCCTGATGGTGGCGCTCAACCTGCAGACGGCGTTCCTGTCTCCACCGGTAGCGATGGCTGCGTTCTATCTCAAGGGTGTGGCACCGCCCCATGTGACCCTGAACCAGATTTTCGCCGGCATGCTGCCTTTTATGGCGATCCAGGTGATCGCCATGGGCATGCTCTATGCGTGGCCGCAGATCGGCCTGTGGCTGCCCGGCGTGCTCTACAAATAGCCATTAACAATGACTGAAGCAAAGCCAACGGAGGAAAAGCGATGAACCTTGCATTCATCGGCATGGGCATCATGGGCAAGCCCATGGCCATCAATCTGAAGAAGGCCGGCCACACCGTGTACGTACACGGCCGCCGTCCGGAATCCATGACCCCGCCTCTGGAAGCTGGCTGCGCCGGATGCGCGTCGATCGCGGAAGCTGCAGCGCAGGCCGATATCGTCATCGTCATGGTGTCCGACACACCCGACGTCGAGCAGGTTCTGTTCGACGACAACGGCGTAATCCATGGCGCGAGGCCCGGCTCGGTGGTGGTCGACATGAGCACCATCTCGCCCACTGCCACGCGCCACATGGCCAAGCGGCTGCGTGACCGCGGCGTCGAGATGCTGGACGCTCCGGTGTCCGGCGGCGAGATCGGTGCGATCAACGCGACGCTCTCGATCATGGTGGGCGGCAAGCCGGAAGTCTTCGAGCGCGTGAAGCCAGTGTTCGAGGCCATGGGCAAGAACATCGTACTGGTCGGCGGCAACGGCGCCGGCCAGGTGGCCAAGGCCTGCAACCAGATCGTGGTGGCGGTCACCATCGAGGCCGTCGCCGAGGCGCTCACCTTCGCGCGCAAAAACGAGGTTGACCCGGCCAAGGTTCGCGACGCGCTGATGGGCGGCTTCGCCGGCAGCCGCATCCTCGAAGTGCACGGCAAGCGCATGCTCGACAACGACTACACGCCCGGCTTCAAGACGAAGCTGCACCAGAAGGACATCAACATCGTGATGCAGACCGCGAAGGAACTCGGGCTGGCGCTGCCGGGGGCGGCGCTGGTTATGCAGCATCTCAACGCGCTGATGGGCACCGGCAATGGCGAACTGGATTCGGCGGCGGTGATGAAAATCATCGAGCGCGAGTCCGGCATGGAGCGTTAGGGATTTCTTCCATTGCGATGGGTACGAAGGACCACGAAGACAACCAAGCCAGGCGAACTTTTTCGTGGCGTTTCGTGTTCTTCGTGGACAAAGAAGGTTTTCATACATGAAGCACACCATCGTCTTTCTCGACCGCAATAGTCTGATCGCGAACATGCGCGTACCAGCGTTCGCGCACGAGTGGATCGACTTTGACCAGACCCGCCCCGAGGACGTGGTTGCGCGCCTGCAGGACGCCAGCATCGTCATCACCAACAAGGTCAAGCTTTCCGCCGACATCCTGATGCAGGCACCCGGCGTGAAAATGATCGCGGTGGCCGCCACCGGCACCGACATCGTCGACCTCGCGTATTGCCGCGAGCATGGCATCGTCGTTTCCAACATCCGCGGTTATGCCGTGCAGACCGTACCCGAACACGCCTTCATGATGATGCTGGCGCTGCGCCGCAATCTGCTCGGCTGGCGCGAGGACGTGCGCGCCGGACTGTGGCAGCAGGCCGATCAGTTCTGCCTGTTCACCCGGCCGGTAAACGATCTCTACGGCAGCACGCTGGGGCTGGTCGGCTACGGCTCGCTCGGCCACGGCATGCGGAAGCTCGCCGAAGCCTTCGGCATGAAGGTGCAGGTGGCCGAGCACAGGACTGCGGCGACGGTGCGCGCCGGCTACACGCCCTTCGACGACGTGCTGCGCGAGGCCGACGTGATCTCGCTGCATACGCCGCTGACGCCGGAGACGCGGCACATGATCGGCGAGCGCGAATTCAGCTTGATGAAGTCCACGGCCATTCTCATCAACACCGCGCGCGGCAATCTGGTGGACGAGGCGGCGCTGGTCGAGGCGCTGAAATCGGGGCGCATCGGCGGCGCCGGCTTCGACGTGCTGGCTGTCGAGCCGCCACGCGAAGGCAACCCGCTGCTCGACCTCGATCTGCCGAACTTCATCCTCACGCCGCATGTCGCCTGGTCGAGCCGCCAGGCGATGCAGATCCTCGCCGACCAGCTGGTCGACAACATCGAAGCCTTCGTGGCGGGTTCGCCGCGCAATGTCGTGACTTGAGGGCCCAGACGATGAGCGCACGCATTGCGGCAGCCGGCCTCTCGATCGCCCAACCGCTTTACGAATTGGTGCGGGACGAAATCGCTCCGGGCACCGGCATCAGCAGTGACCGGGCGTGGCAGGGTTTTGCCGCCATCGTGCGCGAACTGACCCCGCGTAACCGTGCCCTGCTGGCTCGGCGCGACGAACTGCAGGCCCGCATCGATGCCTGGCATCTGCAACGCAAGGGCCAGCCTCATGATGCCGCCGCCTACCGGCGCTATCTGGTCGACATCGGCTACCTGCTGCCAGAGGGTGAGGACTTCAGCATCGCCACGGAAAGCGTCGACGATGAAATTGCCCGGATCGCCGGGCCGCAGCTGGTGGTGCCGGTGAACAACGCGCGCTATGCCCTGAACGCCGCCAATGCGCGCTGGGGAAGCCTGTTCGATGCCCTCTACGGCACCGACGTCATTTCCGACGAGGACGGCGCCGGGAAGCAGGGCGCCTTCAATCCGCGACGCGGCGCCCGCGTCATCGCCTATGCCAAGGCCTTTCTCGACGAAGCCGTGCCGCTCATGGAGGGCAGCTACATCGATGCCGTCGCCTACGCGGTACGGGAGGGCCGGCTCAGCGTGACCTTGTCCAGCGGAGCCCGTGTCGGCCTGCGCGACCCGGCCCAGTTCAGGGGCTACCAGGAAAAAGCCGGCGGCATTCGCTCACTGCTTCTGGTGCACCACGGCCTGCACATCGAGATTCATTTCAGCACCGACCACCCCATCCACGAGCTGCACCCCACCGGCATCCGCGACATCTATCTGGAGGCCGCGCTGACCACCATCATGGACTGCGAGGATTCGGTGGCCGCGGTGGATGCCGAGGACAAGGTCAACGTCTATCGCAACTGGCTGGGCCTGATGAAGGGCGAACTGACCAGCAGCTTCGAGAAGGGCGGCAAGACCCAGACCCGCAATCTCAACCCGGACCGCCGCTATCTTTCTCCCGACGGCCACTTTTTTGAGATTCCCGGACGCAGTCTGATGCTGGTGCGCAACGTCGGTCACCTGATGACCACCGACGCGGTGCTGGACGAGGCAGGCAACGAGGTGTTCGAGGGCCTGCTCGACGGCTTCATCACCAGCTACTGTGCCCTGCACGATCTCAAGGGTGCCTGCCCCCTGCGCAACAGCCGCACGGGCAGCGTCTATATCGTCAAGCCGAAGCAGCACGGCCCGGACGAAGTGGCCTTCACGGTGGATCTGTTTGCGCGCATCGAGGACGTCCTGGGCCTGCCGAGGAACACGCTTAAGATCGGCGTCATGGACGAGGAGCGCCGCACCACGCTCAACCTCAAGCAATGCATCCGAGCGGCAAGCGAGCGTCTGATCTTCATCAACACCGGGTTCCTCGACCGTACCGGCGATGAAATCCACACCTCGATGGAGGCGGGGCCGGTGCTGCGCAAGGGAGAGATGAAATCCGCCGCCTGGCTCCGTGCCTACGAAAACTGGAATGTGGATATCGGGCTGGCCTGCGGTCTGTCGGGCCGGGCGCAGATCGGCAAGGGCATGTGGACCATGCCCGATCTGATGGCCGACATGATGGCGAGCAAGCAGGCGCACCCCGAAGCAGGCGCCAACTGCGCCTGGGTGCCTTCGCCCACCGCCGCCACCCTGCATGCCATTCACTATCACAACGTCGACGTGTTCGCACGCCAGGCAGCGCTGCGGCAGCGCGAACGCGCCTCGCTCGACGACCTGCTGGCGATCCCCGTGGTGGCCGCGCCCAACTGGTCAGCCGAGGACACCCAGAGCGAACTCGACAACAACATCCAGGGCCTGCTCGGCTATGTCGTTCGCTGGATCGACCAGGGCATGGGCGCGTCCAAGGTTCCGGACATCCACAACGTCGGCCTGATGGAGGATCGCGCCACGCTGCGCATTTCCAGCCAGCACATCGCCAACTGGCTGCATCACGGCGTGGTCAGTGAAACCCAGGTCCTGGAAACGCTGAAGCGCATGGCCCGGCTGGTGGATCAGCAGAATGCCGGCGACCCGAGATACATCAACATGGCGCCGCACTATATCAGCCTCGCCTTCCAGGCGGCGCAGGACATGATCTTCCATGGACGGCGCGTGCCCAACGGCTACACCGAGCCGACCCTGCACCGGCGGCGACGGGAATTCAAGGCAGCATTGCGCGGCGATTGAAGGTTCACGACACCTAAGGAAGCGCTGATTTATTCCGTTCGTGGTGAGCTTGTCGAACCATGAAGGGAATAAATCAAACAAAATCAATCTGTTGAAATGCCCTTCGACAGGCTCAGGGCAAACGGGCTGAATTAATCAGTGTTTCCCTAAGCCGACGCGGCGGTCATAAGGACTGCCGGGCCGGATCAGGCGGATTGCCCGTGAAGTTTCCCTGACGATTTCGGAGGCAGGGCATAACCATAGCTGGCCGCCATGCTCGCCACGCTTTGCGCAAGCTCTGCATCGGCCGCATAGAGGTCGTCCCAGCTGACCTCGCGGTAGCTGGACCGGTCCTGACGCGAATCACGCTTGCGATGGGGCAGTTTGGGCAGCGGAACCGGCGGGTGGCCTATCAGCCGCAGCAGTTCCGGCCAGTGCGCGGCAATTTCCTCGATCTGAAAACGATAGACCGCACGTTGCTCGATGAGCTTGTTCCAGCCTAGCCAGCACCGCATGGCCCGCCGCAGCACGGCGTGAAAGTCGCGCGAATCCTCGGCGTGGCGCGCCGGCCGGGCACTGAACAGGGTTCTCAGAATGCCGGCGAATTTCTGCCGCCTGCGATGCCAGTCCCGCTCGTATTCCATCCGCAGGGAGTCCTCTTGCTGCCAGATTGCCCCGCGCTCCGGAGTCAGACCCAGGGTTTGTTCCATGTAATGCCAGCTGTTTTCCGGAAAGGTATAAGCGGACGAAATGACCTTCAGAGGATCCCTGACCTGGTGGATCACGACGGAGAAGCCCGGGTCGACGATTTCCCGGGTGCGGTTCGTTCCCAGGTAGATGTAGGTGCCCGGGACAATGTGTTTCCAGGAAACGGCCCCGTCGCGGCCCACGTCTTCGTGCGGGGCGTCCAGGCCGATCGCCTGCAGCAGGGCGGCGGTGTAGTGGGTGCCGCTGCGGCCGAAGCCGGTGATCAGAAACATGGGAGTTTGCCTTCTGCTGTGTGCCTTGTCCGGTTTGCGTGGTCGGCGCGGGTTTCACGAGCGCCCGCACCGGCAGCGAATTCTACGGGATCGGTGGCGAACAGGGATCGAAAGCCGCCGAGGACACGGCGGTATTGCCTTGCGTATCAGCGCGAGCCCGTCATCAGGCTACGCCGTTGCCAGCCCTTCACTGTGACTGAAGCCGCGCAGGTGGTGGGCGAGCATCAGGGTCGCTTCGTGGCTCGAGATCGGCGCGCTGTAGTAATACCCCTGCATCTCGTGGCAATTGATCTGCTGCAGGCGGGTCAGTTGCGCCTGGGTTTCCACGCCCTCAGCGACGACGTTGAGGTTCATCCCGCGTCCCATGCCGACCATGGCGTTGACGATGGACATGTTTTCCTCACGGTCGATCTCCTTGATGAAGGACTGGTCGATCTTGAGCGTGTGGATGGGAAAGCGCGAGAGGTATTTGAAGGAACTGTAGCCAGTGCCGAAGTCGTCGATGGCGAGGCGGATGCCGGTGGCGGAGAGTCGCCCGAGCTTGATGGCGTTGGCTTCGAGATCGCGCATCAGCAGGCTTTCGGTGATTTCGAGTTCCATCAGGTTGCCGTCCAGCGCATACACCTGCACCGCGCGCATGACGCTGTCGACGAAGTCGGGACTTTCGAGCTGACGCGCGGAAATGTTCACCGATAGCCGCACCGGGGGCAAACCGGCCTTGCGCCATTCGGCCATCTGCGCGCCGGCCTGGCGCAATACCCAGTCGCCGATGGGGACGATGACGCCGGACTCCTCGGCAATCGGGATGAAGTCGGCGGGGCTGAGCATGCCGCGCTGCGGATGCCACCAGCGCAGCAGTGCTTCGAAACCCTTGATTTCGCCACTGCGGATGTCGACCTGGGGCTGATAGAACAGCACGAACTCGTTGCGTGCCAGCGCGCGCCGCAGGTCGGCCTCGATCTGCATGCGCTCGGAGTAGGGTGCCTGCATGCCGGGCTCCCAGAATTGCAGGCGGCTGCGGCCCTGGGTCTTGGCCTGGTACATGGCGATTTCCGCCTGGCGGATCAGGCTGTCGACCATGTCGCCGTCTTCCGGTGCCACGCAGGCGCCGATGCTGACCGAGGCATACATCTCATGGCCCTTGATGTACACCGGCTTGGACAGGACCTGGATGATCTTGCGGCCGATGTGCTCGACATCGCTGCGCGACAGCAGGGTGGGAAGCAGCACGGCGAATTCGTCGCCGCCGAGCCGGGCCAGGGTGTCGCCTTCGCGCAGGCACTGGCGCAGACGGGTGCCGATCGCCAGCAGCAATTCGTCGCCGATGGTGTGGCCGAGCGAATCGTTGATGACCTTGAAATGATCGAGGTCGAGGCTCAGCACCGCGAGCTGCTGCTTGTTGCGCTTGCACTGCGCCAGCATCAGCCCGAGGTGATCGCGGAACAGGGCGCGGTTGGGCAGGCCGGTCAGCAGGTCATGGTAGGCCTGGTAGTGGACGGTTTCCTCGGCCTGCTTGCGTTCGGTGACATCCTTGGCCACGCCGTAGCTGCCGATGAAGCGCCGCTCGAACGGACTGGCGTCATCCTCGTACATGCCGGTCGCAGTGAGTTCGACGGTCTTGCAGCGGCCATTCATCAGGCGCGGACGACGCATGCCGGCGTTGCACTTCAAGCGGATTTCGATGTTGCGGGCATTGCGGTCGCCGGAGCGGCGCTCGTTGAACACATGCTCGGCCCGCGCGATGTCGTCCTCATGGATCACGACGCTGTAATGCTGTCCGACCAGGTCTTCCTTGCGATAGCCGATCAGGCTTTCGACGCGATCGTTGACAAAGGTGAAGCGGCCTTCGGAGTCGAGGGTGTAGATGAAATCGGGGGAGCTGTTGACGAGAAAACGATGCCACTTTTCCGACTGCTGCAGGCGCTGCAGGATATGGTTGTTTTCTTTTTCCAGCCGCCGCCGCGTCAGCGTGTTGTCGATTCGTCGCAGCAGTTCCTCTGGTTCGTAGGGTTTGCGCACGAAGTCGCTGGCGCCGCCGCGCAGCGCACGGATCGCCGCATCGATGGTGCTGTCGCCGGACACCACGATCACCGGCGTTTCCACCCCGCGCTCGGCGACAAAGCGCAGGACTTCGGTGCCGTTGAGATCGGGCATGCCGAGATCGAGCAGCACCACGTCGAACTGCTGCTTGCCGATGGCGATCAGCGCCTCGCATCCGCCGTTGGCGAGAACCACTTCGTAATCCCGCGCCGCCAGCAAGCGGCTGAGCCCTTCGAGAATCAGCGGTTCGTCGTCGACCACCAGGATGCGCGAGCGTATCGGCAGGCTGCTTACCGTACTCAGAATCGGGCCGGTTTCGGTATCGTCTTTTGTCACGGGGGTTCTCCTTGGTGCCGCCGGGTTACATCGACCCGTGGCGTGCTGAGACAGGCGAAGCCTGACTCGATTGCAGGGTGGGCAGTCTGACCAGGAAGCGGCTGCCCTGCGGCGTGCTGATGCAGTCGAGGTCGCCGTCCATCTGCTTGACCAGATTGCGGCTGATGCTCAGGCCGAGGCCGGCGTGATCGCCGCCTTTCTGGCTGGCGACCGGTTCGAAAAGATGCGCGAGAACATGTTCGGGCAGGCCGGGGCCGGTATCGGCCACCTCGATTTCGACCTGGTTCAGGCCGCCCCGCTCGACCAGCCGGGTGGTGAACTTCAGATGGCCACCGGCAGGCATCGCCTCGACCGCATTCTTGGCCAGGTTGAACAGCACCTGCTTCAATAGGTCCTTTTGCAGCGGCATCGGCAGCACGTCGGGGTTGAGGTCGATCTGCACGCTGACCTTGTTGGGGATCATCAGCGTGCCGAGGGTCATCCGCACCAGTTCGGATACCACGCTGTTGATCGAAACCATTTCTACGTTGGGCACGGCTGCGCTTTCTTCGGCCGAGGTGATGCCGCGAACGATGCGCGCCACCCGCTCGATCTCGTCGCTGATGATGCCGAGATCGCGTTGCACCGAGGAGTCCGCTCCCAGCCGGGACGACAGCAGGTTGACGTAATTGCGCATGATGGTCAGCGGGTTGGCCACTTCGTGGATGGCGCGTCGGACGCGCTCACGGGAAATGTCGCCACCGCCGCTCGCGACCCGGGCCGGCATGGCGCTCAACTTCAGCGCATCCGACCATTCGTCGATCAGCATCGACCAGGAGGCGGCGCCTGGCAGTGAAGGCAGCGCCTCCCCGACAACCAGCAGGGCGTTTTGCCCGTTCTCCATTGTGACCGGCAGGCAGATGAAACGGGTCACGCCCAGCCGTCGGGCAATTTGCTCGTCGACCAGCGGCGCAGAGGCATCGCCCTGCTGAAAAACCATCGCGGTCTGCTGGACGTGCGCGCGCGACAGGATGGAATGTCCGTCATCCTGGGAAATTCTCAGCTCGGACAAGCCCTCCACCGTACCCATCAGCGGCGACAGGCGCAGGTTGCCTTCCTCGTCGGCGACAAACAGGCAGACGCGCTCGAGACCGAACAGGGCGCGCATGGCATCCCCCAGCAAGGGATACAGCTGGGCGGGCTGGACCGCGCGACGGAAATAATGATGCAGCGCGGATTGCGCTGCCTGCCCGGCATAGGCGCGTGAAAGGCGATCGAGACCACCGCTCTCAAGAGCGTGGAGCGCGTGTGGCAGGGCCAGGCCATAACGCTGCGCCAGCGTTCTGGCCTGTGACTGACTGTCGAGCAGCAGTCGGGTGGCGTCGCCGGCCCCCATCTGCAGGGACGCCAGGGCAGCGCGCACGTCGAGGTTATCCACCGCCTGTTGCCGCATCGCCAGCAGATAGGCGAGCTGGAGCGTGCGCACCAGGGGATGTGCCATCTTGCCGCGTGCCAGCGGCTCGGCGTGGTAACGGACGGCGTCCGCCAGCCATCCTCCCGCATCCAGCCCTTCCATGTAGGTGGCCGAAAGCTCGGCATAATCGGCCGAACCGTTGGCGCCGCGGTGTAGGTAAAGGGCAAGGTTGTGGCTCAGGCCGGCCGTCCAGGCCGCCTCGGGATCGGCCTCTCCTGAGTGTCTGGCCAGGCCCTGCGCCAGATGCGCCACGGTGAGCGACATCTGCCAGCGTTCGGCGAAAGACGCGAGGAGGGTGCCGTCGGCAACCGGGGCCAACAGCAGCATGGCGCGCAGCAAATCCTGCTGGCCGGGATCATCCAGGGAGTGCTCCGGGGCGATTTGGCGCAGCCTCAGGCTGAGGACGGGATCCACGCGAAGACAGGCAACCAGCTCCGTCTCGCGGCTGTGGGCCGCAAGATGCTCCAGCGCTTCAGCCACCACGCCAGGGACACAAAGACCTGTCGTTAGCTCTGCCTGCTTTAGTAAATTCTCCAGATATCCTCCCATCCCATTGCTATATATAATGAATTTTGCCAAACCGTCAATCGTGATCTACGATTCTTTTAGTGATGACGCGGTAGTGTTGTTTTCAAGTTTTGCCGTGGTTTGCCGTATTGGTCTTTTGTTCCTGTAGCACGAATGCCCAAGGGCTCGTTACAATTCACTGGTTGAAACCGGGGTTATATGAAGCCACTGATCACCGCACTCCTGATGTTCTGTTGCCATGGCAGCGTCCACGCTCTCGACAGCCGTGTTTCGATGCAATGGAACAATCTGCCGGAAGCGGCGCCGGTACCCGAACAGCCCAGGGCTTACCCGCAGGCGCTGGAGCTGAGCGCGCACTCGGTGCTGGTCTACGATCAGGAAACCGGCCAGCAGCTGCTGGCTAAAAACCCCGAACAGCAGACCCCGATTGCATCGATCACCAAACTGATGACGGCCATGCTGATACTGGATGCCGATCAGCCAATGCAAGAGCGCATCACCATCACGGCGAATGATCGCGACACGCTGAAGGGCACCGGCTCGCGGCTGGCGATCGGTTCCAGCTACACCCGCGAGCAACTCTTGCATCTGGCGCTGATCGCCTCCGACAACCGCGCGGCGCACGCGCTGGGACGCACCTATCCCGGTGGGCTGGAACGCTTTGTCGCCCACATGAACCGCATGGCGCAGGCACTGGGCATGCGCAACACG
>Ga0209450_10000944_pt1 | contig 14637 bp, 12 predicted proteins | sample FrelakmetLWP11LW_FD_187149 | JGI IMG/M metagenome (GOLD analysis project Ga0209450, IMG submission 187149) | Freshwater lake sediment microbial communities from the University of Notre Dame, USA, for methane emissions studies - LWP11 LW (SPAdes)... | ecosystem: Environmental > Aquatic >...
GCGCGGCGCAATGCAGACCTGGCCCGGTCGAAGGCCGATGCCGAGACCGACCCCGTGCGCAGAGCGGAACTCCTGCATATTGCCGAGGTCTGCTCCTGGGTTCCAGCGCATGCTCCGCGCACATTCTATGAGGCCCTGCAGGCATACTGGTTCGTCCATCTGGGTGTCGTGACCGAGCTCAACACCTGGGATTCGTTCTGTCCGGGTCGCCTCGACCAGCACCTGGAGTCGTTCTACGCGAAGGGGCTAGCCGACGGTACCCTGACGCGCGAGTCAGCCATGGAACTCCTGGAGTGCTTCTGGGTCAAGTTCAACAATCAGCCGGCACCGCCCAAGGTGGGCGTGACAGCTGCCGAAAGTGGCACGTACACGGATTTTGCCAACATCAACGTGGGGGGCCTGCGTCCCGACGGCTCGGACGGCGTGAACGAGGTCAGCTATCTCCTGCTTGACGTCATCGACGACATGCACCTGCTGCAGCCATCCTCGAACATCCAGTTGAGCCGCAAGAGCCCGGACCGCTTCCTCAGGCGTGCTGCCGAGGTCATCCGTGAAGGCTGGGGCCAGCCCTCTGTCTTCAATGCCGACATGGTCGCCCGGGAGCTTCTCCGCCAGGGCAAGTCCGTGGTCGATGCGCGCATGGGTGGCACCTCCGGCTGTGTCGAAACCGGCGCCTTCGGCCGCGAGGCGTATATCCTCACGGGCTACCTGAACCTGTCCAAGATCCTTGAGGTGACCTTGCATGATGGTTTGGATCCCCGTACCGGGAAAGCCATCGGTCTCCACACGGGCGATCCGCGGGCACTTGTCGGCTATGAAGGTCTTTGGCAAGCATTCACAACGCAACTGCATCACTTCGTGGACATCAAGGTGCGTGGAAACGACATCATCGAGCGGCGGTATGCCGAGCAGATGCCGGCGCCGTTCCTGTCGCTCTTCGTGGAGGACTGTATCGCCAAAGGACGTGACTACAACGACGGTGGTCCACGGTACAACTCGACCTACATTCAGGTCACGGCACCGGGGAGCTGTACCGACAGCCTGTCTGCGCTCAAGGCGCATGTCTTCGACCACAAGGACCTGACCATGGACGAGGTCCTGGCGGCCATCGACGCCGACTTCGTGGATCACGAACGAACGCGGCTGCTGCTGTGGAACCGTTCGCCCAAGTACGGCAATGACGATCCGATGGCAGACGACATCCTTGCACGGCTCTTCGACACCGTCTTCGAGGAGATCGACGGTCGCGCCAATACCAAGAGTGGAACGTATCACGTGAACTATCTGTCGACCACGGTCCATGTGTATTTCGGCTCCGTGACCGGCGCGATGCCGGACGGCCGTCGAGCGTGGCAGCCACTCTCGGACGGCATCTCGCCTGTTCAGGGAGCGGACAGGAAAGGCCCGACCGCCGTCATACAGTCGGCTGCGCGTATGGACCACGAGCGCACCGGTGGAACCTTGCTCAACCAGAAGTTCTCGCCGTCACTGGTGGAAGGGGATGTGGGACTCAACGCGCTCATGCACCTGGTTCGTTCGTATTTCAGGCTGGGCGGGCATCACATCCAGTTCAACGTCGTGACTTCTGCGACCCTGCGTGCCGCTCAGGCCGAGCCGGACAAGTACCGCGACCTCATCGTGCGCGTGGCCGGCTACAGCGACTACTTTTGCGACCTGACGCCTGGCCTGCAGGAGGAGATCATCACGCGCACCGAACAACGGTCATTTTGATCAAGGGCGTCTGCCCGAGACTCCGAAATACATCGGCATGGGAGGCGACGACATGGAAGACACTTCGGAAGTCATTGGTGGCATGGTGCGGGTGGAAGGGCATCAGTACTACTGGGAACGGCATGGTGTCACCGAAAGGCCGACGCTGGTATTCCTCAACGGCATGGCGTCGAGCACAGCGTCGTGGATCAAGTACCTGCCCTTCATCAGCGACGCCTGTGACGTCATTCTCTATGACTACCTGGGACAGGGCAAGTCCGATGCTCCCGATGTGCCGTACAAAATCGGGCAATTTGCGGACGCGCTGGATGCAATCCTCGAGGCCAACAAGGTCGACAAGGCTTGGCTGGTCGGGGCCTCATACGGGGGTTTCGTCGCCCTGGAGATGATGCGCCTCCACGCTGACAAGGTGAGGGGGTTGTTCCTGTCAGGCGTTCTCCTTGAGAGGGCACGTCTGTTCGAGATGTACCTCGACCTCTCGCTTCGGTGGTACCGCGAACTGCCGTTCGAGATCTACCCGGACTACCTGTACGAGAAGATGTTCAGCGAGAAATACGTCCGTGACCACAGAGATGCGGTCGAGGCAGCCAAACACCATATCGCAGGATTTAGGGATAGGATCTATCTGCTTGTGCGTCTCATGGAGGCCCAGCGGGACTGGCTGCTCACGGTCGACGAGCACCGGAGCGAGTACAAAGGGAAGTCCATCCCTGCCTTTGTGCTGGCCGGGGTACAGGACCGTCTCATCCCACCCTGGTTCCAGGAAGCAGCAGCATCAGCCCTGGGAGCGACCTTCGAAACGGTGCCGGAATGCGCTCACTCCGTTTATCTGGAACAGACAGAGCTATTCTTCGAAAGGCTTCGGACCTTCGCGGGAGCCCCGTCACCGAAGGGATAGCCTGGCCGGCTTCGCGGCGACCTGTCGGCTGTGGTCACCGAAAGGAACTGGCAGATACGGACGCTCCGCTTCTGCCTCGGGAACTCGTGATCCATTGTTGACGGACAAACCGTGAGGCGCAAGTCTCGCTGCGATCACGCCTGTTCCCCATCTGACCGTGCGGAATGCCTGTCGAGCAAGTGCGACAGGATGAACAGGATACCAACGACGATCACGGGCAGGATGATGGTCACGAACGTCATACCTCTCCACAGGTGCCAGCGCAGCATGAGTGCTGCGGCGGCACCGAGAGTCAGGATGCCGCCGAGGAGTGGCTTCTTCCATGAGATGGCCAGGACAACCGCCAGGACAATCGACGGAATCGAGTGCATGACGAATCCTCCCAACTTGGCAAGGAGTGTCCCTTCCATCTCGAAGACGTCGAATGAGAACATCGTCAGGAAAAGGATGAAGAGGATCATGAGACCTCTGGGAATCCAGATCAATCTGAACCGACCGCGTGCGTCTTGTTCCACTGCTTTCACCTCCCTTCTCGTGCCTCATGAAACGTCGCAATAGAAAGGAACGAATCGACCGGTTTTCCGGGCATTCGTGGAATGTGCGCCCTGGACCGAATAGCTAGTTCAACAGTACTCTACCCCAATTGTCATCGTTTTTCGGAATAATGCAACTCGTCGCGCAATGTCGTTCAGACCGTGTCTCGGTGGAAAAGAGGAGAAAGACTCCCCCAGACGCTCGCACATCACTTCTGGGTCTTGACAGCAGGATCACGTCGTGTAATATATCAATGTAGATTGAATCAATGGGAGTTGTGCCATGGATGAGCGCGTGCCTGTCTGCGGGACACAGGATATGGTCACTGACTGGAACTCTGACAATGAGGAGCAGGCGAAGCTCGTGTCGGTTGTGCTGGAGCCCCAGCGTATCAAGATCCTGCGGCTGCTGCGTGGTGGAGAGCGATGCGTCTGTGAGATCGAGCGTTCGCTTGGCATTGCCCAGAACCTTGTTTCGCATCACTTGAGAGTCCTGCGGGAGGAGGGGCTTGTCACAGCTCGCCGGGAAGGTCAGTTTGTGCACTACTCGCGGGTCGAAATGCGTATTCGTGAGCTGATGCTTGCTCTGGAAGGACTTCTGTCAGACTAGGAGGAATCATGCGTATCGAAATCCTGGGTTCTGGTTGTGCTCGTTGTCATGGGCTTGAGGCAAACGTCCGCAAGGCGCTGGAAATGCTCGGCAGGGATGCCGAGGTCGTCGACGTGACAGATATTCAGCAGATCATGGCTTACGGTGTCATGGCCACACCCGCTCTTGTCATCGACGGCAGTGTCATCACGGCCGGCCGGCTGCTGTCTCCCGAGGAAGCGAAGAAGGCCATCGTCGACGCCGGCGCATGACGAGAAGACCCGAGGGCGAGCCGCCGCCCTTTTTTTGAACGCCGATATATCAACGGAGGTTGCTGTGCTCACGAGATTCGCTGACTGGTTCACATATGTGTTGCTCAGGATGTCACGAGGAATGCTGGTGAGCGGTGCCGTCCACTTCTTCGTCTACGACATCGTCAAGATCTACCTGTTACTGGTCGGGGTCATCTTTCTCGTCTCAATGGTCCAGACGTGGCTGCCGCCGGAGCGGGTGAAGCGCGTGCTTGCTCGCCGGAGTGAGCTCTCCAGCCACTTCATGGCCGCCGTGCTCGGCGCGATAGCGCCCTTCTGTTCCTGCTCAGCCGTCCCCATGTTCATCGGGTTCGTGGAGTCTGGTGTTCCACTTGGTGTCACTATGACATTCCTCGTGGCAAGTCCAATGATCACTCCTCAAGGGGTTGTCCTGCTATGGGGCCTGTTCGGCGCCAAAGTCGCACTGTTGTACGTTGCGTGTGGGATGCTTATCGCCATCGTGAGCGGATTCGTGATCAGCCGTCTGCACCTGGAACACTGGGTCGAAGACTATGTCTATCAAATCAAGGTCGGCAAGGACGCCATCCTGCCCACGATGACATACAAGGACCGTGTTCATTCCAGCTGGGCTTCTGTCGGACAGATACTCCGCAAAGTGGCGCCCTGGGTTGCACTGGGCGTGGCCATCGGAGCGTTCATTCACGGATACGCACCCGAGGACTTGCTGGCGAAGTACGCCGGCAGAGACAACCCTTTCGCCGTTCTGGTCGCCGTTCTGGTCGGCATCCCTCTCTATTCGAACGCCGAAGGTGTCATCCCGATCGTCCAGGCGCTGTGGGCCAAGGGCCTGCCGCTGGGGACCACGCTGGCCTTCATGATGGCGGTCACTGGGCTGTCCCTGCCTGAATCGCTGATTCTTCGGCGGGTACTCAAGCCCAGACTGCTCGCGACCTTCATCGGCGTCGTCGGAGTGGGCATCATCATCGTGGGGTATCTGTTCAACTGGGTCATGTAGCTGTTCGCGGGCTATCCCTCGCGGAGAGCAGGAAGCCCGGCCTCGTCGAGGCCGGGCGTTGTCTCTTTGTCGAACGGTGACGCCCTAGTCCTGGGCCGTGTGTTTCTGGATCAACTCCACGAGTTCGGGGAAGTCGATGCCGTCTCTCCTGAGTGTTTCCAGTGTTGGTACCCCGTCGGCATCCCAGCCACGCCGTGCGTACACGGCGTCCTGAAGCTGATGGTACTGCGACTCACGGTACGCGCGCAGGGCTGCCATCTTCTGCTGGAGGCTCATGCCTGTGATGTCCACGTGTGCGGCCTCGGTCAACTGCTTCTCATAGCGTTCCTGCCGCGAGAGGTACTCTTCCTCGGTGACAGGCCCCATGCCACGATAGGGCATCCAGTCGTCCTCACGTGTTCCATGGCCCATGCGCAGGTTGAAGACGCGCTGGAAGTCATACACACGTTTGCTCTGCGTGAGCAGGCCGTCGAGGTCGAGGTCCTTGCCGGTCACACCCTTGTATAGCAGAAGGTAGTTGTCGATGTGCTCGGGGATCCTGGCGGCCTCGATGCCGGTGTAGCGGTCGCGGTTGTCCCTGGGTTCCGAGTCGTTCCAGGGCAACTTGCACAGTCCCATGAGCGAGAACCAGGTACGGAAGAGCGGGAAGAAGGACAGGGCCTCGGCCTTGTCCGCAAATGTCGGAAGCTGACCCTTAACCTGGTCCATGAAGATGAGCCATGCCTCGTCATGCTGCGGCCCCTTGGAGGCCATGGCGTACCCGCCCTGCTGGGCCAGTGAGTCCTTGCCGTTGTACTCAGATACTTCCATTCCCTTCACTTCCATGCCGATGTCGTTCACGAACTGAGGGTCCGCATGGTACTCCTCGACAAACAGCTTCTTCAGACGGTGGATGCCGAGGCCGGCGATCTTGCCGAAGCCCCGTCCCTGACCCATCTGGTGGATGAGCTCCAGCGCGTCCATGTCACTGCCGAAGTGGAGGTCGAGGCCGCCGGTGATCTCCTTCGTCAGGATACCGTTTTCGTAGCACTCCATAAGGAACGCCAACAGCGTTGCCACGGCGACGAGGTCAATGCCGTAGTAGTCACAGTAGAAGTTGGCTTCCAGGACGAAGTGTGGGTCGAAACTGCCGGTGTTCGAGCCCAGGCCGCCGATTGTCTCGTACTCTGGGCCATCGACCAGAACCTTCTGACCCTTCAACGGGCCGGTCAGCAGCTCAAAGTTGTCCACACCATGGGCACATGACATCGTGCACCCCAGCCAGCAGCCGTCCGGCATGCCCTGGGTGATCATTCCGAGCCAGACATCGCTCTTGATCTTCTCTGTTCGCGGGTCGGAGCCGAACTTGTAGTTCATGACGGGCAGGACATCACACTTGTCAAGGATTTCGACGGTGTTGCCGGTACCGATCTCCCGCATGCGGTTGTGTGTATGGTCGAGCGTGAGGATTTCCTTGTTCATACGCCCGCCGGCGATTCTGATGGGTTCCATGTCGACCGGGCAGTTGAGCGTTGGCGTCGTCCCGCTGAAATGGATGACAATAGCCCTGAGGCGCTTGTCCCGGAACACCGTGCCGGGTCCGCCGCGCGCGAGCTGTTTGATACGTGCGTGTTTGCGCTTCATGTCCCAGTAGCTGAGGTTGATGAGTCCCAGCAGCGAGTGGTCAGCTCCGTCACCAGAAGTCGCCACGCTGATGTTCTTGCGGTCGTCATCACTGTCGGCGTACATGGCGTGCAGGACCTCGGGCAGATCGTAGCTGTTGGTGGGCTCCTCGGGCGCCATCTCGACGGTGACCACGCCCTTGTTGCCATCGATGACCAGCATGACATCATCGGCGGCCTTGCCCTGAATCTCAATGCAGTCAAAGCCGGAAAACTTCATGAAGGGGGCGAAGAAGCCGCCGCCATTATTGTCGACTGGAACGCCGGTCTCAGGCGAAATGGTGACGGAATGCGTCTTTCCGGAGCCAGGGTACTGTGTCAGCCCTGTCAGCGGCCCCGCCGTGAAGATGAGTTCGTTCTCGGGGTCATTCCACTGTGTTGTCGGTTTGACCGCCTGCCAGAGATAGTACAGCCCATACCCCCGTCCGCCTGTGAACTTCTCTTTGACCATTGGGTCGATGGCACGTTCCTCAATCGTATTTGCGGTGAGGTTGACATAGAGGCGCCGATCGGTGTATCCTGCGTGCACGGCTCCCGGCGTGAATCTGTACGTCGCCAGGACCTTGTGTGCTCCACGCATTTCCTCGACAGTCTTCACCTTCTACCTCCCGGTTGGTTGTGAATCCACTCACATGGTAAGTCAATCAGCACGTGGTTCAAGATGGAACGTCATGGAGTACTGGCACTTGCCGTGCAGAGCAAGAGGGCCCGGCATATGCCGGGCCCAGGGGGGAGAACCGAGGGTTCAGGTCAACAAGTGACTTTGGAGCCCCCAAGGTAGGCCGCGCGGACGCGCTCGTCATTCTTGAGGTCACACGCGTTGCCCTCGATGGCGATCTTGCCGAGTTCCAGGATGTAGCCATAACGTGCGACGCCCAGCGCCTTGCGGGCGTTCTGTTCAACCAGGAGGATGGAGACGCCCTCTTCCTCATGGATCTGCCGGATAACCCGGAAGATCTCCTGGACGATGATGGGGGCAAGTCCCAGTGACGGTTCGTCGAGCAACAGGACATGGGGCTTGGAGATGAGACCGCGCCCGATGGCCAGCATCTGCTGTTCGCCGCCCGAGAGTGTCCCCGCGAACTGCTTGCGCCGTTCCTTGAGGATGGGGAAGAGACCGAAGATCCATTCCTTGGTCTTCTGCAGTTCTTTGCCAGCCGGCATGTTGCGGACACCATAGGCGCCCAGGTTCAGGTTTTCCTCCGTCGTCAGAGTGGCAAAGACGTGTCTGCCCTCGGGTACATGCGAAATGCCCAGCCCCGCGAGACGGAAGGCGGCCGTCGTGACAAGGTCCTTTCCCTTGTATTCGATGGCGCCTCCCTTGATGGTCTGGATACGGGAGATGGACTTGAGCAGCGTCGTCTTGCCTGCCCCGTTTGCGCCGAGCACGGCGACGATGTCGTGTTCGCCCAGCTCGACGTCGATCCCCTTGAGGGCCTGTACGGCTCCGTAGTTGACGACAAGGTTCTTGACGGCCAGGACTGTCGCCATGTCAGTCATCCTCCTTGCCCAGGTAGGCTTCGATGACGTGTTGATCGTTGTAAACGTCTCTTGGCAGGCCTTCGGCGATCTTCTGCCCCATGTCCATGACGGCAACCCAGTCCGAGATGCCCATGACGACCTGCATGTCATGCTCGATGAGCAGCAGCGTGAATCCCTCCTTGACAAGGGCCTGCAACAGGATCATCAAGTCCTCACTCTCTTTGTCGTTGAGTCCGGAGGAGGGCTCGTCCAGAATCAGGAGGTGCGGAGCAGTCGCAAGTGCACGGGCGATCTCCAGGTAGCGCTGCTTTCCGTAGGGCAGGTTCTTGGCCAGTTCGTTGCGGTACTTCCACAGGCCCACCTGGTCGAGGCGGTAAGCAGCCGTCGCGACGATATCGCGTTCCTCGCGGACTTCGGCGACCGTATGCATGACGGCTGCCCATGTCCCAGACCGCGCATGACAGTGGGGGCCAGACATGATGTTCTCGATACACGTTAGCGAAGGAAACAACCGGATGTTCTGGAAGGTGCGGGCGATACCGTAGCTGATGATCGTGTGGGGCTTGAGACCGGTAATGTCGCGCCCCAGGAAGTCGATCTGTCCGGACGTGGGCTTGTAGATGCCCGTGATCATGTTGAACAGTGTCGTCTTGCCGGCACCGTTGGGTCCGATGAGCGACGTGATCTTGCCGCTGCGTACGTTCAGGTCGAAGTTGTTCACTGCGGTCAGACCGCCGAACTTGAGGGTGGCGCCGTGCGTTTGCAGCAGCAGTCCCTCGTCCATTGCGACGGTCACGGGCGGGAGTCTCACTCCTCTGACGATGGCCGTGGTGGCTGGCCTGAGGATGGCAGGATCCGGCTTGCCCAGCAGGATGAGGTCATCGTCATTCTTGGGGAGCCCGCGGATACCAAGACCGTCCAGACCGGCTCCTTCCCTCTTGCGTGGCCAGATGCCCCCCGGGCGGAAGATCATCATCAGCATGAGCGCCAGTCCGAAGAACAGGAGACGGTAGCTGGCGAACTGACGGAAGACCTCGGGAAACACGACGACCACGGCTGCCCCCAGGATACTGCCGGGGATGGAGCCAAGGCCGCCCAGCAGGACGATGCAGAAGAGCAGTGAGGACTCGATGAAGGTGAAGCTCTGCGGTGAGACAGACATCTGCTTGGAGGCATAGATGTTGCCTGCCATGCCTGCAAGCGCGGCGCCCAGGACGAAGGCCAGCAGCTTGTAGGAACGCACGTCCACACCGCTTGCCTCAGCGGCAGTCGCATCCTCGCGGATGTAGTTCCAGGCTCTGCCGATGCGGGAGTGCTGCAGGCGTATCAGGCCGAAGACGACGACCCCGATAATGACCCAGGTGTAGAAATAGAACTGCGTCGACGAGTTGATAGCCAACCCGAACAGATTGGGTCCGCCGATGCCGTTGATGCCGTTTGGCCCTCCGGTCGAGTTGAAGGGGTTGTTGATCATGGTGAGACGCACGATCTCGCCGATGCCGATGGTCACGATGCATAGGTAATCGCCCTTCAGGTGGATGACGGGCGACGTCACCAGGTAGGCGAAGCCTGCAGCGATCAGGGCGCTCAGGGGCAGCAGCACGATGATGGGCACGTGCATGGTTGTATTCAGGATGGCCGTGACGTAGGCGCCGATGGCATAGAACGCAGTGTGCCCCAGATCGAACAAGCCGACCTCGCCCAGAACGATGTTGAGGCTGAGGCCCAGCAGTGCGTAGATGCCCACGAAGAAGGCGACATCAATCCAGTAGTCGGTAATGAACGGCAGGAATGGATAGGCGGCGAACACAGCCCCGGTGATGGCTAGGAGAAGCCAACCACGGTTCCTGGACCAGAATGTGACGGGCTGGTTGCCGGAGGGCTTGTTCGCTCCCAGGCCGACGCGCTTGAGGATACTCTCTGCGATTCCCATGGCAGAGGCCTCAGACCTTTTCCGCCGTCTTCTCGCCCAGCAGCCCGGTCGGCCGCCAGAGGAGAACAGCGATGAGAATGACGAACACGAAGACGTCTTTCCAGGCTCCGCTGACGTAGCCGGCAAACAGTGATTCCATGAGTCCCAGCAGCAACCCGCCGATCATGGCGCCCGGGATGTTGCCGATGCCGCCCAGGATGGTGGCGGTGAACGCCTTGAGGCCGTAGGTCCAGCCCATGTTGAAGCTGATGGCACGGTAGTACATGCCATTCATGACGCCGGCGATGCCACCGAGAGCGGGGCCCAGGGCGAAAATGAAGAAGATGACGACGCGGACGTCGATGCCCATCAGCGTCGCAGTACTGCGGTCGAGAGCGGTGGCGCGTATGGCTGCGCCAAACGTCGTCTTCTCGACGATGAACCAGATGAGCAGCATGAGCGTGAACGAGAGCAGCAGGATGACCACCTGCAGGCTGGTCACCGGCAGTCCCAGGAGGGAGAAGCGTGTGGAGGGGACGACAGCAGCCGGATATGCCTGGGGACGGGAGCCCCAGATGGCCATGACGGCGTTCTGCAGGAAGATGGACATACCGAGTGCAGAGACGACCAGCGAAAGCCGGCCTGCTGGATAGACGGGGCGATAGGCAATACGTTCCATCAGGACGCCTGCGAGGCCAATGCCGATGAAGGCAAAGAGCATCGCTACAGCCATCCCCCCCCAGAGCCCGAAGTGGACCGTCACCCAGGACGAGCTCGCGACCAGCAGGGTGTAGCCCAGATATGAACCAAGGGCGAAGAGGTCACCATGGGCAAAGTTGATTAGTTTCATGACACCGTACACCATCGAGTAGCCCAATGCCACCAGTGCATAGAACGAGCCGATGGTCAGGCCATTGATCAACTGTTCGAAGAACGTGGCCATGGTGACCTCGCTTCAATCAGGACTTGAGGCTATGGCTTATAGACGACGAGTTTTCCGTCGGCTGCAACCTCGTACATCTTGTAGGGGACGTCCTTGCGGTCGCCCTGTGACGTGAAGAGGGTGGGGCCGGTGACACCTTCCACCCCGGTCATGTTGGTGTGCATGGCGGTGGCGATGGCGTCTGCATCTGTCGAATTGGCCTTGCCGATTGCCCCCACAATGGCGTACAGGGCGTCAGCAGCATAGACTGGCCATGGGCTGGACGGGATCGTGCTGAACTTCTGCTGATACAGGTCGCGGAACTGCCCTGCGATCGTGGTCGTGACATCAGTGACCAGAGGTTCCTGGGTCATGAGAGCACCCGCGGCGACATCAAGACCGGCAATCTTGACGAAGTCATCGTTAATGGCGGCGTTTCCACCAATGAATGGGCAAGTCAGACCAGCATCGCGTGCCTGGCGGATCACCAGACCTCCTTCGGGATAGTAGCCAGTGAAGTACCATACGTCAGGCGTGGTGTTGCGCAGCTTGGTGACGGCAGCCGAAAAGTCCTTCTCGCCAGGAGTGATGGCATCGTAGTAGACGATTTCGGTCTGCTTGGCGTCGAGGTAGGGCTGAAGGGCCTTCTTGGCTTCCTCGGCAACGCCCTTGGCGAAGGTGCTGTTGTCGTGCATGATGGCGATGCGCTTGGCTTTCATGGTTTCGACAGCGTACTTGGCAAAGAACAGGCCTTGGGCATCGTCGCGGCCGCAGGTCCTGAAGAAGTAGGTGCGCTGTTTGTCCACGGTCAGGCGGAGGGCGGTGCAGCCATAGCCTACCGCGACCATCTTGTTCTTCTCATAGATGTCGATCGCCGGCTCGGTGACGGACGAACCGTAACTGCCGATGACGGCGACAACCTTCATGGAGACGGCCTTCTGGGCGGCGATTGCGCTGTCCTTGGGATTGGAGCCATCATCCACGACGGTGATCTCGATCTGACGTCCCAGGACGCCGCCGGCTTTGTTGATAAGCTCTGCGGCGACTTCGACCGACTGCTTCGCCATTTGACCTTCATAGGCATAATCACCAGTGATGGGAGCTTGCAGCGCTATCTGGATGGGTCCGGTGTCGCCGGTCTTCTTGGCACAGCCGGAAAGGAAGAGCACCGCGGCAAGCATACAAACCAGCAGTACTGATACGGTCTTTCTCATTCTCTTACCTCCTGTTTCTCGCGCGAATGTAGAGAAATTGATACCGTGCACGAGCTTTTTTCGGTAGAGCTGTGGTGCCGTACCCTCTTGTCGGCGTTAGCCTTTTTCTCTAGTTCCCATGCCTCCTGGAATCGTGGTTCGTCACTATGTTGATAGATGTACGAGAAAATGCAACACCTGGTTCCCCGTCAAGCCAGAGCATCGTCGGAGCCGATACCTCGTCGAAGCCTGATTGCATGAGGTCGGAAGTGTCATTGACTTCTCGAAAGCTGTCGTTTATTTCACTGGCTTGTAGAAAAAAGCGAGTGTGCTTCTATACTGCAAGCGTAGGAAATCAATTCGCATCGGAGAGGTGAAAAAAGTGGAAGACAATCGCATCGCCACGCATCCGATCCTCGCGTGGAACCGGGAAGCCCCGGTGCGCGTCACATACGACGGCAGACAGATCACCGCCTACCCCGAGGAAACAGTTGCGATGGCTCTGTATGCGGCCGGCGTGAAGCAGTACGGCACTTCCTCCCGGTTCTACCGTCCGAGGGGCATGTTTTGTGCTATCGGAAAATGCTCATCGTGCATGATGCGTGTCGATGGCATTCCCAACACGCGTACCTGCGTCCTGCAGGTCCGGGACGGGATGGACGTCGAAACCCAGCACGGTGATGGCAAGTTTCCTGACGTACAAGCTGCCATGAAGGGAGTCCAAGAGAAGAACACAGAGGTCCTGGTTATCGGTGGTGGGCCTGCGGGTCTCGAAGCGTCTCTCTGGGCAGCCAGATCCGGTGCGCGCGTCGCACTGCTGGACCAGAATTCTCAGTTGGGTGGTCAGCTGGTCAAGCAGACGCACAAGTTTTTCGGCTCGGCGAAAGAGAACGCCGGGACGCGCGGCATCACCATTGCGAAGAAGCTGATCGATGAGGTGACAGCCGCGCCCAACATCACGGTCTACCGTGGCTTCACTGCGTTCGGATGGTTCCAGGGAGCTGTCTGTGCGGCTAACCAGGACCACGCGGTCCTGTTCCACCCGCGCAAGGTCATCGTCGCCACCGGGGCAGCCGAGAAAATGCTGATGTTTAGGAACAACGACATGCCAGGTGTCTTCGGGGCCGGGGCAGCGCAGACGCTGATGAACGTCTACGGCATCAAGCCCGGCAACAGGGTCCTCATGGTAGGCGCGGGCAACGTCGGCCTCATCGTCAGCTACCAGCTGATGCAGGCCGGCATTGAGGTTGCCTTGGTCATCGAGGGGGCGCCACGAGTGGGAGGGTATCTCGTCCACGCGAGCAAGATTGCCCGGAACGGCGTCTGCATCATGACGCGCCATACGGTGCTGGAAGCGGTCGGCACCGACCACGTCGAGGCAGCGATCATCGCGGAGGTCGACGAGAAGTGGCAACCGATTCCCGGCACCGAACAGCGTGTCGCGTGTGACACGATCTGTCTGTCTGCAGGACTCAAGCCCTCGACCGAACTGCTCGAGCAGGCAAAGCTGGACCTCGCCTATACAGGCGAGTTGGGCGGCTGGGTCGCCAAGCGCAATTGGGCGATGCGCACCAGCAATCCCGACATCTTTGCGGCAGGCGACGCCTCTGGCATCGAAGAGGCCTCCACGGCCATGATGGAAGGCAAGATCGCAGGACTCCAGGCCGCGTACGACCTCGGGCACATGGATGTGCCGGCCGAGGAACAGAAGGAGACCAGGCACAACCTGGATGATCTCCGTGCGGGACCGTTTGGCGTGAAGATCTGTATCGGACTCAAATGCGTCGAGGTGCTTGAATGAACCATTTCGAAACGGGAATCATCGATATCGCGTATCTGCGCGCAAACGGCTTTCTGCCTTCCGAAGAACGCCAGAGGAAGGGACCCGTTGCCGTCATCGAGTGCATCCAGGAGATCCCATGCGATCCATGCGTCGGCGCCTGCAAGTTTGACGCCATCACCATGGACGGTATCAACGGCATCCCGCGCGTGGATTTTGTGAAGTGCACGGGGTGCATGAGCTGCCTCAAGGTCTGCCCCGGACTAGCTATCTTCATCCAGGACAAGTCAAAGGCCAAGCCGTCCGTCACCGTTCCCTACGAGTACCTGCCGCTGCCCGTCAAAGGCGGCACGGTCACGCTGCTGGGTCGGGACGGGTCCTCATTGGGAAGCGCGACAGTCAAGTTCGTCCTGCTTGCCGACACTGTGAGCAAGTCGTCGCTCATTTCCGTCGAATTTGATGACCCCGCTCTCTGTGAGCAGGTGCGCAACATCAGGGTAGGGTGACGACATGACCAGAGAAAACGAGAAGACGATTGCATGCCGGTGTGAGGACATCTCGGTGCAGGAGATCAAAGACGCTATCCACGAAGGCTATGTCGACCTGCAGTCGCTGAAGCGCTACGCCAAGTTCGGCCTGGGTCCATGCC
>Ga0209450_10000945_pt1 | contig 14626 bp, 13 predicted proteins | sample FrelakmetLWP11LW_FD_187149 | JGI IMG/M metagenome (GOLD analysis project Ga0209450, IMG submission 187149) | Freshwater lake sediment microbial communities from the University of Notre Dame, USA, for methane emissions studies - LWP11 LW (SPAdes)... | ecosystem: Environmental > Aquatic >...
CCGTACGAAGCCCATGACTCCAAAGGCGGCGGCCATGCAGACCGCGCAAAATGCGAAGATCCCCCGATAGCCTCCAAGGTCGATGAGCCTCCCGGTGAGGGGAGGGGACAGGATGGCGGCTCCCTGGCTGAAGGTGTAGTAGAGCCCCGTGTAGATACCGACGTTTCCGTACCGGGCCATCTGCCAGAGCATGGGGAAGGAGTTCGTCACCACGGTCACCCAGAACATCCCGAAGAAGAACAGGAGGCCCCAGAAGAAATAGACCTTGGACATCCCCGAGAGCCCCAGGGCTGCGGACAGGGGATCCAGGAAGTAAAGCAGGGATGCAAGGACCGTCAGGGCGGCCAGGGCGATCCGGATGGCCCGCTTGCGGCCGATCCTGTGTGCGACGTAGCCGGAGGGTATGGCGAACAGGGCGTAGGCGATGCCCACCATCCCCGCCCCGAAGGCGGCCCGCCCCGGGGAGACCCCCAGGGCCTCGATGCTGTACTTGCCGATGAAGGGAAGCACCCCCTGGTATCCCAGGAACCAGAGGAACAGGGAGACCAGGATCAGGAGGGCGCTCTTGTCCCGGCTTCCGGCGATGGCGGCCAGGGATTCCCGCAGGGAGACCCTCGGCTCCGAGGCGGTTTCCCCGGTACCGCGTTCCCGCACGAAGGCGACCAGAAGGAGAACCGCCGCGACCACCAGGGCTGCGGCTATCGGGAAGGGGATGCGGTCCTTGGTCCGCCCCAGGACGGGCAGGACGATGTCCAGGTCCATGAGGCGCGCGAGACCCAGGGTTCCCACGATGCTGGCGATGCCGCCCATCGTGTTGATCACCCCGTTGGCCTCGGACCGGTATTCCCCGGGCACGATATCCGGCATCAAGGCCACCACGGGCCCCCGGGCGGACTGTTTCCAAAGGTTCAGCAGGAAGATCGCGGCCACCAGGGCCGCCAGGGAGGCCGCGGCCGCGTAGGGCAGGGCGGCGAAGGAAAGGGCGGTGAGCGGCAGGGTGACCAGGATGAAGGGCATGCGCCTGCCCAGGGGCGTTTTGACCTTATCGGACCAGACCGCCACGAGGGGGATCAGGAACAGGGCGAAGATATTGTCCAGGGTCATGACGGACCCTACGATGCCCATGGAGGGGATGTAGCGTCCCAGGAAGATGGGGACGTAGGTGTCGTACAACGGGTCCATGAGACCCATGGTGAAGAACCCGAAGCCGATCAGGAAGGTCAGCCCGAGGAAGGGCCGGAAACCTTTTTCAGCACTGGACATCGTAAAAGCTCCTTTCGGACACAGGACTCAGGACTCAGGAAGACACTTAGTGATTGCTGATCGGCTTACGTCATGCGATCGGCTAGACGGCCCTGGGTCCTGTCGCCTGTGTCCTGATCCCTGTCACCTTACTTCCCCCGCTCCCTCTTCCCTAAGCCGCAGCCGGGTCACGCAGCCCGGACCCAAAGTCCGCTCCATGAAGTTCTTGTATTCCCTGAACCCGTCCAGGGGTACGTAGGCCTGGAGGGTTCCCGCGAAGCCCCCGCCGTGCACCCGGCATGCGCCTCGCTTTCCCAGGAAGGTCTCTGTCAGGGCCAAAGCCAGGGCCAGCCCCTGATCGCGGGCATCCCCGGGAGCCAGGACGTTCTGAAGGTATCGCCAGGAGGAGGCTCCGGAACGGCTCGCCAGCTTTAGGAAGCGCTTCATACGACCGTCGTCCAGGGCTTTCGCCATGGCGAGGACCCGCTCATCTTCCTCCAGGAAGTGCAGGGCCCGGAGTACAGCCCGATCACCCGCTGCGGCGCGCACCTCGGGCATTTTCCGAAGGAGCTGGCCCGTTTCCAGTCCTCGGAGGGTTTCCTTTCCGAAAACAGAGGCGACCTCGCGCATTTCCCGGGGGATGGACGCGTAGTCTTCCGTCAAGTCCGCGTGGCTGCCTCCGGTGGCGACGACCGCCAGGGCGAAGCCCTCCTTCTCGAAATCGGCCTTTATCCTCTTGATCCGGGGTTCTTCCGGGTTCTCGAAATCGATAAGCAGGACGCCCCCCACCGCGGAGGCGGTCTGGTCCATGAGGCCGCAGGGTTTGCGGAAGTGCAGGTTTTCCGCCTGCTGCCCGATCCGGGCCAGTTCCTCGGGACGGACAACGCCCTGGTTGTACAGGCCCGAGAGGACGGCGCCCAGGAGGACCTCCAGGGCCGCGGAGCTGGACAGGCCGGAGCCGGGGAGGACCCGTGAGTTGATGATGGCCTTGAACCCGCCGATCCGGAATCCCGCTTCCGCGAACCCCGCCGCGACTCCTCGCACCAGGGCCTCCGTGGAACCCCGCTCGGAGTCCACCGGCTCCAGCCTCGCGAGGTCCAGCCGGAAGGGGCTCTCCCATCCGTCGGACCAGAGTTCAACCTCCATGCCCTCCGAAGGAAGGACGGCGGCGACGGCATCCAGGGTGATCGCGGCGCAGAGGACCCGGCCGCGGTTGTGGTCCGTGTGGTTGCCGCCCAGCTCCGTGCGGCCCGGGGCGGAAAAGAAGCGGGGACGGCCTCCGAAGGCTTCCGCGGCACGGTCCGCGAGGTCCTGGTACCTCCGGGCCTGGAAGGCCGCCTCGGCTTTTCCGTACAGCTCGGCGAGGCGTTTCTGGAAGCCCTTTGTTCCTGGGATGGGGGTGGCCGCGTCCATGAAGTCCTCCCGCCGCGTCCCCGTCGGGCGCGATGCGGACAAAGGATATCATCCGGGGGGCTGTAAGGGAAGGAGTCAGGAGTCAGGCGGACAGTTCCGCGATATATCCTGTCCGGACGCAGGTGTCGAAGAGTTCCTTGGTCATGAATTCCTCACGCACGTCCTCCCAGTCCTCGTGGCTGTGGACGATCCGGACGAAGTATCCGTTTTCTATCTCGTTGATGAGCTCAAGGATGGAGGGCGCCTGGCTGGTACCCCGGATGGCGAATTGTTTCATGCACTTCCTCCTGGGAAGCCCGCCGTCGAGGTTCCGGAAACGCGGCGGATCTTCTGGTTTGATTTTCGGAGGAAGCCGGGCGCGGGCTTAGGAGCAAATCCGGGGTGCCGAACCCAGGCTCGCCGTCGGGAACCCCGTTGCCCGGAAATGGAGACGCCCGGAGCAGGATGCCCCGGGCGTCTCCATCCGACCAACCTGGATCGGCCGGAATCGTTTTGACTACTGCGCTGCCTTGAGGGCTTCCGCGGCGATCTTGAAGAACTCGGCTACGGTCACGGAGACACCGGTGATGGCGTCGGTCTTGCCGTCGGCCTTGACTGTGATCTTGGACACTTCCTGGGACTTGACCAGGGCGGCGGCCATGCGGTCGGCCTGGACGTTCCACTCGCCTTCCTTGGCGTTCATCTTGTAGGAACCCTTGATAGCCCGCACGTACTTGCTGTCCCCGCCGGCCTTGTTGATCGCGTTGGAGACGGCACCGACGATGCGGCCGTTGACGATGGTGATCAGGGCCGTGGCGGCGTATCCGCTCTTGTCGAACTCGGCGGCCTTGGCGTAGAACCATCCGTCCTTCTTGTAGGAGCCCTTGGCTACAGGGCCCGCGGCCAGGGCCTTGGGGACCAGGTCGAGAAACTCTTTCACCGTGATGGAGACGCCGGAGACGGCGTCGGTCTTGCCGTCGGCCTTTACGGCGATTTTGGCCGCGTCCCCGACCTTGACGAGTTCGGCTTCCACCCGGGCGGCCTGGACATCCCACTCGCCCTGCTTGGCTACCTTGGCCATGCCGTACTGCCCGGCCTTGGCCACGGTCTTCTTGTCCGCGAGGCCGAGGTTGTTGACGCCGTTCCAATTGGCCGCGACGATCTTCCCGCCCTTCACCTCGAGCGCGGCTTGATAGCGCCAGCCGCTCTTGGAGAACTCGGTCTGCTCAGCGAAGTAGAACCCGTCCGCGAGTTTCTGGGCGAATGCGGAACCCGCAACGGCCAGGATCAGCGCGATCGTGATAAGCTTCTTCATATTCTCTCCTTACCCAGGATAGCAATAAAACTATATAGATATAGTGGACTTCGAATGTCCATTATGTCAAGGGCTTTGCGGTGGACGGTGGTCAGTGGACAGTGGTCAGTGGACAGGGGTCAGTGGCCGGTGAACAGCGCCGGAATACAGGTTCCCGCCTTTGGTGCGAACGGTCGGCCGCGGTCTGCCGTCATTTCCGTCCACCGTTCACTGTCCACTGTCCCGTTGACACCGGCATGAAGCTCATATACCGTTGTAACCAACGACCCACCCCATCCAGGAGGCCTCCATGAACCCCCTCGCGGAAGAACTGAATCGGACCCTGTCGGAAACCTGCGCCTCCCGTTTGCTCTCGGCGTTGGGCACCCGGATGTATTTTCCCAAGGGCATCCTATCCCAATCCGCGGAAGCCTCGGAAAAGGCCAAGATGTTCAACGCGACTATCGGGATGTCCTACGAGAAGGGCCAGCCCATGATCCTGGAAGCGATCCGAAACCACCTCCCGGGCCTAAGCTCCGCCGAGGCGGTCGCCTACGCCCCCACCGCGGGCGTCCCGGGTCTCCGCAGGCGGTGGAAGGAGGAGATCGTACGAAAGAATCCCTCCCTCGCCGGCGCATCCCTCTCCCTGCCCGTAGTCGTGCCCGGGTTGACCGCGGGTATCTCTTTCCTGGCGGATCTTTTCGTGGACCCCGGGGACGCGGTGGTGCTCCCGGACCTGTTCTGGCCGAACTACCGGCTGATCCTGGAGGAACGTAAGGGCGCCCGGCTGGCCACCTACCCGATGTTCACTCACGGCGGCCAATCCCGGGCGGGCGGCTTTAACGTAGAGGGCTTCAAGGCCGCGTTGGAAACGGAGAGCCGGATCCGGGGCAAGGTCGTGACGATCCTCAACTTCCCCAACAACCCCACCGGGTATTCCCCGACCCTCGCGGAAGCGGACGCCATCGTCGCCGCCCTGGAGCAGGTCGCGGCGGCGGGGACGGACGTACTGGTCGTTTCCGACGACGCCTACTTCGGCCTCCAGTACGAGGAGGGTACCCTCCGGGAGTCCCTCTTTGCCCGGCTCGCGGCCAGGAACCCGAGGATCCTGGCCGCTAAGGTGGACGGACAGACCAAGGAGGACTACGTCTGGGGCTTCCGCTCGGGCTTCGTGACCTTCGGCTGTCCGGGCTTCCAGGAAGCCCAGTACGAGGCCCTGGTCAAGAAACTGATGGGAGTCGTTCGCTCCTGCGTGTCCAGTTCGGCGGCGCCGACCCAGTACATCCTCCACAAGGCCCTGGATACCCCGGGCTACGAGGATCAAAAGGCCCGGTACCGGAAGATTCTGGAATCCCGCTACCGCAGGGTACGGGACTTCCTGGCCGGGCATCCGGCGCCTTCCTGCCTCAAGCCCCTCCCGTTCAACTCCGGGTACTTCATGAGCTTCGAGTGCGACGGCCTGTCCGCGGAAGTCCTTCGGAAGAAACTCCTGGACGAAAAGGGCATCGGCGTCATAGCCATGCAGGAGAAGTGGCTGCGGGTGGCTTTTTCCAGCGTCGAGGCGGAGGATGTCGAACCCTTGTATACGGCGATCTTCGCCTCCGCGAAGGCCCTGATGGGCTGACCCGGGTCCGCCGATACTGAATCCAGGATGTATCGGAAACCGATCGCCGCCCTGGCCCTGGGGCTGTTCCTATTGCTCCCGCCCGCCTTCGCACTGGAAGCGGAGACGGGGGAGGCTTCCTGGTATGGCCCGGGCTTCCACGGCCGCCGCACCGCCAACGGCGAGGTCTTCGACAAGGATGCCCTGACCGCCGCCCACCGGACCCTGCCCTTCGGCACCCTGGTACGGGTCCTGAACCTCGACAACGGCCGCGAGGCCCTTCTCAGGATCAACGACCGCGGCCCCTTTGCCCGGGGCCGTATCCTGGACGTATCCGAAGCGGGCGCCCGCGTCCTGGGGATGATCGAGTCGGGCACCGCCCGGGTGCGGATCGAGATCCTCAGGGCCGCCGGGAGTCCCGGGGCGATCCCGGGTGGTTCTGGGGCCACCCCGCCCCAGGCCGGAGCCGCGGCGCCCGCCGCCTCCGTGCGAATCCAGGTGGCTTCCTACCGGGACACCGGCAACGCCCTTCGTACCGCGGAACGCCTCCGGCTTTCCGGGATGAACCCCTCCCTGGAAACCGGGGGGGGCTACACCCGCGTCGTGCTGGCAGGGGTACGGCCCTCCGAGAAGGACGGGCTCCTAAAGCGCCTGGCGGAGCTGGGGTATCCGGGGGTCCTGGTGAGGACGGAGACGCGGTACTAGGTAAGCCGGCCGGTACGGGAATTACGCGGGATCTCCCGGAGAAACCAACAGGATCATCATGATTCGCATGATCGACATGATTGCTTAAAGTTCCCGAGTGTCAAAATCATGTGAATCCGCAAAATCATGATAATCCTGTTCTGGACTGCCTGGTTTTTGGATCAGCCGTATTCAGCCTTTTTTCGTCCTTGCGTCACTCTAAGATGTACGCCTGCAGGGGCGGGAAGCCGTTGAAGTAGATGGAGCTGTAGCTCTGGGTGTAGGCCCCGGTGCTCAGGATGTAGGCCCGGTCCCCGATGCGCGCGCTGGTGGGCATCATGTAGGTGGTTTTTTCGTACAGGATGTCCATGGAATCGCAGGTCGGGCCGGCCAGGATGACGTCCACCTGCTTCCCGGAGCCCTTGAAATAGATAGGGTACTTGATGGCCTCGTCCAGGGTCTCGATCAGGCCTCCGAACTTGCCGATGTCCAGGAAGACCCAGGGGTACAGGTCGTGCAGGGACTTTCGGGCGATGTTCACGATCTCCGTCACGATCACGCCGCAGTCCCCCGTCATGGAGCGCCCGGGCTCGATGATGACCTTGGGCCAGCGGCCGTCGAAGTTGTTCAGCAAATAGTTCTTGATATCCTCGGCGTAGGCCTCGATGGTGTTGGTGGGCTCGAGGTAGTTCGAGGGGAAGCCTCCGCCCATGTTGACCATCTGGAGCTCGATCCCGTGCTCCTCCCGGGCCCACTTGAAGATGCCCCCCGTGGTGGTCAGGGCCGTGGACCACTGGCCTATGTCCCGTTGCTGGCTTCCCACATGGAAGGAGATGCCGTAGGGCTCCAGGCCCAGGTCCTTGGCCCGGAGGACCAGGCGGCGGGTTTCGTCCGGGTGGCTGCCGAACTTGCGGGAAAGGGGCCAGTCCGCGCCCATGCCCTCGGTCAGGATCCGGAAGAAGACCCGGGATCCCGGCGCCGCCCGGGCTATCTTCTCCACGTCCGCCGTGGAATCGGTGGCGTACAGGCGTATCCCCTTCTCGTAGAAATATGCTATGTCCTTTTCTTTCTTGATGGTATTGCCGAAGCTCATCCGCTCGGGGTCGACCCCCAGCCGGAGGAGTTGGTCGAGCTCGTACCGGGTGGCCACGTCGAAGCTGGAACCCAGATCCCGGAGGGTGGAGACCACCGCATCCAGGGGATTGGCCTTCACGGCGTAGTAAACCTCCGCGTAGGGCATAAGGGCCCGAAGCTGGGCGTATTTCTTCTTGACGATGTCGAGATCGACGATCAGGCAAGGGGTTTCCTTGTCGCCGGCGAACCGCTCAATCCGCTCGAACTGTTCCTGGGACATGTAGGTCTCGAGCGGAAAACGGTACTGGTCCTCCATGGGCGTACCTCTGTGGGTATCGGATGACCGTCCTAAAAAAACGGCATAGCCGGAGCATAGGGACGGGCTTGCCTCTTTGTCAAGGATGCGATAAACCGTTGATTATGACAGGGTTTTTCATCAAAAAGGCGTTCTTCGACGGCTGGGACCACCTCTGGGGCCTGGTGGCTCTGAATCTCGGCTCCCTGATCCTGGTATCCGCCGTCTTCCTCGCGCCCCTGGCGCTGGAGCTGCCCGGCGGTCCGCTCTGGCCGGTCTTGGGCGTGCTGGCCCTGTTCTCCTACTCCGCGGTCTGCGCGGGGGTTCTGAAGGACGCCGCGGAATACCGGAACCTATCCCTTCCCGCGTTCCGGGCGGCTCTTCGGACGCAGGGGGGGATCGGCCTGGCCTACGGGTTCGCCTCGGTCCTGCTGGCCCTCCTTTTCTTTACCGCGGTCCCGTTCTATCTTTCCCGGGGCGGTTTCCTGGCGTGGTTTGCGGCGGGAACCCTCTTCTGGTGCTCCCTTATCCTGGTTCTCGCCCTCCAATGGTTCCCCGCCGTCCGCGCCCTGCTGCCGGGATCCCTCCGCGCCGCGGTCCGGAAGTGCTTCCTGCTCCTGGCGGACAACCCGGGGTTTTCCATCTTCCTGTTCACGTATACCCTGGCGGGACTCGTCCTGTCCGTTTTTTCCGCGTTCCTGGTGCCGGGCATCTCGGGAGCGATGCTGGGAACCGTGGACGCGTTGAGGCTGCTGCTCAAGAAATACGACTGGCTGGAAGCCCACCCCGGGGCGGACCGGCGGAAGATACCCTGGCCGGAGATCCTGGAGGAGGAGCAGGAACTCGTAGGTAAGCGGACCCTGAAGGGTATGATCTTTCCCTGGAAGGAATAGCCGGCGGTTCGGCCGGTCAGGATCGCCGGCATCGACCGGCGGCCCGGTCCTTCGGTTGACCTGCCGTCCCGGATACCCTATATTCGTTTCGTATGGCCCTACTCACCAGCCAGCAGATATCAAAATACTACGACACCTTCAAGACGATCGACGTCACCTTCACGAAAGAAGTGATAAAGACCACGGCCCTCCAGCCCCATCAGGTATGCCTGAAATGCGTGGGGGAGCAATGGCCCTGCGTCATCTTTTCCTCCTCCTTTTCCGGGGCCAAGCTCCTGGCCAGCGCCAAAGGTCAGCTGGGCGAACGGATCAAGGGCGCGAATAACATGGTCAGCCTGCGCTTTTCCTTCAAGGTCTCGGAAAAGACCGATCCCCGGGCCTTCTTCGTAGCCGGCAAGGTTGCCGGCTTCGCCCCGTACGCCCAGTCCAACGGGGACCTTCAGTTCATCAGCATCCAATACACCCAGCGGCCCCCGGACGACCTCATCGAGATCCTGGGGCGATTGCTGGAAGCCAACGTGAACTCCGCCCGCCGGCGGGACGAGCGGATACTCCTGACCGCGGATTCCATGCGGCGGATCGGACTGCAATCCAAGGACACCGTCGTCTTCATCCAGGGGGTCCCGCGGAAGTGCATAATCCGGGACCTGTCCTTCTGCGGTGCCAAGGTGATCGTGGTGGGGCTGGCCAAATTCCTCGTGGGCAAGGAATGCCTGTTCCGGGTGGAGTTTGAGGAGCCCCGGCAAACCCTGGAGATCAAGGGCAAGGTGGTACGGTTCGAGGACGTGGAGGGGCGCAAGGATTTGGCGGCCGTAGCCGTCCAGTTCGACGAACAACATATACCCATGAACTATAAAATTCACATCAACGACTTCATCATGCAGACCCGCGGTCCCAAGCCCGAAGAGGGCGCAGCGGCCCCGAACCCGGGACCCGAAGGGAGCGCCGATGGTTCCGGACGGTAGCGACGAGGCCCGACTCCGGAACATCGTCTTCGTGCGCCTGCCCGGGGACTTCGCCCGCTCCATCGGGGGCTTCCATCTCGATCCCGCAATAGCCCTCCCCGTGGAGACGGGGGGAGATCCGGAGCGGTTTCGGCCCGGGGATCTGGTGCTGGAAGCCCTGCTGGCCGGGATGCTGCGGGTCCTGGCGTACCGCCCCGACCATCCCGACGCGGAATACTACCGCCGCTTCGTCACCACCGTGAAACCTGACATCTTCCCCGAGCTTTCGGAGGCCGGCATCCTGAAGAGCCGCAACGGCGACCTGGACGTGGCCGAGGAGATCTTCCGCGCCCTCATGGGCCTCTACCCGGAACGGCCGGAGCCCTATCTGAACCTCGCCTCGGTGTACGAAAAGCGGGCCCAGGAGTACGGTCGCCTGGACAACCCCGGCCTCGAGGATGAGTTCAAGCAGCGGGCCTTCGACCTCTACCGACGCCTTCTGGCCTTCGATCCTCCGGTCCCGGACGCGTACTACGAGGCAGCTTTCTTCCACCTCAAGAACCGGGGCTACGACCGCGCCCGGGAACTGTTCGAGACCTACGCGGCCCTGGGGGCGGACGAGGAACGGGTGGACCAGGCCCGCCAGATCGTCCGGAAACTCCACACCCAGGGGAGCCTGGATACCCTGTTCAAGGAGGCCTACGACTTCATCCGCCTGGGGCGGGAGGAGGAGGGCATCGACAAGGCCCGGGAATTCCTTGCGGCCTATCCCAGGGTCTGGAACGGCTGGTTCCTCCTGGGCTGGGGCTGCAGGCGCCTGGGGCGCTGGACGGAGGGGCGGGAGGCCTTCGAGAAGGCGATCGAACTGGGGGCCGAGGATGCGGACACCTATAACGAGCTGGCCATCTGCCTGCTGGAGCTTGAGGAGTACCGGGAATGCCGCAGGCGGCTCGAGGCCGCGCTCCGGCTGGAGCCGGACAACGTGAAGATCGTGTCCAACCTGGGCGCCTTGGCTCTCAAGCAGGGCCGACCGGATGAAGCCGAGGGGTTCTTCCGGACGGCTTTGGAACTCGACCCTCGGGACCCCCTGGCCAGGAGCCTCCTGGAATCCCTCTCGGCAGGCGATGGCGGCCCGGGCTAAAACGGGGTCCACCGGCGCCGGTCCGCGCCGCCGGATCGACGAGCTTGCGCGCCGCGCCCGCCGGGCGGAGGCGCGGCCGGCCGTGCCGGACCTTTTGGAACTTGGCGGGCTCCTGCGGCGGGCCGCGGAAGCCCAGACCTCCCTCGACCCCGCCGTCCGTCCCCCCAAGTACTCCGGTGCGCCTGGAGGGCTCCTTGCCCTGCCGGAAAGCCTCCCCGTCCTGGTGCTGCCGGACCTTCACACCCGGGCGGGGCTCCTGGGACGGGCGCTGGAGTGGGTGCCTCCGGACGAGAACCGGACGCTCCTGGCACTCCTTGACGAGGGCGGTGCCTTCCTTCTCCTCCTGGGGGACCTCTTCCATTCCGAGGGTTCCGACGCCCCGGGCCGTTGGGAAGCGGCCTTGAGGGAAGCCCGGACAGGCTACGCCCTCCACGAAGCCATGGACGGGGAGATGGCCCGGGCACTCTCGGCCCTGGACATCCTGGTGCGGGTCATCCTTCGCGCCCCCGGCCGGGTCGCGAGTCTCAAGGGAAACCACGACAACTCCCGGAACCGGGAGGGCTTCGGGGATCACGGATTCTACAAGTTCGCCGACGAGGGCGCCATGTGCTCCGACTGGCTTGAGGCTTTTGCACCTCCGGAGTTCCGGGAAGCCCTGGCCGCCTTCGAAGAGTCCCTGCCCCTGGCCGCCCGGGGGAGCCGCTTCGCGGCCAGCCACGCGGAACCTGCCTTCCCCCTTTCCTCCGCGGACGTGATCGAGGGGGTCCCGGAGACGGTCGAGGCCCTGACCTGGACCGCGAACGGTCAAGCCCTGCCCGGGGCCGTCGCGGAAAGCCTCGAAGCCCTTGTCGGTCCCGGGGCGGCCGGGGGAGGCGCGCGCTGGATCTCCGGCCACCGGCCCGTGGAAGGCCGGTACGCGCTCCGGGCGGAGGGCTTGCTGGTTCAGATCCACGCCCCCTGCGCCTTCCAGGGCGCCTGGGTCCGCCCGGACCGGCCCTTCGATCCGGAAACCGATATCTTCGAGCTGTAGGCTAAAATCACCCTTCACTGTCCACCGTCCACTGTCCACTGTTTACCGACCCCCGCTTCGTGTCGTATCATGTCGCCATGGCAGGTTCGAAACGCGGTTCGCGCTCATCCCAAGGCTCCCGGGGAGGAGCCGGATGCCTGGTATGGCTGGTCGCCCTCAGCGTCGTCTTCGTGCTGGTGTTCGCCAACCTCGGAAAGATCCGGCAGACCCTGGAGAATACCCGGTTTTTGGACATCATCTCCACGAAGGGCGGCCGGACTCCCGCGCCCGCCCCCGCGCCCGTGGCTCCCGCCCCCAGGGTGGAGGAAGAGCCTGCCCGGAAGCCCCGGGACACGAGCCCCGGCTCCGGGGACGCCGTGACCGTAGGGCCGGGCTCCGGGTCCGTCGAGGCTCCCGGGCCCGAAGCCCCCGCCGCGAAACCACCGGGGGCGGTGCCGGAAAAGCCCGTCGTCGTCAGGACCCGTTCGGCCGCCCTGTATTTCGTGCGGATCGACGGGGACGGGGTTATCGCCCGGAACGAGGTCAAACGGACGATCCCCGCCACGGACTCTCCCCTGACGGACGCCATGGAATCCCTCCTCAAGGGACCCGGGGAGGAGGAACTCCGGAAGGAGTTGATCACCCTGATCCCCCAGGGCACACGGCTGCTTTCCGCCCAGGTCCGGGGCAGTACCGCGTACCTGAACTTTTCCGAAGCCTTCATGTACAACTCCTACGGGATCGAGGGCTACGCGGGCCAGCTCAAACAGGTCGTGTGGACCGCCACGGCCTTCCCGACGGTGCAGGACGTACAGATCCTGGTGGAGGGCCAGCGCCGGGATTTCCTCGGCGGCGAGGGGGTCTACATCGGCAAACCTCTCTCCAGGAATTCTTTCTAGAGGTCGGGTGCTTCGGCCCCGGGCCCGCTCCGTAATTGTCGTGTCACCCAGGGAAGGCTCCATCCTTGCGGCTCCCCGGTTTCGATGGTAAAATCAGAATCGTCGGCGGCATCCCCTCGCCGACCGTTCCGTTTCAAGGAGGATACCCTGAAATCCACAGCTCTCCACGATTGGCACGCCGCTCGCGGGGCCAAGATGGCTCCCTTTGCGGGCTACGAGATGCCCATAACCTATCCCACCGGGGCCGTCGAGGAACACCTGATCACCCGGCGTTCCGTGGGCCTGTTCGATATCGACCACATGGGCCAAATCGAGGTGTCGGGACCCGGGGCGGATGACTTCGTATCCCGCATGGTTAGCGCCAAGGTGCTGGATATGAAGGACGGGGACGCCCGGTACTCCCTGCTCCTGGCCGAGACGGGGGGGGTGACGGACGACCTGTTCATCTACCGTCTTCCGGGACGCTGGTGGATCGTGGTCAACGCCTCGAACCGGGAGACGGACTTCGCGTGGTTCGTGAAGAACGCGCCCGCGGGAATGAAGGTCGAGGACCGCAGCGAGGATACCTACATGATCGCCGTCCAGGGCCCCCGGGCGATCGAGCTTTTGGGCCTGGCCGCGGATTTCGACGTGTCCGGCATGACCCGCTTTACCAGCGCCGAGGGTTCCCTGCTGGGGGTTCCCTGCCTGGTCGGCCGCACCGGCTACACCGGCGAGGACGGGGCCGAACTTTTCTTCCCCGCCCGGGACGCGGTGAAGCTCTGGGACGGCCTTTTAGCCCTGGCCGCGAAGAAGGGAATCGAGGCGGCGCCCATCGGCCTGGCGGCCCGGGACTCCCTGCGCTTCGAGGCGGGGATGCCCCTGCACGGCCACGAGATCTCGCCGGAGATAAACCCCGTGGAAGCGGGCTTCAAGTGGGCCTGCGACCTGGAAAAGGACTTTGTGGGTAAAAAAGCCGTGACGCTTCTGGCGGAGCGCGGACCGGCCCGGAGGCTCGTGGGCCTGGACGTGACCGGGGGAGTGCCCCGGGAGGGCTACGAGGTGCAGTCCCCGGACGGCCGGACCGTCGGCCTCTGCGCGGCGGGCATGTTCTGCCCCACCCTCAAGAAGTACGCGGCCAACGCCTTCGTCCCCCCGGAGTTCTCCAAGGTCGGGACGGCCCTGGCGGTCGTGATCCACGGCAAGCCCAAGGCCGCCGTTGTCGTGAAGCGTCCGCTGTACGTACCCTCGTATCGGCGGTAGCAGTATATTCTCACCATATTCTTAAGGAGACGATATGAAGATCGACGCCAACGCCCGGTACCGCAGTTCCCACGAGTGGGCCCGCAAGGAGGGCTCCCGGATCGTGACCGGCATCTCGGACCACGCCCAGGAGTCCCTGGGGGACATCGTGTTCGTGGAATTCCCGGAAGTGGGCAAAACCCTGAAGCAGGGCGAGACCTTCGGCGTGATCGAGTCGGTCAAGGCCGCCAGCGACCTGTACATGCCCATGGGCGGCAAGATCGTCGCCGTGAACGACGCCGTCGGGGGGGATCCCTCGGTAGTGAACAAGGACTGCTACGGGGCGGGCTGGCTGATCAAGTTCGAGCCGACCAATCCCGCCGAATGGGACGGCCTATTGTCCTCCGCCGTCTACGAGAAGGAAGCGGCTTCGCATTGATGCCAGGCCGACGGGCCGCGGTGTAGATCCGGAACAGCTCCGGGATCCGAGCGGCCGCCCAAAACGCAAGGCCCTTCGGGGCCGTAAGGAGCCGATCGTGCCCTTTATACCCAACACGGATTCCGACCGCCGGGAGATGCTGGCGGTCATCGGGAAACCGTCGGTGGAGTCCCTGTTCGGGGACGTCCCGGAAAAACTCCGCTATCCCAAGCTCGACCTGCCCCCCGCCCTTTCGGAGATGGAAATCCTTCGGGAGGTCGGGGCCCTGGCCGCCAAGAACCTCTGCTCATCGACCTGCGCCTGGTTCCTGGGGGCGGGGGCGTACAACCACTTCATACCCTCAGTGGTCCCCGCCTTGGCAAGCCGCGGGGAATTCCTCTCGGCGTACACTCCCTACCAGCCTGAGGTTTCCCAGGGCACGCTGCAGGCCATCTTCGAGTACCAGAGCATGGCCGGGGCTCTCTTCGGGGTGGAAGCCATGAACGCCTCCCACTAC
>Ga0209450_10000946_pt1 | contig 14620 bp, 10 predicted proteins | sample FrelakmetLWP11LW_FD_187149 | JGI IMG/M metagenome (GOLD analysis project Ga0209450, IMG submission 187149) | Freshwater lake sediment microbial communities from the University of Notre Dame, USA, for methane emissions studies - LWP11 LW (SPAdes)... | ecosystem: Environmental > Aquatic >...
CTTGCCGTGGCGGTCGCGGCCGCGCCGCGTTCAGCGCACGCCCGCCGACGACCGCTGCACGACCATTCGCAACGGCCCGACGCCGTCGAACGCCCCCGGGCCGCGCCAGCCCTGCGTGCCGGTCGTGCACTGCAGGCGCGCGCGCGCGTCGCCCGCGGGCAGGGCGGGCAGGTCCACGCAGCGCGCGGCCAGCCGCTGCGCCAGCGTGCGCAGGGCGCCCGGCGCGAAGGCGTCGGTGGGCGTGTCCGCGGTGGTGCTGCGGCGTGCGCGGCGGACGCCGGGGTCGAGGCGCAGGCGCGCGACCTCGCCGTCGATCTCCAGCACCGCGCCGGGCACGAGGTACCACGCGGTCGCCGTGTCGGCGGCGGCGTCGGCGGGCCGGTGCAGCACCCAGCCGCCGCGCTCGCCCAGCGCGCGGATCTCGCGCACGCCGTCGGATTCGCGCACGTGCAGCGCCGAGGTCTCGTCGGCGCCGTAGCCCCAGCGCGCACCCGCGGCCTGCATCGCGCGCAGCAGGCGCAGCTCGCGCGCGCGTTCGGAGAAATGGGTGTCGACGATCGCGTCGGTGGCGAGCCCCAGCCCGCCACCGGGCCACAGCGCGAGCGCATCCTCGGGCAGCGCGCCGCAGCGTCCGCCGCGCGCGCAGCCGGGCTCGGGCGGCGGTGCGGTGCTGGGCGCGCGCGCCACGGCCTGCGCGACCGAGCCGTTGCCCAGCATCCAGGCGCCGCTCTGCACGGCCGCGCCCGCGCTGGTGCCGCCGACCACCACGCGGCCCGCGGCGTGCGCCGCGCGCAAGGCCTGCAGCCACGGATTCGCGGCGTCGCGCGGGTCGACGAAGGCCTGCCGCAGGCGCCACTGGTCGCCGCCGGCGAAGAACACGCCGTGCACCGGCGGCAGGCTGTCGCTGGCGGCGCGGCAGAACGCGAGCTGCTCGGCGGCGAGGTCCGGATAGACCGCTTCGCGGCGCGCCAGCCGCAGGCGTTCCAGCCGCAGGCGCGGCAGGGCGTCGCAGTCGCCGGCCTCGAAGCGCGCGGCGGCGAGCGCGGCGTCCACCGGCCACCAGGTGGTCTCGGCGCCCAGCGCCGCGAAGGCGGAGCGATAGAAGTCCACCGGCTCCATCGGGTCGAAGGCCGAGGCGGTGACCACCGCGATGCGCGGCGTGCCGCCGCCGCGCATGCGGGCGGCGGCGACGAAGGCCTCCAGCACGCGCACGCCGCCGCCGACCGTGCTGGCCGCGGGCCGCGCGCGCTCGCGCACCCGCACGCCGTCGATCGCCGCGCCCGGTTGTTCGAGCGCCGACAGCAGGCCTGCGCGCTCGACGTCGAGCAGCACCGACCACGGCCGCCGCGGGTCCGTCTCGGCACACGCCGGCGCGAGGCAGGCGGCGGACAGTGCGGCCTCCAGCGGCGTGCCGTCGATGCCGCGCGACGCATCGGCAGGTGCGCCGAGCGCCTCGCGCGCGCGCACGAGCATCGCTTCGATCGCGCTCGCCGGCGGTGCGCCGGCCGCGCGCCACAGGGTGGGCGTGCTGGCCACGCGGATCGCGTCGTCGTCGAGCCGGTAGGTGGGCGCGCCGCGGCCACCGGCGGTCGCCTGCGTGCAGGCGCGCGGCGCGAGGTCGCTGCAGATCGCCAGGGCACCCCCGGCGAGGAACAGCTCGCGCGACGGCGCTGGTTCGGAGGCGCCGACGCCGCCGGCGACGAGCAGCAGGATCGGCAGGGCGACGCGGGGCAGGTGCATGGGCGGTGGTTCCGGGACGGACGGCATGCGGCGGATCGGATGGTGCGGCGCCGGCACTTGACGGCGCGCGAACGGAGCGTTTATCTAGCCTCGCCTTCGGCGAAACCCTCCATGCCCAAGCCGCGCACCTACATCCGGCACATCGCCCGGACCTTCTACCTCAGCGAGTGGTGGGACGAATAGCGTCCCGCGGCTGAGTCCGCCGGCGTCGTCGACGCCGCGCGCCTGCGCCCGCGCGCTCCGCCCGCGGTGCGCCCCAACCTGACCGTCGTCGCCGCGCCCGCGCCGCGCGGCCCATCCATCGTTGCAGAGGGAATCCGCATGCCGTCCATCAAGCCCCTCAGCGCGGCCATCGCGCTGCTGCTGTCCACGTCCGTCCACGCCCAGGCCCAGGCCCCCGCGCCGGCCGACGAGGAACCGACCCTCGAGGCGATCACCGTCACTGGCACCAACCTGCGCGGGGTCGACCTCGCCGAATCGCAGCCGGTGCAGGTGATCGACTCGGCCCAGATCGAGCGCTTCGGGCTCGACACCCTGGCCGACGTGCTGCAACTGGTCACCGAGACCGGCGGCGGCACCGGCAACTTCAACACCGCCACCTCCGGCGCGCTGCAGGCCGATTCGCCGGCCGGCATGGCTGGTGCATCGCTGCGCGGCCTCGGCGCGGGTTCGACCCTGACCCTGGTCAACGGGCGCCGGGTCGCTGCGTCGTCGTTCTCCAACGGCGTGCGCTCGGAGAACTTCGTCGACATCAACGCGCTGCCGCTGGCCGCGGTGGACCGCATCGAGGTGCTGTCGGCCGGCGCGTCGGCGATCTACGGCGCCGATGCCGTGGCCGGCGTGATCAACGTGGTGCTGCGGCGCGACTTCGACGGCCTGCGCGTGTCGGTGAGCGCCGGTGATTCGACCGCCGGCACCGACGAGGGGCGCTACAACGCCAACCTCGTGTGGGGCTTCGGCGACGACGACGCGGGCGGCCTGCTGGTGGTCGACGCCTTCCAGCGCAACGGCTTCTACAACCGCGACCGCGCCCTGACCCGCGACGAGCGCGTGCCCTCGCAGCAGGGCATCTTCCCGAGCTACAACTGGGGCAACCTCAGCCGCGACGACTTCGTCGAGGCGTCGTGTCCGCCGGAGCAGCGCTTCGACGGCCGGCCCGGCTTCCCGCTCGGCAGCCTCGGCGCGTACTGCGCGCTCGACCGCAGCGACTACACCGCTTTCGACCCGGAACTGAAGGCGATCGGCGCCTACGGCACCTTCCACTGGCGGCTCGGCGAGGCCCTGGAGGCCTTCGGCGAACTGCAGTTGCAGCGCAACGAGAGCTTCGCGACCAGCGCGCCGGCGCCGTGGAGCAACGTGCGCATCGCCTTCGACCATCCGAACTTCCCGGCCGAACTGCGCACCCGCATGCGCGCCGCCGGCCTCGGCGCCACCGAGGACATCCGCGGCTGGGGCCGCTTCCCCGACGCGCGCCGGATCGACGTCAGCACCGACAACTGGCGCGCGCTGGCGGGCCTGCGCGGGACCTGGGGCGCGTGGGGCTGGGAGAGCGCGGTGTCGTATGGCCGCAGCGAATCCGAACAGCTCGCCAGCGGCGGCATCTACAACCGCGCGCGGGTCAACGCCGGCATGCGCGGCCGGCTGTGCGCCGACGGCAGCACCACCTGCACGCCGACCGCCGGCGGGCTCTGGTACAACCCGTTCGGTGGCCAGGCCACGCAGGATGCGCGCGTGCTCGACCTGGTGCTCGAAGAGGTCCCGCGCGAGGGCGAATCGACCAGCCTCGGTGCCGACTTCAAGTTGAACGGCAACGCCGGATCGATCGGCGAGCGCGACATCGCCTGGGCGTTCGGCGTCGAGGGCCGGCGCGACCGCATCGCCGACCTGCCCTCGCCGCTGGCCGAGGTCGACCGCGCCACCGGCTCGCCCGGCGTGTACGGCTTCGGTTCGAAGTCGGCGCGCGCCGACCGCACGGCGAGCGCGGTGTTCGCCGAGTCGCTGCTGCCGTTCACCGACGCCTTCGACGTGCGGCTGGCCGCGCGCTACGACCACTACTCGGACTTCGGCGGCGACTTCAATCCGTCGATCGGCCTGCGCTTCCGGCCGACCGAGAGCGTGGTGCTGCGCGGCGGCTGGAACACCGGCTTCCGCGCGCCGTCGCTGGCGCAGGCCGGCGCCGGCATCACCGCGGCGTCGTTCACCCTGCCCTGCGGCGCGAGCAGCGAGTTCTTCCGCAACTTCTGCGCCAGCGGGTCCGGCACGCCGCCGTCCAACCAGCGCCCGCAGACCATCCTCAGCCAGATCCTCGCCAACGAGGACCTGGAGCCGGAAACCTCGGAGGCCTGGAACCTCGGCGGCGTGTGGTCGCCGACCGAGCGCACCACGGTCAGCGTCGACTACTGGGACTTCGAGCAGGAGAACCTGGTCGACGTCGACTACTTCAGCCTGCTGCGCCGCGCGCTGGTCGATCCCTCGCTGGTCTACACCTTCGTCGACGGCAGCCGCCCGCGTCCGGCGGGCGCGATCGGCATCGAGACCGCGTCCGGGCAGGCGCGCGCGCTCAGCGGCGGCGAGGTGTTCGCGCAGTTGTCCAACATCGGCGTGCAGCGCACCCGCGGCTGGGACTTCACCGCCGACCACGAGCTGTTCGACGACCTGTGGGGCGGCAACCTCGTGCTGCGCCTCGACGCCACCCGCGTGAACTCGTTCGAGCGCTCGGAGTCGTGCTCGGCCTCCACGCCGGCGCTGCGCGGCGACGGGCCCTGCGCCGACGGCCAGCGGCTGGTCGAGTTCAACGGCGAGTACCGCTACCCGAAGTGGCGCGGCACGCTGTCGTTGGACTGGACCGGCGAGGCGCTCGACCTCGCGCTGTGGGCGCGCTACACCGGCGCCTACTACGACGACTTCCGCTTCGACCCGGCGGCCATCTCGAGCAGCAACCGCGTGGCCTCCTGGACCACGCTCAACGCCGCGGTGGGCTGGAACATCGACGAGGTGCACCGGGTCTCGCTCACGGTCGACAACCTCGGCGACCGCGACCCGCCGCGCGCGCTGGGCGCGAGCGCGTGGGTGGACACCTACAACCACAGCGCGATGGGCCGCTTCGTGACCGTGAAGTGGATCGCGCGCTTCTGAACGCGCACCGGCCGCAGCGCGCGCGGTCCCGGGGCAGGGATGCCCCGCCGCGCGCGACCGAGGACCCGCGATGAACCCCGCACCCATCCCGCAGCGCACGCCGGACACGCTGCTGATCCTGCTCGCGCTGGCGCTGCTGTTCGCGGTCCTGCTGCCGTTCCTGCCGGCCGGGCACTTCGAGCCCGGCCAGCCGCTGTCGCTGGCCACCTACCGCCCGGCGGGCGAGCCGATGCCGCTGACGCTGTTCTCCAGCGAGCGCGACACGCCGGGCGTGCTGAACCTTTTCTTCGACGGCTTCACCTCCGGCAGCCGCGACGGCGCGGCGATCGGCATCATCGCCTTCCTGGTGGTGGTCGGCGGCGCGTTCGGCGTGGTGCAGGCCAGCGGTGCGGTCGATCGCGGCATCCGCCGCCTGGTGTCGGCGCTCGGCGGGCGGCCGCGGCTGCTGCTGGCGACGCTGTTCGTCGCGTTCTCGCTCGGCGGCGCGGTGTTCGGCATGGGCGAGGAGACGATCGCCTTCCTCGCCCTGCTGCTGCCGCTGTTCCGCCGCCTCGGCTATCCGCCGGAGACCGGCGTGATGGTCACCTACATGGCGAGCCAGATCGGTTTCGGCACCTCGTGGATGAACCCGTTCAGCGTGGCGGTGGCGCAGGGCGTGGCCGGCGTGCCGCTGCTCTCGGGCATGCCGTTCCGGGTCGCGATGTGGGCCACCTTCACCGCGGTCGCGCTCGCCTTCACGCTGCACTACGCCAGCGCGCGCCGCGCGCCGGCCGCGGCGGTCGACGACGCGCCCGGCCCGGCGCCGCGCCTGGGCTGGGTCGACCACGCGGTGCTGCTGGCGGTGCTCGCCACGGTGGGCTGGATCCTGTGGGGCGTGGTCGCCGGCGGCTACTACATCGCCGAGATCGCCAGCCAGTTCTTCGCGCTCGGCCTGTTCGCCGGCGTGGTCGCGGTGCTCGGCGGGCGCTGCACCGCCAACCAGGCCACGCAGGCGTTCACCGACGGCGTGCGCGGCCTGGTGCCGGTGCTGCTGGTGATCGCGCTGGCCAAGGGCCTGCTTGGCCTGCTCGGCGGCAGCGACCTGCACCAGCCCTCGGTGCTCAACGCCTTCCTGTACGCCGCCGGCGGCGCCATCGCGGGCACGCCGGAACTGGTGGCCGCCTGGGGCATGCTGGCGGCGCAGTCGGCGTTCAACTTCTTCGTCAGTTCCGGCAGCGCGCAGGCCACCATCACCATGCCGCTGATGGCCGGCCTCAGCGAACTGGTCGGCGTCACGCGGCAGGTGAGCGTGCTGTGCTTCCAGTTGGGCGACGGCCTGACCAACCTCGTGATGCCGACCTCGGCCGCGATGATGGGTGCGATCGGCGTCGCGGGTCTGGGCTGGCTGGCCTGGGTGCGCATCATCCTGCGCCTCGTCCTGCTGCTGCTGGCCCTGGCCGCGGCGACGATCGCGCTCGCGGTGGGGATCGGCTATGACTGAACTGCTGTGGATCCGCGACGCCCAGTTGATGACGCCCGAACCGGCGGGGCGCGGCGACGTGCTGGTGGCCTTCGGGCGCATCCTCGCGGTCGGGCCCGGGCTGCGGCCGGACGGCTTGGGCGTCGCGACGCGCGTGCTCGAGGCCGATGGCCACCTGCTCTGCCCCGGTCTGGTCGATGGTCTGGTGCACTTCGGCGGCGGCGGCGGCGAAGGCGGCTTCGAGACCCGCATGCCGCCGCTCGCGGCCGAGTCCGCGCTGGCCGCCGGCGTCACCACGATGGTCGGTGCGCTCGGCACCGACGACGTCACCCGCAGCCATGCCGACCTGCTGGCCTGCGCGCGCGCGCTGGCCGCGCGCGGCCTGTCGGCCTACGTGCTCACCGGCTCCTACCAGTTGCCGCCGGTGACCCTCACCGGCAGCGTGCGCCGCGACCTCGCCCTGGTGCCGGAGATGATCGGCGTCGGCGAGGTCGCGATCGCCGACCATCGCGGCTCGCAGCCGGGCGCGGCCGAGCTCGCGCGGCTGGCCAGCGATGCGCGCGTCGGCGGCATGCTCGGCGGCAAGTCGGGCAAGGTGCTGGTGCACGTCGGCGACGCCGCCGAGGGGCTCGCGCTGCTGCGCGAGACGAGCAGTCGCTGGCCGGTGCCGATCGCGCAGTGGCACCCGACCCACGTCAACCGCAATCCGCGGCTGTTCGAGGACGGGCTGGCCTTCGTGCGCGAGGGCGGCAGCATCGACTTCACCACCAGCACCACGCCCGACATGCTGGCCGGCGGCGAGATCCCCGCCGCGCGCGCGCTGGCGCTGGCGCTGGCCGCCGGTGCGCCGATCGCGCGCCTGAGCATGAGTTCCGACGGCCAGGCCAGCCTGCCGCACTTCGACGCCAGCGGCCGCCTGCTGTCGCTGGAGCCGGCGCCGATCGCGAGCCTGCTGGCCGACGTGGTCGCCGCGGTGCTGCAACACGGCGTGTCGCTGTCCGACGCGCTGGCCGCGGCGTCGACCTCGCCGGCGGCGATCTGGGGCCTGCGGCGCAAGGGCCGCATCGCGGCGGGCCTCGACGCCGACCTGGTGCTGCTCGACCGCAACTCGCTCGCGCTGCGCTGGACGATGGCCGGCGGGCGGATCGGCTGAGCGAAGCGCCGCCTCAGCGGCAGTCGTACACCTGGTACGACTGCTCGCCGCCGGACACGGGGCCCAGCGCGCGCACGGTGTCGGCCTCGGCGATGCGGGCGGCTTCGTTGCGGGCCAGCGATTCGAGTTCGTCGAGCACCTTGCGGCGGTCGCGTTCGATGCCCGCGATCTCGTGCTTGACCGACACCGTGACGGTGCGCTTCAAGTCCACGCAGCCGGCGGTGGCGGGTTCGTCGTAGGCGACGCGGATCATGCGCCCGCCGGCATCCGGTTCGACCCAGGTGCAGGCGCCGAGGGCGAGGACCGGGAGCAGGACGAGGGCAGGGCGCATGGCGGATCTCCTGGGCGGGGCGACGAGCATGCCGCGCGGCCGATGAATGCACCGCCAATGGCGGCGCGGGGACGCACCCCGCGCCGCGCCCGTGGTCAGCGCAGGACCTTGCCGTCGGCGTCGAGCACCTTGACCTCGCCGAGCCCGAGCTCGCGGATGCCCTGCTCGATCTTCGACAGGTCGCCGACCACCACCCAGGTCATCGCCGACGGCTGGATCACCGCCTTCGCCGCGGCGTTGATCCCGTCCACGGTCTGCGCCTCGATCCGGGCCTTGAGCGTGCGCACGTGGTCGTCGGGGCGGTCGTAGAGCAGGATGCCGGTGATCGCGCCGCGCACCGCGTTGGCGGTCTCGAAGGAGCCGGGCAGGGCGCGCACGTCGTTGGCGATCACCTTCGCCACTTCATCGGCGGTCGCCGGGCGGGTAGTGACGTATTCCTCGAACTCGCGCTTGAGTTCGCCCAGCGAAGCCACGGCCTTGTCGGTCTGCACCGGCGCGAAGACCAGCATCGGGCGCTGGTGCTGCGCGCCGCTGCTGAAGGCGTAGGCGCCGTAGGACCAGTTCTTGTCCTCGCGCAGGTTCATGTTCAGGCGCGCGGAGAACATCCCGCCGAGCACGGTGATCGCGCTCTCGATCTCCTGGTTGCGCGGCGACTTCGACGACGGCACGACGTGGCCGGCCAGGATGAAGGCCTGCTGCGACTCCGGGCGGTCGATCAGGAACACGCGCGGGCTGGCCGGCAGCGCAACCTCCGGCACCGACTTCGCGCCGCGCGCCACCGACGGCGCCTTCCAGCCGCCGAGGTGCTTCTCCAGCAGCGGCTTGATCGCCTCCGGCGTGGTGTCGCCGACCACCACCAGGCGCATGTTGTCCGGGCGGATCCAGGCGTCGAGGTGGGCCCGGAGGTCCTCGCGGGTCAGCGCCGCGATCGACGCTTCGGTGCCCGAGCCGGTGAACGGGATCCCGTACGGATGGCTGGTGCCGTACATCAGCGGTGGCAGCAGGCGCTGCGCGATGCTGTTGGGCTGGGTCTTCTCGCGCGCGATCTGCGCCAGCCACTGCTTGCGCACGCGCTCGATCTCGGACGCCGCCAGGCGCGGCTCGCGCAGCATGCTGGCGAACAGTTCCAGCGAGGGATCGAGCTGGTCGGTGAGCGCGGACACGAAGGCGGTGGAGGAGTCCAGCGCCGCACCGGCGCCGACCGCGGCGCCGAGATCCTCGGCGCGCGCGGCGAAGCCCAGCGCGTCGTAGTCGCCGGCGCCCTCGTCGAGCATGCCCATTGCGAAGGCCGCCGCGCCCAGCTTGCCACCGGCATCGGAGGCGAAGCCGGCGTCGAACAACGCCTGCACCTGCACCACCGGGATCTCGGGGCGACGCGCCAGCACCACCGGTACGCCGTTGGACAGCGTGAAGCGCTCCAGCGCCGGGAACGCGAGGTCGGGGAAGGCGTCCACCTTCGGCACGCCGAGGCTACGGTCGACCGCGCTCTGCGCGGTGTTCTTCAACTGGCCGTAGGGCAGCACGGTGAGCGTGTAGCTGCCCTGGCTGAGCCAGCGCCGTGCCACCTCGCGCACCTTGGCCGGCGTCGCGGCGTCGATCGTGGCCAGCGCGGTGCGGAAGCAGCCCGGGTCGCCGTGGAAGACCTGGCACTCGGCCAGCACGTCGGCCTTGCCGCCGAAGCCGCCGATGCGCTCGATGCCGCGCACGAAGCCGGCGCGCACCACGGTGCGGGCGCGCTCGAGTTCGTCCTGGGTCGGACCGTCGGCCAGCAGGCGTGCGAGTTCCTCGTCCAGCACCTTCTCCACCGCCGCCGCGTCGCGGTCGGCCTTGACGTCGACCTGGATGCCGAACACGCCGGAGATCTCCATTCCGAAGTTGAACGCGCTCACGCCGTCGGCCAGCTGGTCGCGGTGCACCAGGCGCGCATCCAGCCGCGAGGCGGCGCTGCCGCCGAGCACCTGCGCGAACAGGCCGAGGATCTCGCTCTGCGGGTCGGTAGTCGGCGGCACGTTCCAGGCGCGCACGATGCGCGGCTGCGGCACGCGGTCGTACATCACGTCGCGGCGCGCGTCGCTGCGGGCGGCGATGTTCACCTCGTGGCGGGTCAGCGGCGGGCCCGGCGGAATGTGGCCGAAGTACTTCTGCGCCTTCTCGCGCGCAGTGGCGACGTCGATGTCGCCGGCCAGCACCAGGGTGGCGTTGGCCGCGCCGTAGTACTTGCGGAACCAGTCCTTGGCCTCGTCCACCGTGGCGCCTTCGAGCAGTTCGCCGGCGGCGATGTCGGGCGCGTGGTAGGGGTGGCCGGCGGGGAAACTGGCCTCGAACACGCGGTCCCAGACCTTGCCGTAGGGCTGGTTCTCGCGCTGGCGCTTTTCGTTCTGCACCACGCCGCGCTGCTCGTCGATCACCTTCTGGTCGAGCGCGCCCAGCAGGTGCCCCATGCGGTCGGATTCCATCCACAGCGCGCGGTCCAGCGCGGTGGTGGGCACGTTCTGGAAGTAGTTGGTGCGGTCCTGGCTGGTGGTGCCGTTCTGGTCGGTGGCGCCGACCTCCTCGAACGGCTTGAAGAACTCGTCGCGGTAGTTCTCCGAGCCCTGGAACATCAGGTGCTCGAACCAGTGCGCGAACTCCTGCCGGTCGGCCGGCTCGTCCTTGCCGCCGACGTGGTACCAGATGTTGACCGCCACGATCGGCGCCTTGCGGTCGGTGTGCACCACCACGGTCAGGCCGTTGTCGAGCCGGAAGCGCTCGAAGGGGATGTCGGGCTCGGCCGCGCGCAGCGGCAGCGCGGCGGCGATCGACAGCACGAGGGCGGAGGCGAGCAGCAACGACTTGCGCATGGGGCTTCCCTGGCGTGGCGGTGGCGGTCAGACCGCCGAAGCTACCATCGGTTCCCGCGCCGCGCGCTGGCCGAAGGTCATTGCCGCGGCGCGGCATCCGCCTGCGACGCCGGCTTCACCGTGGCGTGACAAGATGCCGCATCCCGCGGAGCCCGACCATGCGATCGATCCTCGCCCTTTGCGTGCTGCTGGCGCCCGCCGCCGCCTTCGCGCAGTCGCTGCAGTACGACGGCACGGCCTATGCGATCGACGGCGAAGCGGTGCTGTACCGCGAATCCCATTTCCTGAGCGCCGCGAAGGACGACGCGCCGGCCGAGCGCATCGTGCTCTACCGCTGCCCGGACGGCGCGCCGTTCGCGCGCAAGCGTGTGCTCTACGACGCCGACGGCGAGGCGCCGAGCTTCGAACTGGTCGACGCGCGGCTGGGCTACCGCGAGGGCGTGCGCGCGACCGGCGCGGCGCGCGAGGTGTTCGTTCAGCGCGAGCCGGGTGCGGCCGAGAAGCGCGGCCCGCTGCCCGATGCCGAGGGGCTGGTCGCCGATGCCGGTTTCGACGGTTTCGTGCAGGCGAACTGGGACGCGCTGCAGGCCGGTGAGACGGTGCGCTTCCCGTTCCTGGTGCCGAGCCGGCTGGACTACTTCAATTTCAAGGTCAGCAAGGAATCCGAGATCGAGGTCGCCGGCGCCAAGGCCAGCGTGATCCGCCTCGCGCTGGGTTCGTGGTGGGCCTTCCTGCTGCCGCACATCGACGTCGTGTACTCGAACGACGATCGCACCCTGCTGCGCTTCATCGGCCTGACCAACGTGCGCGACACCGACGGCGACAACCTAAAGGCGCGCATCGAGTTCCCGCGCGACAGCCGCCGCGCGCTGGAGGACGGTGCGGTGGCGGCCGCGCTGGCGGTGCCGTTGGTGGCGGCTTGCGCGGGGTCGTGAGGGCTCAAGTCCCACTACTTCCGCGCGCAGGACACGGAAAGAGCAGGGTTCAGGGCCCAGGGTATAGCCGACGGTTGGTAGGGCACTGCGACGTCTGATCGGCCGGGTGGCCTCCCCTCGATCGTCGCTCCCAAGCGGTGTTCGCAGCGCACGCCTGAACCCGCCGCGCCCGTCAATCCTTCGGCTGTACCCTGCGCCCTATACCCTCTGCGTCGGAGCGAGCGGCCTCCCGCGAGGCGCCTTCCGGGTACCGGGCCCTCGACGGCGTGCGACCAAAACCCCCCGCCCCGCATCTCCCATCTGACCGGCGCATGGGGCGCCGACGTCCAACCTGGGAGAGCCGCCATGCTGTCGATCCGCGCGGGCCGTGCCGGCCTGCTCGCGGCGCTCTGCGCCGCCATCCTGTCCACCGCGGCGCTGGCCGCACAAAGCGTGCGCGACGAGACCACCCTCTTGGTGCGCACCAGTGCCGGTGCGCTGGAGCGCCTGAAGTACGAGGGTGACCTGGCCGACGGCGAGCGCCGCGCGCTGACCACCGAGGCCGGCAACCCCGCCACCCTGTCGCGCGTCGGCACGGGCCTCGTGCTCGAACTCGCGGGCGAGCGCTTCGACGTGAAGCTGCCGGCGGTGACGATCGATGCCGACGGCGAAGTCGACGTCGGCGAGGTCCCCGGCGAACGGCGGCGCGTGGTGATCCACCGCGACGAGGACCACGCGACGGACGTGGGCGCCGACGGCACCCGCAGCGAGACCCGCAAGGTGGTCCAGGTGATTCGCCGCGGCGAGGCCGGACCGGATCCCACCGGGGACGCCGACGCCACCACGGCCGACGTGATGGCGCTGGCGCTGGATGCCGCCGAGCCCGAGATCCTGCTGCTGGACGGCGAGGGACCGAAGGTGGTGGTGCTGCGCCGGATCGTGCGCGCGGACGGCAGCGCGCCCTGAGGCCCGCGTCCGGGCACGGACGCGGCTGTCCGCGGACGTGCCCGGACTCGCTTCGGCGCACCGCAGCCACCGCCCGGCGAGCGCATCATCCCACCGTAGAATCAAGCGCTTATGCTGCTGCGACTGGGCTTGCAAACCCTTGGCATGACGGCTGCATCGTAGTCCCCGCAAGCCCGATCGACGACCCGGAGAATCCCCATGCGACTCGCCACCCAGTTCCACCGCAGCCTGGTTTCGCTGGGCCTGATCGGGGTCCTGGCCGCGCTGGCCGCGACCCAGAGCGAAGCCGCCGACGGCGCTGCCCTGCGCGCGGAGCGCGCCATCGTCAACTGCCCGGTGCAGGGCGGCGTCGATGCCTCGCCGGCGCTGGCCTCGTCGCGCGAGGAGCGCAGCACCGACGCCGGCACCCCGCGCCGCATCGACTGGCGCGCGATGTTGCCCGCCGTGACCCTGCGCAGCCGCGCCTGATCCGTCTTCCCCGACCTCACGTGGCCCAGGGACGGGTCCGTGAGGTCCTTCTTTCGAAACGACCCAGGGCCCAGGGCACAGGGGAAAGGGGACAGGGCCCAGCAGGAACAGCGCTTGCGGCGAAGGGAAAAGGGTATAGGGCCCAGGGTATAGCCGACGGGATCGAGCGCGCGGCGAGTTGCCCGCGCGCGCTCCGAACGCCGTGTTGGCACGCCGATACAGAGGTCACACGGCGCACTACGCAACGCGGGGCCTTGCCAACCTTCGGCTATACCCTGGGCCCTCTACCCTTCTACCTGCAGTCGGACCTCGAGTCCGCTGGGCCCTGGGCCCTCGATCAAGCGCTCCGGCCCGCCGCCCCGCCCCCTACCGCTCCAACCGCTCCACCCCCTGCACCACCCCATCGACCAGCCGCAGCAGGCGGCGGTCGCGGTTTGCGCCGACGTCGTAGACCCAGTCCTCGTCGCGCAGGTAGCGGCGACGTGCGTTGCCGGCCTCGTCGCGGCGCACGATCTCGCGCCAGCGCTCGCGCCGCGACACCGGCTCGCCGCAGCGCGCGACCACCACGCCGGCCGGCGTGCCGGCCGACAGGGCATCGATGCGGCAGTCGGTGCCGATCGTGGCCACGCCATAGCCGAGGCTGTCCTCGCGCACCAGGCGGTCGTCGACCAGCAGCAGGCGGCGCAGCAGGCGGTTCGGCCCAAAGTTGTAGTACCAGGCCTCGACCGGACGCTCGACACGCTGCTCCAGCGGGCCGTACTCGCCCCGCACCAGCACCTCGGTGTAGGCATCGATCCAGAACGGCTCGCCGCAGCGCTCGCGCACCTGGATCGCGTGGTCGCCGACGTCGACCACGCGGCCGTCGCAGCGCAGCGCCTGCACGGGCGCGCTCGCGGCCAGCAGCAGCAGCGCCGCCAGCGTGCGCTTCACGCGCCGATGCCCGCGCGCGCGCGCAGGATCGCGGCCAGCACGTCCGGCGCGTACTCGAAGGAGTCGTAGTACAGGCGCTGCTCCGGCAGCCCGGCCGCCACGAAGGCGCGCCGGCCGGCTTCGATCAACGCGGGCGGTCCGCTCATGTACACATCGAACGGCGACAGGTCGGGGAAGTTCCGCAGCACCGCCTCGTGCACCAGGCCGGTGGCGTGGCGCGCGGCCTCGTCGCCCTTGGGTTCCGACAGCACGGTCTGGTACGCCAGCGCCGGATGGCGCCGCGCCCACTGCGCCGGCAGGTCGGCGAGGTACAGCTCGGCTTCGTCGCGCACGCCGCGATACACGTGCAGCGGGCGCGTCGAGCGCAAATGCAGGAAATGCTCGACGATCGCCTTGAGCGGCGCGAAGCCGGTGCCACCGGCGACCAACACGATCGGGCGCTCGGAGTCCTCGCGCGGCACGAAGGTGCCCAGCGGGCCTTCGATCCGCCACACGGCGCCGACCGGCATCTCGGCGAACACCCAGTTCGTGAAGCCGCCGCCCGGCACGTGGCGGATGTGCAGCTCGACTTGGTCGCCCTCTTCCGGCGCGTTGGCGATCGAGAACGCGCGCCGCTTGCCCTCGGGCAGCAGCACGTCGAGGTATTGCCCGGCCAGCCAGCGCAGGCGCTCGCCGCGCGGCGGC
>Ga0209450_10000947_pt1 | contig 14611 bp, 12 predicted proteins | sample FrelakmetLWP11LW_FD_187149 | JGI IMG/M metagenome (GOLD analysis project Ga0209450, IMG submission 187149) | Freshwater lake sediment microbial communities from the University of Notre Dame, USA, for methane emissions studies - LWP11 LW (SPAdes)... | ecosystem: Environmental > Aquatic >...
CACCTCCGATTTCGGGGTGCTCCGCCTGATCGTCAACGATGCGGAGAAGGCCAAGCAGGTCCTGAAGGAAAACGGTTTTACCGTCGGCCGCACCAGCGTGGTCGCCGTTCTCGTGCCCGACCGTCCGGGCGGGCTTCACGGCATTCTCGAGGTCCTGTCGAAGGAAAAGATCAACGTAGAATATATGTACGCCTACGTCGAGCGAAGCGGTGAACACGCCATCATCATTTTCCGATTCAATGCAACAGACCGCGCCATCGAAGTCCTGACGAAGAGCGGGTTCACGGTTTTGCCGGGGGAGAAGGTTTACAGCCTATAAGGTTTACAGCCTATAGCGACCCCTACCCTAATCTTCCTCTCCCTTGAGGGGAGAGGACTGAGGTGAGGGTGAATGATCCCTTTGCCTTAAGGCAGGATCGAGGTCCGAGGTTCGAGGATTGAATCGAAATCCCCCTCTGTCCCCCTTTTGCAAAGGGGGATGCAGGGGGATTTGATTTTGGAGGGGAACATGGACGAGAAGATCTTTGAGGCCCTGCGCGAGCGTGTGCAGGTCGAGCCCTATGCGAAGATGCTGGGGCTCGAGCTCGTGAAGGTCGCAAGCGGCTACGCGCTGATCCGGATGGCCTTTTCGGAGAGACATCACAATATCCATGGCCGCTGCCACGGCGGGGCCATCTTCTCGCTGATCGACGAGGCCTTCCAGATCGCCTCGAACTCCAGCGGGAAAATCGAGATCGCCCTCAACGTCAGCGTCTCCTACATGAAAGCCCCGCGGGACGGCGACGTCCTGACGGCCGAGGCGAAGCTCGTCGACAGCTCCCGCCGGATCAGCCACTTCCTCATCGAGGTCCGCAATGCAGGAAGCGATCTCATAGCCTCGTGCCAGGCCATGGCCTACCGCCGGGACGAGCCGCTGCCGTTTCTGTGATCTTCTTTCACCGCTCGGTCTCCCTCTCCCTTCAATTCCCTTTCTTGAATTTCCGGTTTCCATCTGCTCTGGCGGGGCCGGGGTGGGTGGAATTTCAGCAATTGGCGATGAAGGACTACACCTACAAGTCCGCACATTATCGAGGAAAGATAGGGTGAACATTTGCGCTTGTAAGTGGGTTTGACCTTGGAGGGTTGCAAGCGACTTTACAGGACGCGTTCTGTTGGGGGCAATTACGCATAGGCAAATATTGTCGCAATACATGATCATTAATCGACGATATTGTCGATCCGGGGGATATCCGTGATGCTATCCAGCCTGTCTCGCTCCTCCATTTTAGTTTGCCTTTGACAACTTACAGGAATCTTTTTCGCAACGAGCCCTGACGGCATCCATCCTGCAGGAAATCCCGTCATCCCCATTCAATCCAACGGATCTGTCCTGGCCGAATTTTCACTTCCCGATCTCACGCTCTCCAACCTTGCTCAAATTTGGGGACGCCTCGCTGAACAGCCGCAAGTACCATGTGAAGGGAGGGTTCAACATGGACTCAATGGCCTTGTGCAATATCATTTCGGGCATCCAGAAGGGATCAAAAGTCGTCATCGTATCCAACCGTCAGCCCTGGTTTCATGAGCGCGTGGCCGACAAAATCCGTGCGTTTCGCCCGGCAAGCGGGCTCGTAACGGCCCTGGAGCCGATCATCGAGGCCGTGGGCGGGACCTGGATCGCACACGGCTCGGCCTCTGCGGACCGGCTTGTCGTTGACCGGAAAGACCGCATACGGCTTCCCGAGCAGAACCCGCGATTCACGCTGCGTCGCGTGTGGCTCACTCCGAAAGAGGAAGACGGGTATTACAACGGCATCTCCAACAAGGCGCTGTGGCCCTTGTGCCACATTGCCTACACAAAGCCCCGATTCTCGAGAAAGGACTGGGAGACATACAAGGACGTCAACAAGCGGTTCAGCAATACGGTCCTAGATGAGGTGGGCGATTCGCCGGCGATTGTTTTCGTTCAGGATTTTCATCTGGCCCTTCTGCCCCGTTATTTGAGGAATGCAAGGCCCGATCTGAAGCTGATCCAGTTCTGGCACATCCCGTGGCCCAACCGCGAGGCCTTCCGGATTTTTCCCTGGTCGGAAGAGATCCTCGACGGCCTGCTGGGGAACGACCTGCTGGGGTTCCACATCCAGTACCACTGTAACAATTTTCTGGACACCGTCGACAAGGGGATGGAGGCCATGGTGGATTATGAGAATTTCAGCATCTACCGCGGTGGGCGGCCAACCTACATCCGCCCTTTCCCGATCAGTGTCGATTTCAAACAGATCGGTATCGATTCAGGCTCCGAGACCGTTCGGGAGAAGAAGGAGAGCTTCATTTGTGAGCTGGGACCCGGCGCCGAGGGGACAAAGGTCTACGTCGGGGCCGACCGCATCGATTACACGAAGGGCATACCGGAGCGTCTCAGGGGTTTCGATCTTCTGCTTAAGCGCAACCCCGACCTGAAGAAAAAAGTGACGCTGATGCAGCTTGCGGCCCCGAGCCGGACGCAGATCGAGGAATACCGGAGCATCAACGACGAGATCGAGAACCTGGTGGAGGAGATCAACCGGCGCCACGGGGTCGATTCCTGGAAGCCCGTCCATTTCCTGCGGGCCAATCACGATTATCATGCCGTGATTGCGGCCTACCGCATGGCCGATGTGGTCATGGTCACCTCCCTCCATGACGGCATGAACCTGGTGGCCAAGGAATTCATCGCCGCGCGAACCGATGGCGACGGCGTCCTGCTGCTGTCCCAGTACACGGGGGCCGCCCGCGAGCTGACCGATGCCCTGCTGATCAATCCCTATGACACCGATCAGCTGGCCGACGCGATGCTCCAGGCCTTCCACATGCCGGAAAAGGAGCGCAGGCGTCGCATGGCGCGGATGAGGGCCCAGGTGGAGAAGAACAACATCTACGTGTGGGGCAGGAAGATCTTCGAGGAACTGATGAAGCGTGTAAGCTTCGGGAAGAGCTGGAGTGAGGAAAAGCGGGCTCCTGAGGCGGGCAGGGTGATCCACCGGGGGAACCCGCACCTGGCCATCGCCAAGTACCTGACGTACCGATACTCCAGCGCGATTCTGAAGAAAGTGAACTCCAGCCTTGCGAAGGGCACGAAGTAAGCGCGTTCACGGGATCATGTGAAAGGGGTCAGTTTGATGAAGCGGGATCCGGGCAGATCGACGCTATGGGTTTTCGATTTTGACGGGACGATCTCGGAGTTTGTCTCCAGCGCCGCCGAGGCGGAGATCCATCCGGCCTGCAGGGATCTGCTCAAGGATCTTGCGGCCCTGCCCCTGCATCGTGTGGCGATTCTTTCGAGCCGCCGGCTGGATGATGTGATCGCACGGGTGGACATCCCCGGTCTGTTACTGGGGGGCGCAAGCGGGATGGAGTGGCGCCGTCCCACGGGGGAGAGATTCCCGGCCGACCCGAGCCTGGCCGCCCGATTGAAGATGAGCCGTCAGGTGATCCTGCCGAAATTGAAAATCCTGGGGCAGATCCCCGGAATCGAATTGGAGGACAAGCAATGGTCCGTTGCCGTGCATGTGCTGCGGGCGCCGCACGTGAGCAAGAATCTGGCGGAGAAGTATCTGTGCGGGCTTCGCAACCGCCGGATCCTTGGTTATTTCAAGGGCCGCGAGGTATATGAAATCCCCTTTCTGCCCGGGATGAACAAGGCCGCCGGGGTGAAACGAATTTCCGAGATCCTTCGTTCCAACCATGGAGGCAACGGGATGGTCTATGCCGGCGATGACGAAAACGACGCAACAGCGATGGAGTGGGTCATCCGGCAGGGCGGAACGGCCTTCTCGGTGGGCAAGAAGGCCATCGTCCCGGCAGCGAGGCATGTTTCCAGCCCGGAATCGCTGGCTGCAGAAATCCGCCGCCTTTTCAAGATCAACAGAAATCACGAGCAATCGGGCGCCGAAGCCCGCAACGGCGGGTAGATAGGTGTATCCTTCTTTATTACCAGGAGCGACTATGAGCGAGTTTGAAATCAAGGATTGTTCCCTTCTCATCCGGATGAGCGGGCTTCCTGCCGCCGTGAATCTCCGTGAATTGCGCGACCGCATGTCGGTGTGCAGTCCCGATGTCCTGTATCACCACTTCTGCGAGACGCCGCTGGCCCCGTCCTTCGATTACCCGGATTATCGGAACGACTTTGCCATCTGGGCGAAGTGGAGGCTCGGCGACGAGATCCTGGCCGAGCGCCTCGGGATGATCGATCCCTACCTGTTTCCCTCCATGGAGGAGCTGCGGGCCGCGACGCTCGAGATGATCGATGATCGTCTCGGCGAGGTCACCATGATCCCCTGGGCCCGGCCGGGGCACGAGTTTTACTTCATGCAGGCGATCACCGTGGCATTCGACACGGGGGAACGGATCCGCCATCCTGACGAGATGCATTCAGCCATCGATCGGATGACCAACGGAAGCATCTATTTCCACGTCCTCGAGGCCAGGAGGCGGGAACCGGTCGGCCAGGATGATTTTTCCGCGTGGCTCAGCGGGCAGGAAGGAAACTGGGAGCATTACCTGGCGGCCATTCGGGCCATCGACGTGACGTTTCACTCGCTGAGCGAGATCAGGCGGGAGCTGATGGAAGGCCTCTCGAAGCCCCGGACAAGAAAGACAAGGGGGAGAAAGCAATGACCCATTCCCTTGAAGCCTATACTGACATCGCAGGACTGCCCGCCATCCGCCAGATGCAGAGGTTGGGGGAAAGACTCCGGGGGCTGCGGGTCGTCCACGTCAACTCTACGTCGGAGGGGGGAGGCGTGGCCGAGATCCTGGCCTGGATGGTGCCCCTCATGCAGGAGCTCGGCATCGACACAGCGTGGAAGGTGATCCGAGGGACGCCGGCTTTTTTCGGCGTCACGAAATCCATTCACAACGGCCTGCAGGGGAAAACCGTCCCCCTCACCAATAAAGACTGGGGCATCTATTCCGACGTCAATGCCGCTAACATCTCGGAGCTGAGGGAGGAGCTCGAAGGCGCCGACGTCGTCGTCATTCATGACCCCCAGCCGGCGCCGCTGCTCGAGCTCTGCCCGAAACGGAAAGGCAAGTGGATCTGGCGCGCGCACATCGACATTAGCCGTCCGGACCGCGCCGTATGGAAGTCCCTGCGGCCCTACGTAAAAAATTACGACGCCAGCATATTCTCCATGCGCGAGTTTGCCCAACCCCTGCCTCACCCGCAGTTCATCATCGCCCCGAGCATCGATCCCCTGAGCGACAAGAACATCGCACTGGATCCTTCGGAACTCGAAAAGGAAAGGGCCCGGTTCGGGCTGGACCCCGACCGCCCGTTGCTGGTGCAGATCTCTCGATTCGACCGCTTCAAGGATCCCGTCGGCGTCATCCAGGCCTACCGCCTGATCCGGAAGGTGCTGCCCGTGCAGCTGGTCCTTGCCGGCGGAGGGGCGACGGACGACCCGGAAGGCAAGGAGATCCTCGAGGAAGTGATGGGGGCCGCCGGGGATGACCCCGACATTCATGTCCTTCAGCTGCCGCCGGACTCGCACCGGACGATCAACGCCCTTCAGCGGATGGCCGACATCATCATCCAGAAGTCCACCCGCGAGGGCTTCGGCCTCACCGTCACGGAGGGCCTCTGGAAAGGCAAGCCAGTGATCGGCGGCGACGTGGGCGGAATCAAGCTACAGATTGCCAACCACTACACGGGTTATCTCGTCAACACGCCGGAAGGGGCGGCTCACCGGATCCGCTTCCTGCTTCATCACCAGGAGCAGATGCAGGAGATGGGGAAGAAGGCCAGGGAATTTGTCCGGGAGAATTTTCTCCTGACCCGCCAGCTCCGCGAATACCTGACCCTGTTTGCCTGGCTGCTGCGCGGAGAGGGAAAACCCACGATCGTGGTTTGATGCCCCTCGCCGACCCGTGGGGGCAGAGGGGCATGCAAACAGAGAGGAAGGTTGCATGTCGAGCATCCTCATGGTCGCTGCAGAGATGGCGCCCTTTGCCAAGGCGGGGGGATTGGGTGATGCGCTCTTCGCTCTGTCCAGGACCCTTGCCTCCACAGGTCACGACGTGCGGGTCGTCCTGCCCTGCTACGGATCCATCGACCGCGAAGCGTTCGGTCTGAGGCCCGTCGCATCTCTCGAGGTCCCCATGGGCATCCTGGGCCAGATTGCCGTCACGGTTCTTCAGGGCGAGACGCCCCGATCGTTGGCCCGGGCCTTTTTCATCGGGTACGAACCGACCTTCGCGCGGCTTGGTATCTACGGCCACGACGGCGACGGCTTTACGGACAACGACCTGCGCTACACCCTTCTGTCGCGGGCGGCCTTAGAGACCGCCCGGCACATGGGCTGGCGGCCCAATGTCATTCACGTCCACGACTGGCACACGGCCGCAATCCCTGTGTATCTCAATACCCTGTACCGCGACGACGCGTCGATTTCCGGGGCGGCGACTCTTTTGACCATCCACAATATGCTTCACCAGGGCGTATTCGACAAAGCGCTCATGGACGTCCTCGGGGTCGGCTGGGAGCACTTCAATTTCCGCGAGCTGGAGTTCTTCGACAGGGTCAATCTCCTGAAGGGCGGGATGGTTAACGCAACCCTCATCAACACTGTGAGCCCCGCCTATGCGCAGGAGATCCTGCAGCCTGAGTTTGCCTACGGGATCGAGGGCGTCGTGCGGGAGCGGACCGCCGATCTGTCCGGCATCATCAACGGTGCGGACTACGAGGAGTGGAACCCCGAGGCGGACCCGATGATCGCCGTGGGGTACTCGACGAGCGATCTGGCGGGCAAGGCCATCTGCAAGAAAGACCTGCAGCGGGCGATGGGTCTGCCCGAAAAGCCGTCCTCTCCGCTTTTCGGCCTCGTGTCGCGCCTGGTGAAGCAGAAGGGCATCGATCTGCTGGCCCAAGCCCTGCCGCGCATCCTGGAGCTCGATGTGCAGTTCGTGATTCTGGGAGCGGGGGAGCCTTGGTCGCATACCTTCCTCGAAGAGCTCGCCAGAGCACGCCCGGAGAAATTCGCCTGCCGGATCGGGTTTGAGCCCGCGATGGCCCACAGGATCATCGCCGGCAGCGACTTCTTCGTCATGCCGTCCCGGTTCGAGCCCTGCGGTCTCACCCAGATGTTCAGCATGCGCTACGGCACCCTGCCGGTCGTGCACGCCACGGGCGGCCTGGACGACACGGTGGAGAACTTCAACGAAAAAACGCTGGATGGGACAGGCTTCAAATTTCAGGATGCGACGGCGAGAGCACTTTTCGACACGATCGGGTGGGCGACTCACACGTATTATCATAATGACAAGGCCATCCGGATACTGATACGGCGGGCGATGTCAATACGATTCACCTGGGAAAAGGCAGCCCGAATGTACGAGGATCTCTACCGGTCTGCAGTGGAGAGAAAAGCGGCAGCCGCCCTCTGATGGTCTCTCCCGTGAAGGCAGGAGTACAGCATGGATGAAACGCATTCTCTCGGGGCGTCTTACCTCGGTGATGGCAAGTGCTCGTTTGTGCTCTGGGTTCCGGAGGCAGAACGGGTAAAGGTGCAGGTCGTGGCCCCCGCAGGACTGATCTAGTAAAGGAAAAAATGGGATCGTGCTACTAACGTTAGCTATGTATTGCCGATTGCAATCTTCTATTCAAAGCCAAATTACTGCCATGTGCATTACAGTAAGGAAGGGCTGGGAGACTCTCTCAAGCACGCAGTATCATTTGCAATACTAGGCCGTGTCATAATGCAAAAGATATTTTGACAACCTCTTCGCCAGGCAGATGATTGTAAACACGGGTGGGAGGCCCCATGCGACGGGGATTACCGAGCAGTCGCAGACGTACAAATTCTCAAGTTCCGTCCGGAGGTTTGAATCCACGAGATGACCGATCTTGACTGTACCGCCCGGGTGAGTCGCAATATACCAGGTCTTGAAAATGTTGCGAGCTCCTGCCTGCCTCAAGATCTTCTTTGCACGCTCGTAGCCATGCATCAATCGCCGTTTGTCCACCGGCAAAAGCGTCTTTCTAACACCGCCCCGGTCTGTCAGGTGGCCGCCCAAGGGATCCTTGGCCTTGACCATGATCTGAAGGGTTCGCGAATGAGAAAAAAGCCTGTCGAATCGAAGCACCTCGCCTGTGAAGGCCATGTATAGCGGTGCAGGGAGGTTAAAGTCGGTCATGAGATAGCCGTCGTCCTCCAACTGAACTCCCGTGGCCATGGGAAACTCGCGTCCCCCTTTGAGATCCTGCACCGTACCAAAGACGCCGATCAGGGGATCGAAAAAGAAATCGTTTCCGGCTTCCTTGATCCCACTTGCCCGCAGGATAACCGGTGACCCGATCCCGCCGGCGGAGATGACGATCTTCGACGCGAATACCTGGAGGACTTCCCCCTTCGCCTTGATCTCAACGCCGATGGCTTTTCCTTGCTCGATCAGGACTCGAGTAACCTTCGCCCCGTTCATCAGGGTAGCACCAGATGCGACAGCTTGTTCCACATACATCAGGGCATTCCACTTGGCTCCGTAAGGGCAGCCGTAGATACACTTATCGCAGTCCGGCCTGCATTGATCCTGGTAAACAAATTTTCTCAGCGGGTCCCAGCTGTAGCCCAAAGCCCGTGCGCTTTCCATGATTCTCTTTGCAAACGGTCCTATCAAAGATTCGGCCAACGGCTCGGTCGGAAGTTCTTTTCGGACCTCATCGGCCTCTTCGGAGATGTCGATGCCAAAGCGTTTTAGCTCCGTGTACGGAGGTTCCAGGATAGTAGCGTAGTAGGCAACCGAAGAGCCCCCTGTCGTGATATTTCGAAACACGGCAAGACCGTCCGGGGTGAAAAGGGTTCCTTTCCCCGGTTTCATGACGGTGGCGGCAAGCTGCAGGAAGCTGCCCCTGATTTCTGGATTCGGCCCCCATTCGAGAAGCAAGACGCTCTTCTTCGCCTTGGAAAGCTCACGGGCTACGGTGGCCCCTCCCGGCCCTGTCCCCACAACGACGACATCGAAATGTGATTGACCCTCTCGATGCATAGCACGGATCCCTCCTTATTTTCATATTTCTGCCTACCCGAGCTAATTGTCAATCATCCATTCATATTGTTTCTACTGACAGGATTGTTTATTCATTGCGGGTTGAAACGTGGCACGTACATCAGATTTGCAAAATACTGCTTTTCAAGAAGGACTTCCTCGCCTTGACAGCCGTGCATACTCAAGACCTGACCGGGGGCGCATCCCGCCAGGGGGCGCAATGATGTTTGGTTCTTTCCTTGCCGGGAAGCCCGCCCTGTGGGCGGGAAAATCAAGGCCTTATCGGGGTGAAATAAGAAAGTAGTCGTACACGAGCCGTGCGATGTCTGCGATCACCGTTTCCCGGGTGCCGGGGGGCGCTTCTGAGCCTTTGACAAACACGACAAGGGCAATGTGACCCTTGCCATCCGGCAGCGTAATGAAGCCGACATCATTAACGCTGCCCGCGAGCGTTCCCGTCTTGTCGGCGGCGATCGTCCCCGCAGGCAAGCGGCCCCGGATTCTCTTGGGTCCGGTTGTGCAGCGCTCCATCAGGGTCAGAAGCGTGGATCGCGCCGATCTGCTCACCCCCTCCTCCAGCCAGATCTTGCACAAGAGCCCCAGCATTGCATTTGGTGTTGCCTGATCCCTCGGGTCGGCATCGTATGCAGGATTTGCCCGATAGGCCCTTGCGCGGCGCTCTGCAGCCTGCTTGGGCTTCATCCGCCTGAATTGATCCGCCAAGGATATCGCCGGCGACGCGGGGGCAGGGATGGACAAGACATCCCGCAGCAGCTCCCGGATATATCGAGCGGGAATGATTTCCTTCAAACCCAGGGCTTGCAGGTAGGCATGGACGGAAGCCGGTTCCCCAGCTACCCGGTAGAGAACATCGGTAGAGGTGTTGTCGCTCGTTACGATCATGGACTCGAGGAGGCCGGAAGCAGGAAATGAAAGTCCGGGGCGCCACTGAATGTCTCCCAGTGGACCGTCCGGCGCCAGCTCCGAGCGCTCCACGGCGACAGGCGATGTCAGGCTGATCTGCCCCTTGTCCGCCATGTCGAGGATCTTTGCCGCAATAGCCACCTTCACCGTGCTGGCCATCGGGAAGAACTCTTCTGCATGGAAGACAACCCTGTGGCCCGTTTCCAGATGGATGGCCGCGACGCCGACCGTTCCCCTGGCGGCTTTTCCGATCCGTCCGATCTCGGCAACCACCGCACTCATTTGAGGGCTCTGTGTCTCTTGAGCCCATGCCGGAGATCGCCCCGCAGTCAGGAGCGTAAAAAGAATCAGCCAACAGGCCAGGAGTGTTCGTTGTCTCATCCGTTTCGCCTGGCCGTCATGCTTGCGCTGCCGCCTCGAGGGCCTCGTCCAGGATCGACAGGACCATCTCCGCTTCTCCGGGCGTCACGTTGAGGGCCGGGCAGAGACGGATCACCTTCGCCTGGATCAGGTTGAGGATGAGGCCCCGCTTCAGGGCCTCGTTGAAGATCCGCTCGGCCGTTGCCGCATCGGCCATCTCCATGGCGAGCAGAAGCCCGCGTCCGCGCACATCGAGGATCCTTTCCGGGAACCGTTCTCTCCAGAGCAGCATTTGCTCGTAGATGAGCGCGCCGACGCTCTTCACGTTCTCCTCGATGTCGTTGTCCATCAGGTGCCGGATCACGGCATAGGCCACGGCGCAGCCCAGGGGGTTTCCGCAGTAGGTGCCTCCGTGGTCGCCCTTCTCGAGTTTTGCCGACACTTCCTCGGAGAGGGCGAAGGCGCCGAAGGGGAACCCCCCGGCGATCCCTTTGGCCAGGGTCATGAAGTCTGGCTGGACACCCAGCTCCGTGACGGCGAACAGGGGGCCCGTCCGGCAGAAGCCCGTCTGGACCTCGTCGACGATCAGGCAGGCGCCCGCCTTTCGGCAAAGCTTCTCCACGTCCCGCAGGTAGCCTTCGGGCGGCACATTGACGCCCCCTTCGCCCTGGATGGGCTCGAGAATGACGGCGGCCGTGTTCTCACCCAGCGCCTCGGCGATGGCTCCCACGTCGCCGTAGGGAACGAAGATGTAGTTGGGCATGAGCGGGTTGAAACGCTCGCGGTGCTTGGCCTGACCCGTGGCCGAGGCCGTGCTGATCGTGCGGCCGTGAAAGCTCTGCTCCGTCGAGACGACGTCCATCCGTCCCGTAACCTTCCGGGCCAGCTTGATCACGGCATCGTTTGCCTCGGCGCCGCTGCTGGAAAAAAAGACCCGTGTCAGGTTCGACGGCAGGATCTCCGTGAGCAGGGCGATGAGCTGCGCGCGGGCAGGCGAATAGGTAAGTCCCGAGTTCGGGTTCTGGATGATTTTCCGGCCCTGCTCGGTCAAGGCCCCGGTGATGGCGGGGTGTGCGTGCCCCAGGCAGGTGACGCCCCATCCGGCGGTGAAGTCGATGTAGCGCCTCCCCGACTCGTCCCAGACGTAGATCCCCTCGCCGCGCTCGATGGAAAGGGGGAGCTTGGTGAAAAACGGCGGCATGTGACGGTCTTCTGTGGCGATGGTGTCGATGGGTTTGTTCATGGTCCGGCGTAATCCTCCCGTTCGGTCCTTAAGGTTTCAAGATTGCGCTTCGTCGAAACGGAACTCCTTTTCCACGATGAGCCTCAGACAGGCATCGACGACGTCCGGATCGTAGAGGGTTCCCCGGTTCTTCCGGATCTCGTCGAGGGCCTTCTCGATGCCGAGGGTCGGCCGGTAGGGACGATGGGAGCCCATGGATTCCACCACGTCGGCCAGACCGAGGATGCGTGCCTCCATCCGGATATCGCCGTCCTTGAGGCCGCGGGGGTAGCCGGAGCCGTTCATTCTTTCGTGGTGCTGCAATACGATCTCCGCGATCGGCCAGGGGAAGTCGATGCTCTTTAAAATATCGTAGCCCACCTGGGGGTGAGTGCGGATGAACCCCCGCTCGATGTCGCTGATGCGCCCCGGCTTGCTGAGTATCTCGGCGGGGACGTAGATCTTCCCGAGGTCATGGATCGAGGCAGCCACGTAGATCGCCTCGACCGTGTCGGCGGCGAGGCCCATCTCCGTTGCGATGGCGGCGGCGAGCCTTGCCACCAGGTGTTGATGCCCCGCCGTGTAAGGGTCGCGCGCTTCCACGATCACATCGATGGCCCGGATGACGCCGCTCATCACCTTCCTGAGCCTCTCGACGTTCTCTCTCAACTCGGCCTCGGCCCGCTTGAGCGGCGAGATGTCGGTCATCGTTTCAATGGCGCCGATCAGTTCTCCCTTGGCGTCCCGAATGGCGGCCGAAGTGAAGTGGAGCCAGTGCGGCTCCTTGCCCGGGAAGCTGAACGGGCCGGTGGCCTCGTAGGCCTCCGCCAGGAGCTCCGAGCGCCGGTAGTGCCCGCCGTACCATCTCTGGATTTCGGCAGTCGGGTCCGCCGCCCCGTTGACCAGCAGGTCTGCGACGGTAGGGCGCTTTTCGCCATAGAGGATCTTCGAATGGCTGTCGGTGTCGATGACGTCGTCGCTTCGTACGCCGGTCAGCTCCTCGAGCGCCTTGTTCCAGCCGATGACCCGGTGGCCGCCGTCGATGACGAAGGTGGGTGTGGGCGATCCCTCCAGGATGGCCCTCAGCCTCTCCTCGCTCCCCTTCAGGGCCGCCTCGGCGCGCTTGCGCTCGGTGATGTCCTCGTAGGTGGCGACGATGCGCTTTTCCTCGAGGTTTGCCCCGATGCGCGATGTGCTGACGAAGCAGAGGATATCACGGCCGTCCCTGTGCCGGCAGGGGAACTCCTCGCTGAAGATCCGCTGTTTCTCCAGGACGGGGTAGAAGTGCCGGCCGATCTCCTCGTACTCGTCGTCGCTCCGGTAGAGGATTCGCGTGCCGCGCCCCACCAGCTCGTCGGGCTTCCAGCCGAACACGATCTCCACGGCCCGGTTGGCAAAGAGAATCTTGCGTTCGCGCAGGACGATCAGCGCCACGGGCAGGGCATCAAGGATGGAAGCCTCCAGGGTTTTCAACTCATCGAGCTTCTGACGGGCCTCCTTCTGCTCCGAGATGTCCAAGTGATTTCCGAGAACGGCGCGCTGGCCCCAGAAGGGGATCGAGGCCACGGTTCCCAGGATCCAGCGGATCCGGCCGTCCTTGGTGATCGTCCGGAACTCGTAGGGGGACGTCCGCTTTCCCCTCAACATCTCGATGGCTTCCCGGCGGACCCTTTCACGGTCTTCAGGGTGGACCATGAAGAGGGCATCCTGCCCGATGAGCTCGTCGGCACGATACCCCGTGCTTCTCTCGAATTGGGCATTGAGAAAATGGAACTTCCCCTGTACGAGCAGGTAGAGGCCCACAGGGGAGCTGTCTGCGAGGTTGCGGTACAGCTCCTCCGTTTCCCTCAACCGGGCTTCCGTTTCCCGGTGACGGGCGATCAGCCCGCGAAGTTCCTCCACTTCGGCAACGAGCTCGCGCTTGGTCCGGCTTTCGTCTTTTTTCATGGTGTCCGTTCCGAAAGTTGCAGATGTGGATTTTTGAACTTTGTTTCTCTCAATCAATGATGTAAACTGATAAGTAACTTGTCTCATCGACTCGCGGGGCTCCATCCCCGGCGAGCCTTTTCTCACAGGACCGTTATCATTTCCGGCCGTCGTCATTCATCGGGAATCAACTCAAAGAACAAGGAGGCGCCCATGGACAAACCTCACTTCTATTCTTTACCAAAACTGCCCTACGGTTACAAGGATTTGGCGCCAACCATCTCGGAGGAGCAATTGCAGCTCCACCATGAAAAGCACCACCAGGCCTATGTGACCGGCGCCAATGCCGTCTTCGAGAAGATCGAGCAGAGCCGCAAGGCCGGCAGTGACCTAGACATGAAGGCGACCCTCAAGGAGCTTTCCTTCCATATCGGCGGGCACCTGCTGCACAGCCTCTTCTGGGAGAACCTCGCGCCGGCGGGCAAAGGCGGCGGCGGGAAGCCGGCAGGTGTCCTCGGGGCGGCCATCGAAAAGGAATTCGGCGGATTCGAGCGCTTCCAGAAGGAGTTTACCCAGGCGGCCGTGGGCGCCGAAGGCTCCGGCTGGGCGGCCCTCACGTTCTGCCAGCTCACCAACCGCCCCGTCATCATGCAGATCGAGAAACACAACGTGAACGTCTACCCCATGTTCTCGATCCTGCTGGTGCTCGACGTGTGGGAACACGCCTACTACCTGGATTACAAGAACCTCCGGGCAAAGTTCGTCGAGGCCTTCTGGAGCATCGTCAACTGGGAGGAGGCGAACCGTCGCTTCGCGCGGCTCCTTAAGGGCGGCATCAAGTAACCTGCCGGGAGTCAATCACATGGACGTTATGGATGAGGCCCTCGATCTCCTGGGAGATGCCGGTCCCGAATACGGTCCGGGGTTCTCGAATCACGCACCGATGGCCGCCGAGGCCCTGCTGGCCCTGGGGCGGGGGGACGCCGTCATCGACTGGGTCGCGGCATACCGCAAGCGGCTGCCGGCAAGCCCGGAGCCCGGACTGCCCGTTTCCAGCGGCTATTGGTTCGAGGCCCTCGGCGCGATCGGCCGCTACGCCGACTGGGTGGCCTGCTTCGAGGAGGAGCTTCGCGACGAGGACTGGTGCGCCGTGCTGAACATGTGGGTGCCGCGCCTGCT
>Ga0209450_10000948_pt1 | contig 14604 bp, 14 predicted proteins | sample FrelakmetLWP11LW_FD_187149 | JGI IMG/M metagenome (GOLD analysis project Ga0209450, IMG submission 187149) | Freshwater lake sediment microbial communities from the University of Notre Dame, USA, for methane emissions studies - LWP11 LW (SPAdes)... | ecosystem: Environmental > Aquatic >...
CCCGCCACGGAAAAACTGACATGAAGGACGAAGCCGCCGCGCGCACTGCCGCGCTGTTGCGCCGCTGCACGGTTGCCGCGCTCGGCACGCTGCACGACGGGGCGCCGAGCGTGACGATGACGCCCTACGCACTGGCCGCGGATCGATTCGCGTTCCTGCTGCTGGTGAGCGGCCTGTCGGCGCACACCCGCGACATGCTTGCCGATCCGCGCGTCGGGCTGATGGTGCTCGAGCCGGAAGGGGGCGCCACGCCGTCGCACGCGCTCGCCCGGGTCTCGATCCGGGGCACCGCCCGCGCGCTCGCCCGCGACGATCCAGGCTACGGCATGGCACACGCCGCCTACGCCGCGCGCTTTCCCGACATGACGGGCCTCTTCGAACTCGGCGACTTCCGCCTGTTCGCCATCGAACCGCAGGCGGTGCGTGTCGTGCTGGGCTTCGCACAGGCAGCGTCGCTCGAGCCGGCGACCCTCGCGATGGTGCTCGCGCGCTGATCACGCATCGCACCTGCTGCGGCGCAACGTCGCCTGTGGGCGACAGGCCGGCGTGCGTACTGTTGCTTGCCATCGAGCCGCCCGTCGCCTTGGCGCACGATTCGTCGCTGTTCAGTTGCTCTGTTCGCGTCGGCCGTGCGACAACCGGGTCGTACAGACACGTCGACGGGGCCGCGACGGACGCGGCCCTTCGGAGCACGAGATGCCGCATGCGATCGGCAAGACGTACGGCTTCGGGCGGGTTTCTCCGGAAACCCGTCCGTCTCCGTACACGCCTGTCCACCTGTCGAGCGTGGCGCCGGACATCGCCCCCGCCGCCGCAGTCTCGCCGAACCCCGTTCGCGCTCGCCGGCGCCGTCGCGTCGCGCTGGTGCTGACGATCGCCGTCGTGGTCGCGGCCTCGGCCTTCGCGGCTGCCGGGTTTCTTCGCTCGGCGTCACGCATCACCGCGGAAAGGGCGCCGGGGACATCGGGTGCCACGCTGATCGCCCTGGACGACGAGGCGGAGCGCCTCGCGCGCTCGGCATTCGCCGCGGCGCACCGGGGCGCGCGTCCCTAGCATCGCTGCGGCGCGATGCCGCGCCGTGACGTACCGGCGCCGCGGTTCCCGGCAGCGCCTTGGACACGGAGCGCTAGTAGCCGCGGCCCCAGTACTCGCAGAAGCGCTCGACGTTGCGGGGCAGGAACATCGCGTAGGCGCCCCAGCCCTCGTACTTCGGCAGCTTCACCGCTGCCATCGCCTCGTCGTTCAGGCACTTGCCCTCCGCGGCGAGCTGCTTCGCCGCGTCGGAGACGTCGGTCATATAGGCCTTCAGCGCACGGACGTCGTCCTTGGTGCCGAGCCGGCCGCCGGGGGCGGGGTGCCCGGGGATCATCCGCTCCCAATCCATCGCCAGCACCCGGTCGAGGCCGGCAAACCAGTCGGGGATGAAGCCGTCGGGCAGGTCGCGGAACAGCACCGCCTGGATCGGGATCCAGTCGACGGTGAAGATGAGCTTCTCCCTCGGCAGGTGCATCACCAGCGTGTTGTCCGAGTGGTTGCGCCCGACGAAGACCAGGTCGAGCCGCGTGCCGCCCAACTCAAGGGTGCTCGCGTCGTCGAGCACCTGGTCGGGCAGCACGATATCGGGGTTCTGCAGCGCCGCGAGGTGCTTGTGGGCGTTGCGGTGCGCGACGAACGTCGCGCCCGCATCCTTGAACGGCTTGCCGCCGGCGATGTGGTCGTAGTGGTGGTGGCTGTAGACGACGTACTTCACCGGCGCGCTCGTCACCTTGCGGATCTCGGCGAGGAAGATCTCGCCCCCCTTCTTGTTGACGAAGCCGATGGGGTCGGTGGCGATGACGCCGTCGGGCGTGACCACGAACATCGACTGGTGGCCGAGCATCCGGAAGACGTAGACGTTGTCCGCGACCTTGGTCGTCGCGAACGGTGGCGGCGACGCGGCGGGCGCGGGCGCCTGCGCGTGCAGGTCGGAGACGGCGGCGAGCGCGAGCGCGCACGAGGCGATGGCAGCGGCGAGACGCATGTTCGATCTCCGTGGAAGCGGTGGGCGGGGCCGCCCGCAGGGTCAACAGCGTCGGCGGTGCGTTTGTTCCGCGCCGCGCATCGTCGCACATTGCCAGGCCCGTGGCGCATGGCGCGGTGCAGCATCGGCCGGCGGCCGCCGGCCCACCCGAGGTCAGTCCGGCTTCCGGGCGACGAGGTCGACGAGGGCAGACATGCCGGCGTGCCCCGGCCCTTCGCGGATTTCGGCGTCGTAGGCGTCGAGCCGCAGCATCTGCCAGCCGGCGAACGTGGCCTCCAGCCAGTCGCGCGTATACATGTGCTCGGTCCGGCCCGGGCCGCCCGTGCCGTAGGCGACCTGCGCCGGCCGGTAGCCCTCGAGCAGCAGCAATCCGCCGGGCCGGACCGCGCGCTGCATGCCGCGGAAGACCCCGGGACGCTCGGCCGGCGTCAGGAACTGGATGAAGATGGCCACCACGGCGTCGTACGTTCGCGCGTCCCAGTCCCAGTCGCGGATGTCCGCTTCCCGGACATCGATGCGCACGCGCTGCTCGGCGGCCAGCGCGCGTGCCTTGGCGACGCCGTTGGCAGCGATGTCGAAGGCGGTGACCTCGAGCCCGCGTGCGGCGAGGAACACGCCGTTGCGCCCCTCGCCATCGGCGACGCACAGCACGGACTGCCCGCGCGCAAGCCGCGCCGCTTCGCGGGCGAGGAACGCGTTCGGCGCACGCCCGAAGTGGAATTCCGGCCCGGCGAAGCGTGCGTTCCAGGTACCTCTGGGATCGTCGAAGGACATGCTCGGGACGGGCTCACGGCTGGGCGCCGATGGTAGCGCGGTTGACGCCCGTCAAGGGAGCGGTGGGGTGCGGCGCCTAGCATGGGGCGCTACCGCCATCGCGCCAGAAGGGGCCGGATGTCGACGATGCATGCGATGCGCTGCGAGGCGCCCGGCAGGCCGCTCGAGCCCGGCACGTTCGCGCTGCCCGTGCCCGGGCCCGGCGAGCTGCTGGTCGAGGTGCGCGCCTGTGGCGTCTGCCGCACCGACCTCCACCTCGTCGACGGGGAGCTCGCGAACGCCCGCTATCCGGTGATTCCGGGACACGAGATCGTCGGCACGGTGGTCGCGTGGGGGCCTGGCGTGACCGGTCCCGCGCCGGGTTCGCGCGTCGGCGTCCCCTGGCTCGGCGGTACCTGCGGCCACTGCCGTTACTGCGTCTCCGGACACGAGAACCTCTGCCCGGAGGCCGAGTTCACGGGCTGCACGCGCGACGGCGGTTATGCCGAGTACGCGGTCGTCGCCGCGCGATTCGCCTTTCCGCTGCCGGGGTCCTACGATGACTGCGAGTCGGCACCGCTGCTGTGTGCCGGCCTCATCGGCTACCGCGCCTACGCCATGGCACCGGATGCCGACGTGATCGGCATCTACGGTTTCGGCGCCGCGGCCCACCTCATCGCCCAGATCGCGATCGCTGAAGGCCGCCGCATTTTCGCCTTCACGCGGCCGGGCGATGGGCCGGCGCAGGCGTTCGCGCGGAAGCTCGGGGCGGCATGGGCAGGCGGCAGCGACGAGCCGCCGCCAGCGCCGCTCGATGCCGCGCTCCTCTTCGCTCCGATAGGCGCGCTCGTGCCCGCCGCGCTCGCCGCCACCCGACCCGGCGGCACGGTCGTCTGCGCCGGCATCCACATGAGCGACATCCCGGCGTTCCCGTACCGCCTGCTGTGGCAGGAGCGGGTGGTGCGCTCCGTGGCGAACCTCACCCGTGCCGACGGCGAGGCCTTCCTCGCATGTGCCGTGCGCATTCCGCTCGCGGTTCACACGCGGCGCTACGCGCTGGCGGACGCCAACATGGCGCTCGCGGACCTGCGCGACGGCCGTCTCGAAGGAGCCGCCGTCTTGACGCCGGCGGGTGATCCGGCGTCGAATCCGGCTTGAGTCACGTTTTTTCCGCCGTACCCACCCGAGGAGGATTGACCGATGGCACGCAAAGCCGCCCCACCCGACGTTGCCCCGAAGAGCGCGAAGCCCAAGCGCCGCCCGGCGGTGCGCCGCAAGCCAGCCGCCACGTCTGCCCCGTCGGCGGCCTCGACCGCCGCGATGAACAAGACGCTCGCCGACATGTCGCGCATGGCGAACCTGATGACGCCCGAGCAGGCGATCGAGCTCTACAAGGCGAACGCGAGGATGGCGCTCGACGTCATCAACACGGCGATCGACAACACGGCGAAGCTGCGCAAGCTGCAGTTCGAGGGCGAGCAGTCCGCGCGCGAGTTCGGCAGGAAGGCGGCGCGCAGCGCAGCGGAGGTGAGGGATCCCCAGGCGCTGATGTCGATGGGCGCCCAGGCCGGTCAGGAGGCTCTGGAGCGGAGCCTCGCCTACTGGGGCGAGATGTTCGACCTGATCGTCGAGATGCAGAAGCGCCTGTTCGCGCTGATCGAGGAACAGGCCGAGGGGATGCCTGGCGTCAAGCAGGCGAAGGCGGCGATGCAGATGATGCCGGACCTCGGGCCGATGCAGAACGTGGTCGAGGCGATGCAGCGGATGGTGGGCTCCGGCACGGGTGCCTTCGGCTCGATGCAGAAGCTGATGGCCGACATGGCGCGGATGGCGCAGTCGTCGATGCCGGGCATGAAGCGCTGAGGGCGCGGGGCGGCGCGTCGGCCGCGCCGCCGCTTGTCGCGGGCCCCGCGGCGGGGCCCGCTTCGACGTCCGGTCGCGGGCGGGCTTGACCCACGTCAGGCCGGGGCGTCGTCGCCGGCAGTCTAATGGGCTGACGGCCAGCCCCCATGGTCCCGCATGATCAGTTGTCTGATGCGCACGCCCGCACTGTCGCGGAAGTGTGCGCGGCCCTGCGCACCGACGCCGATCGCGGCCTGGGCGGCGGCGACGCCGCGACGCGGCTTGCCGCCTGTGGCCCCAACGTCCTGACCGCCGCACCGCCGGTTCCGGCCTGGCGCCGGTTCCTCGCGCAGTTCGAAAGCCCGCTGGTGCTGTTGCTGGTCGTGGCGGCGATCGTGTCGCTCGTCGTCTGGGGGATCGAGCATCCGGGCGGCGCGCCCTACGAGGCGTTGACGATCCTGGCGATCGTCGCCCTCAACTCCACGCTCGGCTTCTTCCAGGAGGAGCGCGCGGCACGGGCCGTGGCCGGCCTCGCACGCATGACCGCCGCGATGGCGATCGTCGTGCGCGACGGGGAGCGGCGCTCGATCCCGGCGGCCGACCTGGTGCCCGGCGATCTCGTCGTCATCGAGGAGGGGATGACGATGCCTGCCGACGCGCGGGTGCTCGTCTCGGTCTCGCTCAAGGCCAGCGAGGCCGCGCTCACCGGCGAGAGTGCGGCAGTGGACAAGGTGGACCTGCCGGTGCCGGCGGCCTCCGCGCTCGGCGACCGCATCGACATGGTTTACGCAGGCACGGTTGCCGTGTTCGGCCACGGCCTCGCGCTGGTGACCGCGACCGGCATGGACACGGAGTTCGGCCGCATCGCGACGCTGCTGCGCGCCACGACCCCCGAGCCGACGCCGCTGCAGCGCGAGCTCGACCGTCTCGGACGCATCCTCGGCGCCATCGTGATCGCGATCGCGATCGTCGTGGCGGCGACGATCCTGGTGATCCAGCAGGACTTCACCACGGTGGTGCTGGTCGGTGTGCTGCTCTACACCGTCTCGCTCGCCGTCTCCGCAGTTCCGGAGGGCCTCGCCGCCGTGACCACGGTCGTGCTGTCGCTCGGCATGCAGCGCATGGCGAAACGCAACGCGATCGTGCGCCGGCTGGCCGCGGTCGAGACGCTGGGCTCGGCGACGGTCATCGCGAGCGACAAGACGGGCACGCTGACCCAGAACGAGATGACCGTGCGCGCGGCCGTCACCGCCACGGGCCGCGTCGCCTTCACCGGCACGGGCTACGTGGCGGAAGGCGAGATGCAGGTCGACGGCAAACCGCTCGCCGAAGGCCCGCAACGCACCGAGGCGCGGCGCCTGCTCGCGGCGGCGCACCTTGCCAGCAATGCCGAACTCGCCGCACGCGAGGGCCGGCTCACCGTGCTGGGCGACCCGACGGAGGGCGCGCTCAAGGTCGCCGCGCTGAAGGCGGGGCTCACCGACGAGCGGATCCGGACACGGTTCAGGCGCGTGGGCGAGCTGCCGTTCTCCGCGGAGCGCAAGCTGATGAGCACTGCGCACGCGGACGCCATGCGCGAAGGCGGCCACATGTTGTTCGTCAAGGGCGCACCGGACGTGCTGCTGGCACGCTGCACGTCGGAGCGCGTCGGCGAAGTCGAGCAGCCCCTCGACGGCGCGCGCCGTGACGCCGTCGCACGGTCCATCGACGGACTTGCCGGCGAAGCCCTGCGCACGCTCGGCATCGCTTACCGCCGCCTGGCGGTGGCCGAACTGAGCAGGCTCGATCCCGGCCACGAGGAGGGGCTGGTGTGGCTCGGCGTCGTCGGCATGATCGACCCGCCGCGGCCCGAGGCCAAGGCGGCGGTTGCCGCCGCGCAGACGGCGGGGCTGAAGGTGCTGATGATCACGGGGGATCATCCGGCGGCGGCGGGGGCGATCGCTGCCGAACTCGGCATTGCCGCAGCCGGTGAGCCGGTGATGACGGGTGCCGCGCTGGCGGCGCTTGACGATGCGGCGCGCCGCGAGGCGATCCGGGGGACGCGCGTCTTCGCGCGCGTGGCCCCGGAGCACAAGCTCGCGATCGTCCGCGCGCTGCAGGCGGACGGCGAGGTGGTGGCGATGACCGGCGACGGGGTGAACGACGCGCCGGCGCTCAAGGCCGCCGACATCGGCATCGCGATGGGCGTGACCGGCACGGACGTCTCTCGCGAGGCCGCGGACATGGTGCTCGCCGACGACAACTTCGCGACGATCGTCGCCGCGATCGAGGAGGGTCGCTCGATCTACGCGAACATCCAGAAGTTCCTCCGTTACCTGCTCGCCACCAACCTGGGCGAGGTGCTGGTGATGTTCTTCGGCGTCGTGCTCGCGGGCGTGATCGGCCTGACCGCCGGGCCCGGCGAGGCGCTGGTGCTGCCGCTCCTCGCAACGATGATCCTGTGGATCAACCTCGTCACCGACGGCTTTCCCGCGCTCGCGCTCGGCGTCGACCCGCCCGAGCCGCAGCTGATGGCGCGTGCGCCCCGCGATCCGCGCAGCAGCGTGATCACGCGGAGGATGTGGATCGGCATCGGTGTGGCGTCGGTGGTGATGGCAGCCGGCACGCTGCTGCTGCTGGACGCTTCGCTGCCGGGAGGACTGATCGAAGGTGACGGCGACGTCCGCTATGGGCGCACGATGGCGTTCAACGTGCTCGTGATCTACCAGCTGGTTGCCGCGCTGTCCGTGCGCTCGGACGAAGTGAGCGCGTTCGTGCGCCCGTTCGACAATCGCTGGCTGTGGGCCTCGATCGCCGCCGGGCTCGCGCTCCAGTGCGCGGTGCTGTACGTGCCCGCGCTGCAGCGCGGCTTCGGCACGGTCGGACTGTCGGTGCGCGATTGGATCGTGTGCCTCGCGATCTCGACCAGCGTGCTGCTGGCCCGGGAGCTTCTGAAAGCAGCATTCCGGGCCCGGGATCGCCGCGCTTGACGCGCGCGCTGCCCATCGGCGAGATTCGGGGACCTTGACCAACACGGGAGAGCACATGCGTCGGATCGGTGTCGGCATCGTCGGGCTGGGCAACGCGGTGAAGCCGCACGCGGCGGCGCTGCGGGCGCTTGCCGATCGCGCCACGGTGGTGGGGGGGTGGTCGCCCTCCGCGTCGCGTCGCGCGCAGTTTGCCGCGACGCATGCCCTGCCGGTGGTGGACTCGCTGGACGCGCTGCTCGCGGACCCGAAAGTCGAGGCGCTTTTCGTCCTGACGCCGCCGCGCACGCATACCGAGATCGCGCTCGCCGCGGCCCGCGCCGGCAAGGACGTGCTGCTGGAGAAGCCCATCGACGTCGACCACGCACGCTCGAAGGCGCTGGTCGAGGCGATCGAGGGTATGGGTCGCGTCTTCGGCGTCGTGTTCCAGCACCGATTTCGCGAGGGCGCGATTGCGCTGCGCGAGGCATTGCGCGAGGGGCGGCTCGGCGAGTTGCTCGCGGTCTCGGCGTCGATCCGCTGGTGGCGCTCAGCAGAGTACTTCGCCGAGCTCGGGCGCGGCACGATCGCCCGCGACGGCGGCGGCGTGCTGCTGACCCAGGCGATCCACACGCTCGACCTGATGCTCGACCTCGCGGGTCCGCCGCAGCGCGTCTCCGCGCTCGTGCGCACAAGCCCGCTCCGCGCGATCGACACCGAGGACATCGCGTGCGCCACCGTCGAATACCGTTCCGGCGCCGTCGGCGTGATCGACGCCACTTCCGTCGCCTTTCCCGGTTACCCGGAACGCGTCGAGATCGCCGGCACGAGGGGCAGCGCGGTGCTCGCGGCGGAGCGACTCGAGCTCAATCTGCAAGGTGCACCAGCGCGCGTGATAGACGGCGGCAGCGCGGGTGGCGGCGGCGCCGATCCGATGGCTTTCTCGCCCGACGCCCACCGTCGCCTGATCGCGGACTTCCTCGACGCGGTCGGGGCGCGGCGGCAACCCCGGGCCAGCGCCCGCAGCGCACTCGTCATCCACGCGCTGATCGACGCCATGCTCGAGTCGTCGCGGCGCGGCGTGCCGGTGGACGTGGCGACGTCGGACTGAACGCGGCCGCCGGCCGCGCCGCGGACGGCGCCTGCAGGGTGCCCGGAGCCCGACTCGAACGGGCACGCCTTGCGGCCGCGGATTTTAAGTCCGCTGTGTCTACCATTCCACCATCCGGGCGCGGCGTCGATTCTACGCCCGGCGCCGCGCTCGTTCAGTCGCCGGCGGCGCACGTGGCGCGCGGTACGGTCACCTTCGGCAGTGGGGGCGGCCCGCGTGGAACTCAACGTTCGCGCAGCACGGTGCCCAGGAAGCGAACGAAGGCCGCGCGTTCCTCGTCCGCGCGCTCGGTCGCGGTCTGGATCACCAGCACGCAGTAGCGGCCGTCGTCCAGGCGCCGCACGAAGACGTCGCGGCCGCCGTCGCGTGCGCGGAGCGTCGCGCGCATGCGCTGGCCGGGGAGGCGCTCGGGCGGCAGCCACTCGGCGTGCACGTCGCCGGTCGAGAGCAGTGCGTCCCGCCGCCCCCGGTACTCGGTCGCGCCGCGCAGGTGCCGGATCGCAACGCGGTCGTTGCTGCCCTGTGCGGCCGCGTCGGCGTCGCGGCGCTGTGCATCGGTGCGCATTGGCGTGTCCTGGCCGGAGGTGGCGTCGGACATGAATTTCCCCCTTGCCCGATGGTGTTCTCCTGCGGCCGAAGATACACAAATATGCCATGTCCTCGCGTGCATGCCCGATTAACGGTAGCGACGAAAAGTTTTACAAATAGGGCTGTGCTGGACAGATTGGCGAAATATGCCAGGAATCGTCAGTTTTCCTGACAGCGACGAGGTCCGGCCCGGCGTGCCCGCCGAGTTCTAAGCATGTGAAAAGCGGGTATTTGGCGCGGTCACCCGCGCGCTGCAGAATGGCGTCCCGTCACTGCTCGGCATCATCCATACGCCATGCAACGCCTCTTCGCCCTCGCCATCGCGCTGGTCGCTTCCGCCGCGGCATGGGCCGCGCCACCACTGCTCGGTCCCGCCGATGTCAACGCCTTGCTGGGGAAGCCCGGCGTGCGCATCATCGACATCCGGGATCCCGCGTCGTACGCCGACAAGCACATCCCCGGCGCCGCCTCCGCCCCATACGGCAGCTGGCGCGGCCCTGCGTCGAATCCCGGCGAGCTGCCCGCGCTGCCGGCGCTGACCAAGCGCGTGCAGAGCCTCGGCCTCACGCCCGACATCCACGTCGTCGTCGTGTCCACCGGCAAGGACGTCACCGACTTCGGTGCCGCAGCGCGTGTCTACTGGACGCTCAAGGTGCTGGGCCTCAAGGAGCTCTCCGTCCTCAACGGCGGCGTGGCCGCGTGGACGGCCGCCGGCTTGCCGCTCGACAATGCCAAGGTGACGGTGGCGGCGAGCACGTTCGAGCCGCGCATCGACGAGTCGCTCGTCGCATCGCGCGAGCAGACGATTGCGGCGGCGTCGAGCGGGAGCGCAAAGCTGGTCGATGCGCGACCGCCCGAGTTCTACAAGGGCGAGACCCGCCATCAGGCGGCGAAGCTGCCCGGCACGCTCAAGGGCGCGGTCAACGTCGAGCACGCGAGCTGGTTCAAGCCCGGGACGACGACGTTCGTGTCCACCGACGAGGCGCGCAGGATCGCCGCGACGACGCCGCTCGATCCGGGGCGTGACACAATCTCGTTCTGCAACACCGGGCACTGGGCCGCGACCAACTGGTTCGCGATGTCCGAGGTGCTCGGCCAGAACAACGTGAAGCTCTACGCGGGCTCGATGGTCGACTGGACCCAGGCCCCCGACGCGCTGCCGATGGACAACGTCCCGAATCGTTTCGAGCAGTTGGTGATCGACTGGAAGCTCTGGATGGACCGCACGTTCAATTGACGGTCCGATGCGACGACTACCCATCGCGGCCCTTGCGGCCGCGTTGCTTTTCGTGCTGGTGTGGAACGTGTCGGTGCGCCAGGCGGCGCTGTTCGCGATCGGCATCGGGATGGGCGCCACGCTCGCCGGCGCGCGCTTCGGCTTCACCACCGGCTGGCGCAACCTGATTGTCGCGCGCGATCCACGCGGCGTCGTCGGGCAGGCGATCCTGCTCGCACTCGCCGCGCTCGGGTCGATGCCGCTGCTCGTGCAGTTCCCCGAGCTGAAGGCCGCGCTCGCTCCGCCGAGCGTCAGCCTCGTCGTCGGCGCGTTCCTGTTCGGCCTGACGATGCAGATCGCCGACGGCTGCGGCTCGGGCACGCTCTACAAGGCCGGCATGGGCGTGCCGCTCAACATGGGCATCCTGCCGTTGTTCGCGCTCGGCAGCTTCCTCGGCTCCGTGCATCTCGACCGCTGGCTCGCGCTCGGCGTGATCGAGCCGGTCGGCTTGGTCGACCACTTCGGTGCTGCGGGGGCGCTCGTGGCGACGTTCGCCGGGCTCGCCGCCGCCGTCGTGCTGGCGCTCGCCTGGTCCGGCGTCAAGGGCCATGCGTCCTGGCTCGACCGGCGCTGGCTGTGGGGCGCCGTCCTGCTCGCGGCGCTGGCGGTGCTGAACCTCGTGGTGGCCGGCCAGCCTTGGGGCGTGGTCTACGGCTTCGGTCTCTGGGCGGCCAAGCTCGCGACCGCGGCCGAGGTCTTCGACCCGGCGGCGAGCATGTTCTGGAGCCAGCCGGGAAACGCCGAAATCCTGCGTCAGTCGGTGCTGCTCGACGTGACGTCGATCACCAACATCGGCATCCTCGCGGGTGCACTGTGGGTGGCCGCCGGCACGGCTTCGGCGGGACGCCAGCTCACTGCCGTGCAGTGGCTGATCGGCCTCGCGGCGGGGTTCGTGATGGGCTACAGTTCGCGGTTGGCATTTGGCTGCAACGTGGGCGCGATGGTCTCAGGGATCTCCACCGGCAGCCTGCACGGCTGGCTCTGGGTGCCGTTGGCGTTCGCCGGCACGCTGATCGGCCTGCGCGTGCGCCGGCGGTTCGGATTCGACGCCGCATGAAGCGGACCGCCTACCTGAAATCGGCCTTCTGGGGCGCGCTCGCGCTCTTCCTCGCCTGGGATCACGCGCGGGCGCCGCGCATCGACCTGCGCTTCGAGCCGCCGCTGATCGCGGCCGGCTCGGGGCAGACCTCGACCGCCGGGCACTGCGCGCTGCCGAAATAGCCGGCAATCCGGCTGGGCGCCAGTCGCCCGGAATTATGCCGGAGAACGATTGCGGAGTTGACGAGTCTCAAGGAATGGGTACGCCTTGTCGCGTACAAAGCCCTGTCGACCGAACGTGACGGTCGGACCGGTAGGAAAACAACAATGACCATCGGCTGGATCACCATCGCCGCGATAGCGGTTGGCATCTCCTGGCTCATCACGTTCACGCTGTTGAAGATGGCGGACGACAACGACCGGGCGGCGCGGCATGCCGAGCGGGAGCTGATCCCGTTCTCGGACGTGACGGTCACGCAATCCGAATACCGCGGTTGAATCGCGCCTGCTCGGCGCGCAGGGGTTGTCGCGCGATGGCCCCGGCTACGCGCGAATCGCGGGATCTTCGCCCTGCGGCACGCCAAGGGTGATGGAGGCGGGGGTCGGAATCGAACCGGCGTACACGGCTTTGCAGGCCGCTGCATGACCACTCTGCCACCCCGCCCGGGGTGCCGCGGACCGTGACGGGTCGGCGGAAACGAAACGGGAGAGCGCTGGGTTGCGCTCTCCCGGAAATCTGGAGCGGGAGACGAGTCTCGAACTCGCGACCTCAACCTTGGCAAGGTTGCGCTCTACCAACTGAGCTACTCCCGCGGCGAAGTCGCGCATTATAGCCGAAACGCCCTGCAAGTGAACATCGCGCGCCTTTACAGGCGTTTGCCGGCCCGATGCGACCGTTGCGACGGCGCCCCGTTCAGCGCGCGAGCGCGGCCAGCAGGCACAGGACCACGCCGGCCGTCAGCAGGCGGCGCAGTCGCAGATACCACGGCGGCAGCGCGGCGCGTGGCGCCAGCACGTGGTCGAGCGCCAGATGCACCAGGAACACGGCCAGCAGGACGCCGATGCCGAGCCGCCATGGCAGCATTCCCGCCGTCCAGGCGGCGAGCGCGGGCATCACCGACCAGCCCATCCACGTCCAGCGGTCCGCGGCGGCAAATCCGCTCGCCTGCATCGCGAACGCCCAGTGCAGCGCGCCGACGAAGGCCAGGATCACCATGCCGTAGTTGCGCAGCGCCTTCGCGCACCAAGCCGAGAGGTCGGGCGACCCGAACCACAGGCCGAACAGGAAGCCGGCGAACGGCAGCAGACCGCTGGCCCCGAGCACAAGCGCGGGCGGCGGTATCCGCGCCGACGCGGAGGGCCTCATCGGTGATGCCGCTCGAGCCCGCGCGTTGCGTCAGCCGACGACCTTGACGAGCGCGGCGGAGACATAGTCGACGTTGCGCGAGTTGAGTGCGGCGACGCAGACGCGTCCGGTGTCGATCGCGTAGATCGAGAACTCGCTGCGCAGGCGGGCCACCGCCTCCTTCGACAGGCCGGAGTACGAGAACATGCCGCGCTGGGCCAGCATGTAGCGGAAGTCCCTGCCCGGCAGCTTCGCGTGCAGCGCGGCGACGAGGTGCGAGCGCATCACCTTGACGCGCTCGCGCATGTTGCCGAGTTCCTCCTCCCAGAGTGCGAGGAGCTCGGGCGTGGTCAGGACCGTCGCCACGATCTGTCCCCCGAACGACGGCGGGTTCGAGTAATTGGCGCGAACCAGGCGTTTCACCTGCGAGAGCACGCGCGCGGCCTCGTCCTTGCTCGCGCCCACGACGGTGAGCGCGCCGATGCGCTCACCGTAGAGCGAGAACGACTTCGAGAACGAGCTCGCGATGAGCAGCGGTCCCGGTGTCGCCGCGAACCGGCGCACCACCGCGCCATCCTCGGCGATGCCTTCGGCGAAGCCCTGGTAGGCAATGTCGAGGAAGGGCACGAGGCCGCGTGCCCGCACGATCTCGATGATCCTCGTCCACTGCTCGGGCGTCGGGTCGACGCCGGTCGGGTTGTGGCAGCAGGCGTGCAGCACGACGATCGCGCCCGCGGGCAGCTGCTCCAGCGAGGCGACCATGCCGGCAAAGTCGAGTCCGCGCGTCGCGGCGTCGAAGTAGGTGTACGTGCCGACGGTGAAGCCGGCCTGCTCGAACAGGGCGCGGTGGTTCTCCCAGCTCGGGTCGCTGATCCAGATGCCGGCACCGGGCGCGAAGCGCCTGAGGAAGTCTGCACCGACCTTGAGTGCGCCTGTGCCGCCGAGCGCCTGCACGGTGACGGCGCGGCCGCCCTGCACGATCTCGCTGTCGGCGCCGAGCAACAGCGCCAACACCGCCTTGTCATAGGCCGGCAGCCCGTCGATCGGCAGGTAGGGATGCGGCGCGTGCTTCGCGACCAGGATCTGCTCTGCGCGCCGCACGCACTCGAGCAGCGGCACCTTGCCCGTGTCGTCGCAGTACACGCCGACGCCCAGGTTCACCTTGTTGGGATTGGTGTCGGCGACGAACGCCTCGGTGACGCCGAGGATCGGGTCCTTCGGCGCGAGCTCGACGGTGCCGAAGAGGTTGGCAGGGTAGGACGCGTTCATCGCGGGTATCCGGAGGGGGGGCGGGGCAACCTCATATTTTACCGCAGCGCATGCCACGGCATCGGCCCGGATTCTTCCCCCGCTTGATGCTTGCATTCGCGGCCGGCGTGCCCCATGTTCGACGACCGGCCCCGAATCCCGCGCATGGCACGTCCCGATCGCATTCCCGTCGACGCCCCGAAGCTCCCGCCGGCAACGGCGTTGCGCACGCTCGCGCGCGTCGGGCGATTCGTCCGGCCCTACCTGCGGCAGGTGACGCTGGCGGCGATCGCGCTCCTCGTCGCGGCGGGTGCGGTGCTCGCGATCGGGCAGGGGCTCAAGTTCGTGATCGACCGCGGCTTCGTCGCGGGCAGCGCGGGCGAGCTCGACCGTGCGCTTGCGCTGCTCGGCGTCGTGATCGCCGTGATGGCGGTCGCG